>ERZ1673738.5834-NODE-5834-length-10743-cov-6.383421_pt1 | contig 10743 bp, 7 predicted proteins | sample MGYA00580198_ERZ1673738 | MGnify/ENA primary metagenome ERZ1673738 (study PRJEB41218, sample SAMN15661784) | gut metagenome | host: Homo sapiens | place: Canada: London | collected 2015-08-20/2019-03-30 | study: EMG produced TPA metagenomics assembly of... | reverse complement strand
GTCGCCTTGGAATTCAATACCTCGGGTGTTACCTGAATCAATGCCATGATCATTTCCTCCTATTTATATTTTATAAATTTTAAACTTCAAATTCAGCTGTCTGCTTTTTCTGCGTTTTTCTCCAGCTCTTCTCTCACGCTTGCCTGATAGCTCTGCACCTCTGCGTTGATGTAGCCCAGAAAATGAACCGAATCAATATCCTCATGCTGGAACAGGAACATCGTTTCCGCATCGATATACCCCTCCGGGAACGGTTCGCCAATGTAGTCATACGTGGTGTTTGTCTGCTCGTCATGAACGATTGTGCCGATAATGAGCAATTTCCGTGTGGCGCCCTGCAGAGCGACCACGCTTCCGATCGGAAGCAGATCCTTATACATAATACATATCCTCCCTTACTGGTGTTTACCGGAACGCAAATTCCAGCATCTCATCCACATATTTTTTGCTTTGCTTATAGAAAGACTTCACATTTTTCGCCGCTTCGATCACGAAATTCGCCGTCGAATCAGCGTCCATGAACTTACTCCGGAGCCATTCATCCGGCTTGTACCATTTGAACTCATTCCCGATGACGTCGTCAAACGAGGTTTTGCCCCACACAAAGGAATATCCGGTCTTGCCCGTCAGATCCGTATTGAGCTTTCCGAACGACTTGAGCATTTTCTCCGTGCCTTTCAGGAGCGACACCATATCCAGTCCCGTATAGGCCAGCTCGCCGAATTTCTCACCGGCTTTCTTGTTTCCGAGCATTTCGCCCAGCTCTCCGCCGTTCTTCTTCAGCAGATCCTTCAGGTAATTTGTTTTCCCCACCTCGTCGTACTCATCACGCGCAACATGGACTATATCCGCGCTTGCGCTTGCAATATCGTTTCCTGCGCTGGTAATGATACAGAGTGCAACCGGAATTCCCGCAACGGTGCTGCACGCGGCAACTGCTCCGGCGATTTTGACAATACTCTTGCCGATCTTGACCGCGCCCTTGCCGTATTCCACGATATCATATACGGTCCCGTGATTCTGATAGCTTTTCTTTGCCGCGCTGACGGCGTTCGAAACAGAGGTTTTGACCGCGCTGCCAAAGTCCGAAACATCGTCCTTGAGCTTGGAGAACCACCCCTTCTTTTTGCTGACCACCGCCTGCTTGACGCCGTCGCACAGGGTTTCGGAGGTCCGAAGGCCAAACGTCTTTCCCAGCTCGTCCGCGCATTTCTGTCTGTCGATCCCCCGCAGCGCGACAGCCGGCAGCGTTGTGGCCGCGAGGCCCGCGCCAATGGCGTCGGCGGCTTCGCCAAGCCCTCTTGCTCTGTGGCCGAGCTTCTGGTCCGTCTGCGTGAAGCGGTCGCTTGCGGCAAGCAGCATCTGCGTCATTGCTTCCAGCTGGGTCTGCTCTGTCGTGCATCTGCGGGAAAGCGCCTCCAGCGACTGTCTGATCTGCTGCGTCGCCGCGATCTGCATATCCAGTCCGTTCAGGACGCCGGAAACATTCGCGGCGACCGCGCGCATTGCACCCGACTGCTGTCTCAGCCGTGCCTGCGCCTGCTGGACGACTGCGGATTCAATTTTGATCTGCACCGGCACAACCTCCTTACCATTCGCCGCCTCCGCCGGAGCCCATCCCGCCTGACGCGGACATGGACGCCTTTGTTCGTGCTTCTGCGGCTTCAAACTCATCTGCGGCCTTGCGGATCGTGTGCGCAAGACGCGACAGCTCATCCTGGATCTTTCGGATCTCGCGCAGCCGACGCTCGGCTGCCTGATCGTATGTATCGGCGGCTTCTCCGGCCCACACGCCGGCAAGCTGCTGCCGGAGCGCCTGAATGCTCTGCGCGATCTGACTGCATTGCTGCTCGCTCTGTTCAAGCTGTCTTGCCTGCGCACGCGCATTTTCATAATCTATGCGGATCAGGCTCATTTCTGAAGCTCCTTTCCAAGGGTGTGTTTCAGGATGGTTTTATCTTACACTATGTAAAATAATTTGTCAATATGTTAATTCAAATACGTTGTAATATACAAAAACTGGCGCTGCAATTTGTTAAAAACAGCAAATTACTCCAATATAGCGCGGCCCTGCAGGCTTGCGCCGTCCCAGATCCCGCAGGACGCAAGCGTTCTGGACTCCGCAATGGGCGCTCCCTGGTCGTACAGGCGGATCGCAGTGCAGCTGCCGTAAACCTGCGGATACAGGGCGCGGAGCATTTCCAGAACACGCGCATTCACCTCCGCGACCGGCAGGAACGCCGGAAGCTCCACATCCAGCTGCTCGTCTCCGATGGTCAGGGTCACGATCACATTCTGACAGGCCTTCATTGCGGCGCGCCCTCCCGTACCAGCGCACGCAGCGTGCGCCGGATCTGCTCCGGCGTGCTCCTGCGGACGATCCAGTCCTCCGTCTCCTCCTCGCCGGGCTCCAGCCGGAGCAGCATATCGGAATCGTACACAAGACAAAGGCTTTCCAGCGTTCGCGTCTGCAAATGGACCGTGTTCACGCAGCAATAGCCGCACCGCCGTTCCAGACCGGCAAGCAGAAGCGCCGCCGCGTCCTCCGGCATTCCGGCTGCCAGCAGCTCTGCCCGGCCTGCGTCTGTGTCCTTCAGACAGTGCTGCAGCAGCTCGTTTGTAAGGCTCCAGTGCGTCTGCGCCTCAGGTGCTTCCTGCGCTTTGCAGCACTCCATCAGCCTTGCAAGCGCCAGCTCTTCTATTTCCCCGTCCGCAGCTCCGGTCAGGCTTGCCAGCTCGCCATCCTTTGTCAGCTGCGCCCAGCAGCTCCCCTGCCGGTACAATACGACGGACGGCTCCGCCTGTCCGCAGTTGACCGCATCGACAGTCAGATACAAGTCGCATTCCGCACAGATTTCAATGAGCCGCCGCAGATCGCCGCGCACGATCGCCGCGCCTTCAAATTGCCGCGTGATCGCGCCGCTCTGCTCCAGCTCCTCCAGGCAGACTTCATACGCCGCCCGGATCTGCTCGTGATCCATCATCATAAACGGGTCGCGCACGCCAAAAAGATGCTCCGCGCCCAATTCGGACGCCAGCACGACCAGCGCTCTGATTGAGAGCCTGCTCCGCTCCATTTTCTCTGCCTCCTCTATCTCCTCTATTTTTGTACTGCCTTCAGCTTGACCGCATGGCCATCCTGAACCAGATAGCCCATGCCGGCGCCTGCATCCTGTGACGCGGCGCTGTACGCCAGATCAGTCCGGGCAAACATATGCGCCTGCGCGCTTCCGCCAAGCAGAAGGGTCGTTTTTCCGGTCATTTCCATGGTGAAGCGCTCGCCCGAAGCGGACAGCTTTGTAATGTCCGCCGCGTTTCCGCTTACGATCACCGCGACGCGCAGCCCTTTGCCAAGGACCAGAATGCTGGCCAGCCGCCGCAGCGTCTGGTCGTTGATCGAATCGATGCAGCGCTTCAGATCGTCAATGCAGATCAGGATCCACGGCCAGTCCGTGCTCCCGGCGCTCGCGTCCTTTCTTTTCTGCATCTCCGGCATCAGCGCGGCGATCTCACCGTCAAACGCCGCCGCAGCCTGCGCCTGCGCGCCGTGAAATACAATGTGCTTCGCAGGCGCAAGCTTTTCTGCGGCCTGCGCAAAAATGGCCTGAACGGTACTGCTTCCGTCCTGCGCGCAGGAGATCAGCAGAAACTGCTCCTGCGCAAGCGCGGCGAAGCACGGCTGCACGGACTGCTCCGTAAGACCGCAGAGGATCTGCTCCGACGGATATTCCCGCCAGTCCACGACCTCCGGCAGCACCGGGATCGGCGGCGGGCAGGCGCCTGTCCATGCCCCGCGCATCAGCCCGGCAAGCCGCCGGATCTCATTGACGCGGTCGATCTCCCGTTTTCCCGCTGCGGGAAGCGCCGTCTGGAATTCCAGCGGCGGAGTGCTTCTGACCAGACCGCGTCCGGCCAGATTTTCCGGCTCCAGACCGTTCGTTTTGCCGACGATCTGCGCGTAATCGCCGCGGTCCGTCATCCGCAGGCAGACAGCCGCCTTGATGTGCTGGCTGATCCGGTACGGCAGCGCGTTCACCGCGCCAGCGCTGACCAGCAGATACATCCCGCAGGCCGCGCCGTCCCGCACGAGCGTCTGCAAAAAGCCGTCGATATCCGGGTACAGCTCCAGCGCAGGCGCAACGTGATCCAGCAGAAGCACGATCCATGGCAGCTGCTCGCCGGTGGCTTCCCGGTAAGCGTCTATGCTGACGAGGCCCTGTCCGGCAAGCAGCTTCTTCCGGCGGTCCAGCGTGTCGATGAGCATGGTCGTCAGCTTGCTCTGCTTCTGCGCGTCGTCTCCGTCCACGATGCCGCCGACGTGCGGCAGCTCCCGGAACAGCCGGAGGCTCCCGCCGCCGAAGTCCATCAGATAGAGGTGCACCTGCTCCGGAGAATAGCAGAGGGAAAGGGACATGACCGCCGATTGCAGCAGCGTCGTTTTCCCGGTCGCAGGCGCACCGTAGACTGCATAGCTTCCGGATTCCGAGAAGTTCAGCGACATCGGGCGCTGCGACTGCGCCGCAGGATCGTCCAGAAGGCCGATGACGGCCCGCAGGCCCTGCTGCTGCGTTTCCCAATGCGCGCCGTCGAACGCCGCGCAGACGACGTCGCGCAGACGCAGCTGCTCGGGCAGCTTTGCCGTCCAGAGCTGCCGCGCCTTTTCCACGCCGCGCTCCCGGCAATAGCGGTCCAGATAGTCCACGACCGCATTGATCTCCTTTCGTTCGGAGCGGTATCCCGTTGTTTTTTCCGGTTCGTAGCAATGGCGGTTCCCGTACAGGTCCACCACAGCCGTCTGTCCGCCCGTCTGCTCCGCAGTCTCGCGGAACGGCTGATAGGGTGCGCCGCTCCAATAGGACTGGATCTGCTCATAGACCTCGTCCTCGCCCACCTGCACGTAGGCGCGGCCCGGCGTTGTGATCTGCGCCGCGTCGGTATGGTGCAGCATCTCCCGGCTGTCTGCGGCGTTTGCCACCTTCAAACACCAGCGGAAGCGCGTATTCGCGTTCATTTTATCGTCTACAACACCGGCGGGCTTCTGCGTCAGAAGGATCATATGGACACCCAGCGTCCGGCCAACCGCGAACACGCGATTGACCGCCTGCATGAATTCCGGGAACCGGTTCTTGAATTCCGCGAACTCGTCGATCACGATAAACAGATATCCCAGCTGCTCATCCGCCTTGCCCTCGCGCAGCAGCCGTCTGTAATCGGAGATATTGCTGACCTTCCAGCGGTCGAGCAGCTCCTTGCGCCGCGTCAGCTCGTATTCGAGCGCGATGAGGTTCCGGCCGATGCTCGTATCCAGATCGGATATGCGTCCGGCAAGATGCGGCAGATTCTGGAACGGGAGCAGCAGGCCGGTGCCCTTAAAGTCGATCAGCACGAAGCTGACCACATCCGGTGGGAAGCGGACTGCCATCGACAGGATCCAGGACTGCACCATTTCGGACTTGCCGGAGCCGGTCGTGCCCGCGACAAGGCCGTGCGGCCCGTGCCGCTTTTCATGAATATCGAACAGGAACGGCGTGCCGTCGCCGCGAACGCCGATCGGGACCGCCATGCTGCGCTCCGGCTCTGCGTTCGCCCAGTTTTTATCCAGTGCCAGCTCCGAGGGCCGCGAAACGTGATAGCCCTGCAGGAACGACACCGAGCGCGGCAGCGCCGGAGCGCCCTTCGCCTCCATGCGGAGCGGCGCCATGCTGCGTGCGAACTGCTCGTACCGGGCCTGCGGCACCTGCTCCGGCTGGAACGGCTGCTTCCGGGACGCGTGCCTGCGCTCAAACAGCACGCCCACTGCTTCCCTGCAGTCCAGAATATCGTGGCATTCCTCCGGGAGCAGATCGATCCGGTCAAACAGGTACAGCACGCTGATGCCAAGCTCCCGGCGGTTTGCCGTCAGAAATTTCATAAACGCGTGCTGCGTGACCGTCTCCGGCGCTGCGCACACGAACAGGTACCACGGCTTTGCACGCGGCGCTGCGCCGAGCCCGGCGTTCTGCCCGGCAGCGGCCCGCGCCGAGAAGACCGGCTCGAGCCGTTCAAGCAGGGCGCGGATCGTTTCGGGCGTGTTTGCGATCAGGCGCGCCGTATGCCCCTCGTCCCAGCAATGCGGCAGCCAGCGGCAGAATTCCCACTGCGCAGTCTCCTCCTGCTCGCAGAGCACGACGATCCGCAGATCGCAGTAGCTGTGATGGGCCGCGGCCTGCACGATCAGATTTTTCCCAAGCGCGACGCAGCGCGCGCGCTTTCCCACAACGCCGCAGGACAGATGCTCACCCAGCGGAACGCAGATCGGGCAGTCCGGAACCATGGCGAACCGCTCCGCGATCTGCGTCGGCTGCTCCGCGAGGACGTCGCTTTCCAGCCGCAGCATCTGCTTCGGCGCCTGAACCGAGAAGCTTGCCGGGAGCGTTCCGCTGCCAACGCGCAGGGAAAGAAAATCCTCGTCGCGGGAGAGCCGCCCCCACAGCTCCCGGTCGACCGCCGCCGCTCTTCGGATGCACACATCCGTCGACGGGGACATATGTGCAAGAACGGTCTGCTGTTCGCTGCGAAGCGCCTCCAGCTCACGGACCTGCTCCTGCAGATATGTGCTGTATGTATCCAGCCGCAGCTGCTGCTGGGAACGGTACTTTTTCTTTTCACCCCGGTAGCGGAGGATCGATACCACCACGCCGATGATGGTCGTGGGGACGCTGAAATACAGCATGGTCATCACATTGGTGACCAGAAGGCACACCGCGACCATCACGATCACGCTGAGCAGCGGCGCAAGCAGGATATTCAGCCAGCTGACATTCGGCTTTCCGCCGATCGTCGGCGGCGCCTGCAGCTCCAGCGTTTTGCAGGGCGTTTCCTCCAGCAGGCGCGGCGACGGCTTAAAGCAGAACGGATACGGATCGTCCGGCGACACCGCCGTCCGTTTTTCGGGCGCAGCGGCCGGCTTCACGCGCACAGCCTTGCTGCTCCACACGAAGAGCCGGTCCCCGCTGACGCGGAGCTGGCAGAAGCCGATCGAGAGCACATCCCCGTCGGCAAGCACGCCGCTTCCGGCAAGGCGCATATTCAAATAGGTGCCGTTCCGGCTTTTGAGATCCTGAAAGCGCCACCGGCCATCCTGATAGAACAGCGCAGTATGCTTTCCGGAGATCTGCTGATCCGCGATCTGGATATCGCAGTCCGCGTTCCGGCCGATCGTGAGCCGTTCCGTCCCGGTCAGCGGCACCGGAACGGCGGCCTTTGTGCGGCACGGGTACGCCGTAAGCGCGAGATGCGCGTCCGGATCCAGAACGAGCGATTTTTCATACGGGAGCTTCTCCTGCCGGAACCCGGCGCCGGACACGGACCAGCTATCCGCGTCCGTTTTGACCGTGATCGTCTTTTTTCCAAGACAGGCAGCGGCAAGCTGGATGGTGCAGCCCGCAGCTTTTCCGATCGTGCACGTTTCGCCTGATTGGAGCTTCGCCTCAAGCAGCCGCTCCCGGTCATAGATGCGTATGATGATCTCCATATCTGCGTCTCCCATCAACCGTTATTGCCTGAATTGATTCAGGTCAGTAAAGGAAAAAATACGCGCCAGCTCGTCCGTATAGATCCCCATCACAGGCAGAAGCTTTGCGGTCTGCGCGTTTTGCAGGAACAGAAACAGCAGAGACAGGAAATTCGTCCAGCTCAGCTCCCGCGACTGATTTTCAATCGAGGAGATCGTCTGCCGCGTAACGCCGATGCAGTCCGCCAGCTGCGTCTGCGACAGGCCGAGCCGTGCGCGCAGCGCCGGAAGATTTTCCGCCATCGCCTGTGTATACTTTTTTCGATCCAGACTCAGAATTCCCAGTGGCTCCATGTAATTGCCTCATTTCCAAAATATCTCTAAATTTATCATACCAAATGGCAGTCAGATTGTCAATTTTCACATCATAAAATCCCGTGTCAGTGCCTCCCGGAGAAGCAGCCGTTCAACAGAACGAGGCTGCCGCAGATTTTTTTATCTGCGGCAGCCTCGTTGTTTTTACGCAATATCGTACTGACTTTTATAGATTTCGTAATAGAAGCCCTTTTTCTCCAGCAGGTCGCGGTGCTTGCCCTGTTCGATGATGCGGCCGTCGCGCAGGACCAGAATGAGGTCGGCGTCGACGATCGTGGACAGGCGGTGGGCGATGATGAAGCACGTCCTGCCGCGCATAAGGCGGTCCATGGCCTTCTGGATGAGAAGCTCCGTGCGCGTGTCGACGTTGGACGTCGCCTCGTCGAGGATCAGCAGCTCCCGCTGCGCGAGAAGCGCGCGCGCGATGGTCAGCAGCTGCTTCTGGCCGGAGGAGATGGACGAGGTATCGCTGCCGATGACCGTATCGTAGCCCTGTGGAAGCGTGCGGATAAAGTGGTCACAGTACGCCTCGTCGCAGGCGCGGATGATCTCCTCGCGCGTGGCGTCCGGCTTGCCGAAGGCCACGTTTTCAGCGATCGTGCCGCCGAAGAGCCACGTGTCCTGCAGGACCATGCCGAAGCGGTCGCGCGTGGAGGCGCGGGAATAGTCCGCGATGTCGCGCCCGCTCAGCAGAATACTGCCGGAATCGACGTCATAGAAGCGCATGAGCAGATTTACAATTGTTGTCTTGCCCGCGCCGGTCGGGCCGACGATGGCAACGTGCTGGCCCTTTTCCACGTGCAGGTTCAGATCCTGAATGAGCTCGGTGTCCGGCTCGTAGGAGAAGTCCACGTGGCGGAACTCTACGCTGCCGTCTCCGCCTGCGGGAATCTCCTGTTCGATCGGCGCTTCCTCCGGCAGTTCCAGCAGGTCGACAACGCGCTTTGCAGCTGCCTTGGCCTGCTGCAGGGTGCTCAGGCCATTGGAGATCTGCTCAAGCGGCTCGGAAAACTGCCGCGCGAACAGCACCAGCGTCACGATCACGCCCACCGGAACGCCCTGCCGCACGATGAGCCAGCCGCCCAGTAGGTTGATGGCGATATACGCCAGCGAATTGGACGCGGCGATGACCGGCTGGACGATGGCAGAGAGATAGGTTGCCTTCGCCTCGGAGACGCGGCGCGCGTCGTTGATCTGCGCGTGGCGCTCAGCGCAGTGCTCCTCGAGGTTATAGGCCTTTGTCGTCGCGTAGTTTGTGTAGGCTTCCTCCACGACGGAGTACAGCTCGCCGGACTGCTTGAACATCTGATGGAAATACGTTTCCGAGCGGCCCGCGATCTTGGCCGACAGCCAGATGGAGACCGGCATAAACGCGATCACGGCCAGCGAAAGCTGCCAGTTCTGCAAAAACATCACGACCGCGATGGCCAGGATCTGCAAAAAGCCGCCTGTAATGGTGTCGAGGACGGTATGCAGGGAGCCGCCGATCCGGGACACGTCCTCCGTCATGCGCGAGAGAATATCGCCGACGGGTGTGTGATCGACAAAGCTGACGGGCAGGCGCTGGATTTTGTCGGAGATCTGGATGCGCAGATTGCAGGTAAAATACCGGCTGACGGCGCGGTTGAGCAGCTGCATTTTGCCGTAACTGATGGCGGCGCGCAGGAGATACACACCGGCCAGCGCCAGAAGCCCCGGCGCGAGCTGCGCCAGCACGGACGCGCTCGTCTCCGGCGCGTCAAAATAATCGATCAGGATCTGCACCAGCGCGCCCATCTGCGTTGGGATGATCAGCGCGCACACAACGAGCGCCAGACTCATGACGACGCCGAGCGCAAGCTGCCAGCGGATGGCCTTCGCGCCCTTCAGCAGCTGGATGAGCGCGTCGGCGGAAACGTGGGTTTTCTGTTCCTGCTTCACTTCGCGTCACCTCCGGTCTGTGAGGCATAGATCTCCTGATAGATCCTGCAGCGGGACAAAAGCTCCGCATGAACGCCGTGGTCGACCAGCCGGCCGCGATCCATGACGAAGATGTGATCCGCGTTCATGGCCGAGGTGATGCGCTGGGTGATGACGATCTGGGTCTTGCCCTGAATTTTCTCGTTGAGGCTCCGCCGCAGATTCGCCTCCGTCAAAAAGTCGAGCGCGGAGAAGCTGTCGTCAAAGACATAGATCGGCGCGTCCTTTAAAATGGCGCGCGCGATGCACAGGCGCTGCTTCTGGCCGCCGGAGAGGTTCTTGCCGGACTGCTGGAGCGGATGCTCCAGATGCTCGGGCAGGGAATTGAGGAAAGGCGTGAGCTGTGCGATATCGGCGGCTTCGAGAATGTCCGTTTCCTCCGCACCGGGACGGCCCATCTCGATGTTGTGCCGGATGGTGCCGGAATACACGGCGGTCTTTTGCAGGACACAGCTGATGTTCTTCCGGATCACGCCCCGGTCGATCTGCGAAGCGCTGACGCCGTCGAAGAGGATCTGTCCTTCGGTCGGCAGACGGAAGGACAGCAGCAGCTGCACGAGCGAACTTTTGCCGCTGCCCGTGCCGCCGATGACGGCGATCTTCTGCCCCGGCAGAATGTGCATACTGACATTCTGCACGGCGGCCTCCGACGCGCCCTCATAGCGGAAGGTCACATGGTCAAGGGCGATTTCGCCCCTGAACGTGTGCTCCGCGCCTTTGGCTGTCTCCTGCATCCCTGCAGCGTGGAAAATTTCGCCGATGCGGTCCGCCGCGACCTTGGCGTGCGGCAGCATGACCATGGCAAAGCCGCCCATCAGAACGCCGTTGGCGACAAGCGCCAGATACTGGATGATGGCAAAGATATCGCCGCCGGAGATGGCGTGGCTGCCCGTCTCCATGCGCCAGCCGCCGAGCCA
>ERZ1673738.5814-NODE-5814-length-10787-cov-4.695956_pt1 | contig 10787 bp, 9 predicted proteins | sample MGYA00580198_ERZ1673738 | MGnify/ENA primary metagenome ERZ1673738 (study PRJEB41218, sample SAMN15661784) | gut metagenome | host: Homo sapiens | place: Canada: London | collected 2015-08-20/2019-03-30 | study: EMG produced TPA metagenomics assembly of... | reverse complement strand
CACGGCGCCCGAATCACCGTTACAATTGCGAATTTGACAAAGGAGGAGCTGCTTAAAAATGTACAGGGCTCTGGTGGCGGATGACGAGCCGATGATCCTCGACGGAATCGACAGTCTGATTTCCTGGGAGGAGTTCGGCATTGAAATTGCCGCAAAGGTGGAAAACGGCCGGGAGGCGCTGTCGATCCTTTTGGAACAGCCGATCGACATTCTCATCACGGATATCCGGATGCCTGTTATGACGGGCCTGGAGCTTCTCCGCGAACTGCGAAAAAACGGGAAGCATACCAAGACCATTGTACTGAGCGGATACGACGACTTTCACTATGTGAAGGAGGCCAATCTCTACGGGATTGAAAACTATCTTCTCAAGCCCGTGGAGGAAAAAGAGCTGGAGGAAACCCTGCTGCATCTGATTGAACGGCTGGAAAGCGAGCAGAGACAGCAGCGGCAGATGCAGGAAAGCTACCGGCTGCTGCGGGACAACATTTTGTGCCGCTGGCTGGAGGGAACCATCAGCCGGGAGGAATGGGAGGCGCGCGCTGAATTTCTGGAGCTTCCCGGTTCGGGCGAGGCATATCAGATCTGTGTGCTCAAGCCGCGATCGCCTGTTTCCCAAAGCGTACATGCGCATCTGGAGGAAGAGCTGTCAGGCTGGGGGTTCGGCGCTCCGATGGTGTTCTCCTCTTTGTCGGGAGATTTGATTTGGATTTTGTTCCGTGCAGAGAACGAACCCGGCCGGGAGAGCGTGAAAGAGCGTTTTCGGAAAGGCAGCGCAAAGCTGGAGCAGATGGCAGGAACAAATTTTCTCATTGCCGTCGGCTCTCCGGCGTCCGGCTGGAAGGGAGTACCGGAGAGCTGCCGGGAGGCAGAGCGGCTGCTCGACTACGGCCTTGTTCTGCCATTTGATTCCGTTCTGTCGCCGGAACTGATCGAGGCGCAGGCGCATCCCTCGCTGAAAAATATAGACTGGCCCAGGCTGTCGGAGTGCATCCGGAAAACGGACGCTTCCGGATTTGAGGCGTACTGCCGTGCGTTTTTTTCGGAGGCGGCGGCGCACAGCGACCCCCATGAGATCCGGTTTCTGGCCTGCGAGATTTTGTTCTTTCTGTCGCGAAATTCCGACCGGGGCCCGGCTGCGTTCCGCTGGGAATATTTCCGGGAGGTGCTGCGGGCGGTGGATCTGGACGCTCTGGTGCTCGGCCTGCGGGAATGCGCGGAGATTGCCATGCGGCGCAGCGCGGAGCTTACGGAAAGCACAAGCCCGGTGATCGGCGCGGTCCTGCGTGACATGCACGAAAACTACGGGCAGGAGCTTTCGCTTAAAAGCCTGGCACAGAAATACAAAATCAATGCGGCCTACCTTGGGCAGCTGTTCAAAAACGAGACGGGAGAGCTGTTTTCGGCCTATCTGTGCCGCCTGAGGATCGATAAGGCCAGGGAACTTCTGCGCAGCACGGACTGGAAAACAAACAAGATTGCGGAGAAAACCGGCTTTTCCAATACCAACTATTTCTCCAACACCTTCAAGAAGGTGACAGGCATGTATCCGTCGGAGTACAGGGCCGTTTCGGCGCAGCTGTCTCCGGGGGCCGGCAAATGAAGGGAGCGCCCGAAAACGGGCGCTTCCTTTTTTCTTTTTGATAAGGATATATAATTTGTGTATGTTTTCATAATTATTGTATTTGAATATATTTTACTTCATTTATATACTTTAATTGTACAAAACATACACGAGAAAGGAGGAGGCGCCGTGCTTAAACCAATTGCTTCTCCGCAGGCGCGTGCCGCTGCCCTGCCCGGGCGCGGAAAAAGGGTGAGAAGGCTCAAGCTGTTTCTGCTGGTGCTGCCATTTCTTCTGCTGGTGCTGCTGTTCCACTACGTTCCCCTGTTGGGATGGGCGTACGCGTTTGTGGACTATGTTCAGGGCCTTCCGCTGCATGAAATGAAATTCGCGGGTCTCAAATACTTTTCCTACCTGTTTTCCGGGATCAGTGAATTCCCCACAGTCATCCGAAACACGCTGGTGCTCAGCCTGCTGAAAATAGCGGCGATGATTGTGCCAATCGTGTTTGCCATCCTGCTTTCCCAGATGCGGAGCGCCAGATTTTCCAAGTTTGTGCAGACGGCGTCCTCCATTCCGAATTTCATTTCCTGGGTGCTGATTTACGCAATCTTCTTCATCTTTTTCTCGTCGGAAACAGGATTGATGAACAAGCTGCTGATTGGCCTTGGGCTTTCGGAGGAATCCATAAACCTGCTCGGGAACGGCGATATCGCCTGGGGCGTACAAACCTTTATCACCATTTGGAAACAGACGGGCTGGGATGCTATCATCTACATCGCCGCAATTGCGGGAATTGATCCGGCCCTGTACGACGCAGCCTCCGTGGACGGAGCGGGAAGGATCAAGAAAATACGGTACGTTACGATTCCGGGGATTCTGCCCACCTTTTTTGTGCTGTTCCTGATGGCTGTGGCCAACATCCTGAGCAACGGCTTTGAACAGTACTATGTGTTCCAGAATCCCATGGTGGTGGACAAGCTCGAGGTCTTTGACACCTACATCTACCGGATGGGCATTATCAATTCCCAGTATTCCTACGCGACCGCCATGGGCATGTTCAAATCCATCATCAGCATTCTTCTTTTGACCATCGCCAACGGAGTATCGAAAAAAGTCCGGGGCGAAAGCATTTTCTGACGGGAGGGAACGGCATGAAACTGAGCAAAACGGAACGGGCCGCCAACGCCGTCATCGGGTTTTTCCTGCTGCTGTTCGCATTTCTCTGCATCTATCCGCTGTACTTTGTGGCGATCAACAGCTTCAGTCTTTCCACAGAGGTGACAAAGGGCGTCTATTTCTTTCCCCGCGGCCTGACGCTTGAAAACTTTTCCTATGTGCTTCAGACGCCCCTGATTTTCACCGGCATCCTGGTTTCCGTGGCCCGCACGGTGGTGGGCACACTGCTGAACGTTTTGTTCTGCGGTTTCCTGGGATACATGGTGACGGTCCGGGAGCTGCCGCTGCGCAAGGCCATTTACCGGATGATTGTGGCCACCATGTATTTTACCAGCGGATTGATTCCATGGTATATGCTGATGGTTTCCATCAATTTCAAGAACAATTTTCTTCTGTATGTTCTGCCCGGCGCAATTTCAGCCTTTTATGTGGTACTGATCAAGACGTTCGTGGAATCTCTCCCCGCCTCACTGGGGGAATCGGCGGCGCTTGACGGAGCCGGGACGCTGACTATCTTTTTCCGTATCATCATGCCCGTGAGCAAGCCAGTTCTTGCCTGCGTGGCTGTGTTCGGAGCGGTGTGGCAGTGGAACGCATGGTCGGACAACATGTTCCTTGTGACGGACGCGAGGCTGCAGACGCTGCAGTACCTTCTGTACCGGATGCTGCAGTCCTCCGGTATGTCGGACTCTATCACGGGACAGACTTCTGTTCAGCCCATGTCCATCCGCCTGACCATGACCTTCATCACCGTCTTCCCCATTCTGCTTGTCTATCCGTTTATGCAGAGATTTTTTGTCAAGGGCATTATGCTCGGTTCGGTCAAGGGATAAGCCGGACGGGCATTTGGGATAATGCGCAAAACGAACGAGGAGGTATTACAATGAAACACGCAAAACGACACCTGGCCGCGGCTCTGCTTCTCAGCCTTGCCATGGTATGCACGGCCTGCAGTCCCGGCGCGGCGGAGAGCGGGACACCCGGCAGCTCCGGTGCTCCGGACGAGGGGGGATCGGCGTCCTCCGGTACGCAGGAGCCTGTCACTCTCAAGCTGCTGTCCTTCTCCACGAACCCCAACGGCATGGGACCCATGGACAACGAGCTGGCCAAGCGGATTGAGGAGGAGGTCGGGGTCATCATGGACATGACTCCCACCAACGAGCAGGACTGCCAGCAGCAGCTGCCGGCCATGATCGCCAGCAACGATCTGCCCGACATCTTCTTCATTCCGGAAACGGATACCATGCGGTACATTGACATGATGTATCAGGGCAACCAGATCCTCGCGCTGGACGATTATCTTGAGGAATACGCCCCCAATCTTTCGGAGGATCCTCTCGCCCAGGCCAGCATCGAGCTGAAGAAAAAGACGCTCAGCCCGGACGGAAAGCTGTATGTCATCGGCATGAACCGCGGTACCTACGACGCGGGCCTGCAGCCTGTTGTGGGACAGTTCATCCGCTGGGACCTGTACGCGCAGCTCGGCTATCCGGAGCTCAACGATTATGACACCGATCTGCTCGAGGTTCTCAAGCAGATGCAGGATCTGGAAAGCGAAAATGCGGACGGCGAAAAGGTATACGCTGTCGGCGGCTGGTTCGGCGACGCGCAGGGCTGGGGCGACTGGCACATTACCTACAATCTCGCATATGCCGAGGGCTACACCTGCCTGACGCCCGGCGACCGTATTCTGTATTCCGACATTGCCACCAACGAGGTGGTCGAGTCCAACGCACAGACCGACAAGGACAGCATCTTCTGGCGTGCGGTGAAGTGGTACAACAAGGCGTACCAGATGGGCATTCTCGATCCCGATTCCTTCACGCAGAAGCAGGATCAGTATGAGGATAAGGTTTATACGGGCCGTTATCTGTACGTCAATCCCGGCTGGGAAATCCAGGGGGCGCACGATTATTTCGACAGCGTCGGCCAGACGGAAAAGGGCTTTACCTGCCTGCCTCCGATGTCGGACGACACCGATAAATTCACCCTGTACCGGTACTACATTTCCGGCCAGTTCAACTACGGCGTGTCGGCCAACTGCAAATATCCCGAAAAGGCCGTTGCGCTTCTGGACTGGGTTTCCTCCTACGACAATGCCCGCGTGATCTATGACGGCGCTGAGGGGAACCACTGGAACATGGTCGACGGCGTTCCCACTCCCACCGAGGAGTATCTGGAGCTGGACCGTTCCGATCCGGAGCTTCAGAAGACCGAGGGCCTGAACATTCTCGACAAGTTCGTGGGCTACGGCTACGGTACCGCAGATCCCGACACCGGCATTCCGGTGGATCTCTGGTCGTCCTCGCCTCAGGCCATCGAGAAGAAGATGCGCCCGGTCCATCAGGACATGCTCGACCATTATGGCTACGACACCATGGCGGACATGTATGAATCCCTCTCCCCCGGCGGGTATATCGATATGACGGTGTATAATCTGGGAAGCCTGCCCGAGGAGCTGCAGACGCTCGACGCCAATCTGCAGAGCTACGAGTTCAAGAATCTGTTCCGCTGCATCATGGCGGAAAGCGACGAGGAGTTTGAGCGCCTGCAGGACGAGTATATCGCGGGCCTGAGCGCGTTCAACATCGACGAAATTTACAATTATTGGCTGAGCGTGGCGAAGGAGCAGCAGGAGGAGCTCAAACCCATCATTGATGAGGTCTCCGCCATTCTGATCGAGTAACCGCGGACCATTCCAAACAGACTATTAGGATCCGGCCGGTTCCCTCCAACCAAGCGGAACCGGCCGCTTTTTCTGCCAACCTTCTCCGGCGGCCGCCCGCGGATGCGGAAAACGGGACGGCCGGAAAGGCTTTGCGGGAAACCGGCGGCGCAGACTGCGGGAAAAGAACAGAGCGCCGCCTGAAACAGGGAGGGAAACATGGAAAAGGTGCGTTGTGTTGAGGTGGACGTCCGCAGCACGCGGGGAGAAAACAAAAAAATCCCCCTGCAGTGCGTCAGCGCGGCGAGAGCCGGGCTGCTGCTGCGCCGGGATCACCAGGAGCATTTGAAGCGGGCCGTACGGGAGTGCGGATTCCGGTATCTGCGCTTCCACGGGCTCTTCCAGAAGGATCTGGGAGTTTACCGGGAAACGGCGGACGGCGAAGCCGTGTACAGCTGGCTGTATGCGGATCAGGTCTACGATTTCCTGCTGGAAATCGGGCTGCGTCCCTTCGTCGTGTTCGATTTCATGCCGGAGGCGCTCGCGGGGGGCGAAAAAACCGTCTATTGGGAAAAGGCAAACGTCAGCCTCCCCTCCTCCTGTGAGAAATGGGAGCGGCTGATTTTCGAGACCGTCCGGCATTTTACGGAGAGATACGGCCGCCGGGAGGTTGAGCAGTGGTATTTCGAGGTGTGGAACGAGCCGGATAACCCGCCGTTTTTTGACGGGGGCTTTGAGGACTACTGCCGCCTGTACCGTGCCGCGGCCTCTGCCGTCAAGCGGGTGTGCGAAACCTACCGGGTGGGCGGCCCCGCCGTCGCGGGCCGGGCGGACTGGGTGGAGGGGCTGATCCGGTACTGCGCGGACAACGGCGTGCCGATCGACTTTGTCTCGGCCCACAGCTATGCGTCCGTGCCCTTCGCGGAAAACGGCGGAACAGCCTGCCGGGTGCCGGGCCTGCCCTGCTGGGAGCCGGGACCGTCCTGGGAACTCGGAAACCAGCGGTACGATCCGCGGGGGCTGACCCGGGCGGTGGAGGAAATCCGCGCAGCGGTGTCGCGCTCGCCGATGCCGGAGCTTGCCGTTCATTTTACGGAATGGGGGCTGTCCTGGGACTACTGGGATCCGCTGCGGGACTCGTATCACGCGGCGTCGTTCCTTCTCTCCCGGCTGCACGAGGCCGCGCACGGAATCGCCTCCGTCTCCTACTGCGAGGTCTCGGATATCTTTGAGGAGGACGGCCCTCCCACGGAAGAATTTCACGGCGGCTTCGGCCTGCTGAACGCACACGGAATCCGCAAGCCTGCCTATTTCGCGTACCGGTTTCTGACGCAGCTGGGAAAGACGCTGGTGGAAACACGGGATTCTCGGAGCATTGCGTGCACGGAGAACGGCTCTCTGCAGGTATTGTTCTGGGACGACTCCGTCCGGCAGGATGCGGAGAACAAAGCGTATTACAGCGCCGAGCACCCCGCCCTCCCGGCCGGCTCCGTCCGGGTTTCCGCCGCCGGGCTTTCGCCGGGGCGCTATCTGCTGCGGGTGTATGCCGTCGGATATGAGAGAAACGACGCGGTTACCATGTACCGGCGCATGAAGCGCGGGAGCAGCCTGACCCGGGAGCAGCTTGCGCTGCTCGACAGCGTAAGCGGCGGCGCGCCGTATGCCGAGCAGTTCCTGACCGTCCCGGAAACAGACGCTCCGTGCGTTCTTTGGGAAACACAGATGCGGGAAAACGATGTGTTTTTGCTTGTTGTACAGCCATATTGACGGACCTGCACGGCCCTGACTGAAACAGAAAAGGAGAGAATACGATGACGTTTACAGACTGCATCCATCCGGAACTTCTTAAAGCCCTGGCGCAGGCCGGGCACGGCTCCAACATCCTGATAGCGGACGGAAATTTCCCGGCGGACATCGGGGTGCCGGAGCGCGCGGCGAAGGTGTTCCTCAATTATGCCCCAAATAAACCGCTCGTACCGGAGGTTCTCGAGACGGTGACGAAGCTGGTAAATGTGGAATCCGCGCTGGTGGCCGTGCGGGACGACGGAAAGGATACGCCGATCATGGACGAATTCCGCAGCCTTCTGCCGGAGGGGACGCCGCTGGAGAAGGTCGGGCGCTGGGATTTCCGCGCGGCCTGCATGGCTCCGGAGACGGGTCTGCTCATTCAGACGGGAGATCTTCGGCTGTACGGCTGCATTCTGCTGACGGTGGGCATCCGGACGGAGTGACCGGGAAAGGGAGGAGCGAAGGATGAACTATTCCTGCTGTATTGAAATGCTGTTCACGGAATATCCGTTTGCCGAGCGCATCTACCGTGCGAAGGAATGCGGCTTTGACGCTGTGGAGTTCTGGACCTGGCAGGACAAGGGCCTCGACGCCGTACGGACCGCGCTGCGCGACACGGGGATGAAAACGGGGATTTTCCAGGGCAACATCCGGGGCCGGATGGTGGACGCCCGGGACCGGGAGGAGTATGTGGAGGACGTGCTGCGCTCCATGGAGACGGCGAAGAGCCTTGGGGCCGGGAATCTCTTCCTGATGTCGGAGCTTCTCGCGGAGGATCGCTCCGTGCTGGAGAGGAACCCTCCCCTGCCGGAAGAGGAAAAGCTGGAGAACACCAGGCGCGTGCTGGAAGAGCTTGCCCCCGCGGCGGAGCGCGCGGGCATCCGCCTGGTGATTGAACCGCTGAACACGAAGGTGGATCACCGGGGCTACTCGCTGTGTCACAGTGCTCCCGCGTTCGGGCTGATCCGGGAGATCGGAAGTCCATGGGTGCGCGTGCTCTACGACGCCTACCACATGCAGATCATGGAAGGGAACCTCATCGAAACGATCCGCGAAAATGCGCCGTATATCGGCTACTTTCATGTCGCGGACGTGCCGGGGCGGCATGAGCCCGGCACGGGAGAGATCCAGTATCCCAACGTTCTTGCGGCGCTGCGGGAAGCAGGCTACGACGGAACGGTGGGCTTTGAATTCAGCCCGTCCCAGGGGGACAGCATGGAGACGGCGCATCGTGTTTTGGAGCTGTTCAAAGGAGGAGACGTATGAAAAAGGAAGAGAGACTGCACTTATACAGGGAAATGCTGAGAATCCGCCGGTTTGAGGAGATGGTCAAAGACCTGTTTGCCTCCATGGAGATTCTCGGATCCGTCCATCTGTACATCGGGGAAGAGGCCGTGGCGGTCGGAGCCTGCGCCGCCCTGCGTCCGGACGATTACCTGACCAGCACCCACCGCGGACACGGGCATGTGCTGGCCAAGGGCGCGGAACCGGGGAGAATGTTCGCGGAGCTGCTCGGCCGCATCGACGGCTACAACAAGGCGCGCGGAGGCTCCATGCATCTGGCCGCGCCCGAGCTTGGAATTCTGGGCGCGAACGGTATTGTCGGCGGCGGCATCCCCCTCGCGGTCGGGGCGGCCATGAGCGCAAAGAAGCTCGGGAACGGCAGAGTGACGCTGTGCTTCTTCGGCGACGGCGCGTCGAACGAGGGAACCTTCCACGAATCGCTGAACATCGCGGCTTCCTACGAGCTGCCGGTGGTGTTCCTGTGCGAGAACAACCTGTATGCGGGCGGCGTCAAGCAGCACTATGACGGCGTGTACCGCACCGAGGGGATGGATTATCCGCGCAAGGTCGAGTATGTCGCGGAACGCGCGAAGGCGTACGATATGCCCGGCGAGGTCGTGGACGGAAACGACGTGGAGAAGGTCAGGGAAGCCGTCTCCCGCGCCGTAGAGCGGGCGAGGGACGGAAAGGGCCCCTCGCTGATCGAATTCCGCACCTACCGCTGGCGTACCCATTTTGAGGTGGAGCCGGATACCTACCGCGATCCCGCGGAGGTCGAGGCCTGGAAGGAAAAATGCCCCATCGCGGGATACGCCGCCCGCCTGATCGGGGAGGGCGATGCGTCGCGCGAGGAGCTTGACGCCATCGGCCGCGAAGTGGAAGAGGAAATGCAGGCGGCGCTCGCGTTTGCCCGCAACAGTCCGGAGCCCGATGTTTCCACGGCGCTGGACGACGTATATTCAGCCTGAGCACAGGATGGGGAGGAAAAATCATGAGCAGAATGACAATGTCCGCAGCCATCGCCAGAGCCCAGCGTGAGGAGATGCTGCGGGATCCGGCGGTTTATATTATGGGTCTGGACGTGGGTCCGTACGGAGGCGCGTTCGGCTGTACGAGAGGGCTTTGGAAGGAATTCGGGCGCGAGCGGGTGATGGATATGCCCATCGCGGAGGCCGGATACGTGGGCGCGGCGGTCGGCTCCGCCATGACGGGGATGCGTCCCATCGCTGAGCTGCAGTTTACCGACTGGATCACCATCGCCTCGGATATGCTGGTAAACCAGGCGGCCAACATGCGCTATACCTTCGGCGGATCGCTGAGCGTTCCCATGGTGCTGCGCGCTCCTGTGGGAGGATATATGGCAGCCGCTTCCCAGCACTCGCACATGTTTGAGTCCTGGTTCGCCTTTATCCCGGGATTGAAGGTGGTTCTCCCCTCCAACCCCGCGGACGCGAAGGGACTTTTGAAGTCCGCCATCCGGGACAACAACCCCGTGCTGTTCTTCGAACACAAGAAGCTGTACGATCTTCCCGGCGAGGTGCCGGACGATCCGGAGTACCTTGTTCCGCTGGGGAAGGCAAACGTCGTGCGGGAGGGAACCGACGTGACCATCGCGACATACGCCTACATGGTGGAGCTGGCGCGGCAGGCGGCGGAAATCCTGGAAAAGGACGGAATCCACGCGGAAATCATTGATCTGCGCACCATCAAGCCGATGGATACGGAGACCGTCGTCCGCTCGGTGAAGAAGACGAACCGGCTGTGCTGTCTGCAGGAGACGTGGCTGACCTGCTCGGTAGCCTCCGAGCTGTCCGCCGTGGTCGCGGAGCAGGCCATTGAATACCTGGACGCACCCATCCGCCGGATCGGAGCGCTCGACGCGCCGAACCCCTTCAGCGCAAAGCTGGAAAACTACATTCTGCCCTCGGTGGACCGCATTGTCCGGGAAATCCGCGGCATGTTTTAAAAGGAGGGCGTTATGGCAGAGATCGTTCGCATGCCGAAAAGCGGCTATACCATGCGGGAGGGCCTTGTAAGCAAGGTGCTTGCCGCGGAGGGGCAGCGGGTGACAAAGGGCGCGCCGCTGCTGGAATATGAGACGGACAAGCTGACCGGAACGGTGGAAGCGGGACAGGACGGCGTAGTGCTCCGGATGCTGGCGCGCGAGGGCGAAACCTATCCCGTGCTGACTCCCCTGGCGGTCGTTGGACAGGAGGGAGAAGCGTTTACCCTTCCGGATTCGCCCGGCGGGGAAAGTCCCGCCGCTGCAAAACAGGACGAGACTCCCGCGCCCGCACCCGTCTGTGA
>ERZ1673738.5806-NODE-5806-length-10798-cov-5.116727_pt1 | contig 10798 bp, 10 predicted proteins | sample MGYA00580198_ERZ1673738 | MGnify/ENA primary metagenome ERZ1673738 (study PRJEB41218, sample SAMN15661784) | gut metagenome | host: Homo sapiens | place: Canada: London | collected 2015-08-20/2019-03-30 | study: EMG produced TPA metagenomics assembly of... | reverse complement strand
TCAGATAATAAAACTCTAAATTCATGCGAGTATAACAAATATGTATCTTCGCCTAGCAGTCCCATTCGCTTATTCTGTAGGTGGAAGCATCACATCGTAGTCCGTCAACGCCTCTTTCCGAACGTCTTCTTCGTCCTGAAAAACGCCCATTCCGACGAGCTGCCGCATGAGGGCGTGTATTGCTTCTGTGCGAATCACCTGTTTCTTCTCTGCATAGTAGAATTTCGGGATTTCAAAATAGCTCCGGATTCCGTTCAAAGAACGGGGTGGAATTCTTTCCGTATATGTCCGTGACAAAGGCATTGATTGAAATGATGGAGGAGATGCCCTTTGAGGACATCAAGGTCAAAGAGCTGTGCGACCGGGCGATGATCCGGAAGTCTACCTTCTATAAGCATTTCGCCGATAAATACGAGCTGCTGGCATTCATTGTAAAAGAGGTCATCAATGACTAAAACGAACGCATCCGGCGGGACAGCCCTACGGATGACCCGGTGGCTTTCTACAATAAGATGCTGGATTATGTATTTGAATTTGCAAAAGCGAACCAGAAGCTGATCCGCTCCGCGATCCGGTCGGACAGCCTTGTGCTGTGTATCAGGTGGAAAACATACGGGAACAAAAAGAATGATACAGAACCTATCAGGGCTGACACGAAATCCGAACAGCATACAGTATGAGCGCTCCCCCGCAGCTTCGGCTGCGGGGGTTTTATCTCCTCACCAAAAGCTCACCCCCCCGAAAAAATCAGCGCGTATTTTGTCAATTTTTGTAGACAAACCGGTGGCGCTATACTATAATGGTCAGGCTTGATATCCGGTTGACTTTCACCTCTGGGGGTTACGCTGATGAATGCGAGGGCTTGGAGCTGGAGGATGCTGACGCTTTTGCCTCTGGTTCTTTTTTTGCTGCTGATTTTATGGATTTTTGTGTTCCCGGCGAAGCGCGCCGCTGCCTCCGCAACGGATGCGGAGGTCGCATCCGGCGTGCAATGGCTTCAGGAGCAGGAGGCACACAGCCCCGACGACGTGGAAGCTGAGCTCAAGGCCATCCGTCAGGCGGAGCTGGATGCGATGCGGGACGAATGGCGCGCAAAGCTCTACAGCGGAGAAATTTCCGTCTGGTCGCTGTTTGAGGATTACGCCATGCTCGGCGACTCCAGAACGTCAGGCTTCACCTATTATGGCTATCTGGCCCCTGAGCGCGTGTTCGCCGACTCCGGCGCGACCATCAAAAAGGTCATTGACCACTTGGAGGAGCTTGTCGCGCTGAATCCGTCGATCATTTTCCTGACCTATGGCATCAATGACGTCGGCATCGGGTACTGGCCAACGCCAGAGGATTATGTAAACGAAATCAACAACACACTTGCCCTGCTCAAGGAGCACCTTCCGAACGCCACGGTCTATGTCTGCTCCATCATCCCCGCCCTTGAACCCGCGTTCAAGCGCGGCCCCGCATGGCGGGAGATCCCGGACTACAACGACGCCGTGCGCGCCTTTTGCGAGGAAAATGGCACGCCGTACGTTGACATTACGCAGCTCTGCGAAGAACACACGGATCTTTATCAGGACGACGGCGTGCACCTGCTGGGCGGCTTTTACCCGCTTTGGGGTACCGAACTGATTGCTGAGGTATATGATTATGTCTTTGCCCTTGAATCAAACGAATCCGCAGCTGAATGACCTGCTCCTGCGCGGCGGAAGCAGCCTTTCGCCGGAGCTGAAGGAGCAGGCGATTGACGATATTCTGGCCGAATTCGGCTCTGCACCCACAAAAAAAGCGGCCAAGCAGGCTGTTCCGGCGCAGAAGCAGCCCGCTTCCCCTGCCCCATCCGCCCCGCTTGTGATCGATGGGGTCGACTTTTCGGAGTTTTTGGACAACGCTCCGGCCAGCCGCAAAACCGCCGCTGTCCCCATTCCCGACCCGCAGCCCATCCGCGAGCCGGTTAAAACGCCGGAAGCCAACAAGCCCACCGCGCCGGAAAAGTCCGCTGTCACAGAAGACGTGCCTGCTCCGGACACTGCTGCTGCGCAGCCTGCGGCCCGCCGCGTGGGAATCGTGAGCATCCTCCTGCGCATTTTCGCCTTTGCCGCCGCTCTGGCGACCGCGGGCTTTCTCTACACGCAGACGATGCAGAACCGGCAGAGCAGCGCGTCCTTTGACGCCGTCAGCAGTGCCGTTCTGCAATCGATCGATCTGACGGATATGCAGGAGGCGGACGCGCAGATGGTGCGGCGGCTCTATGGCTTTGCACCGTCTGAAATGGACGGCTGCCTGCTCTATTATCCGGCCACAAATATGGGGGCACGGGAGCTGCTGCTCGTCAAGCTCTCCGATCTCTCGCAGCAGACGTCCGTTTCTGACGCCATTCAGGCCCGCAGGCAGACGCAGATGAAGAGCTTCGAGGGCTATGGCGTTGAACAGTATGATCTGCTCTCCAACTCCGTTGTGGAGATACAGGGCAATTATATCCTGTTCGTTGTGCATGAGAACGCAGCCGCTGCCGCGCAGGCGTTTCTGAAAGCGCTTTAAGGAGGAACCGTCGTGAATCTGAGCACGCTCTTTTTTGTCTTCGCGTTTCTCCCGGTCAGCCTGATCCTGTACCTGGTCTGCCCACGTGTCTGCAAGAACGCACTTCTTGTTCTGATCAGCTTCGTTTTTTATGCATGGGGTTCTCCGGTCTATCTGCTGCTTCTGCTGCTGGTAACGGTTTTCAACTATTGTGTCGGCCTGGACATCGGCAATTGCGCAGAATTGGGGCAGCGCGGCACAAAATTCCTTCTTGTGATCGGCGTGCTGTTCAATCTGCTGCTTCTCGGCTTTTACAAATACGCCGCATTTGCCATCGAAACGCTCAACGCCATTTTGCCGTTCACGCTGAACGCGCCGTCTGCGGCGCTTCCGCTCGGCATTTCCTTCTTCACCTTCCAGAACCTGTCGTATCTTTCAGACGTTTACCACCGTCGCGCGCCCGCGCAGAAAAATCCGCTGGATTTCTGCCTTTATGTCAGCTTTTTCCCGAAAATGATCTCCGGCCCGATCGTCGAGTACGCACAGTTCGAGCCGCAGCTGAAATCGCATCCGGTGACGCTGTACAAGGTTTCCGAAGCTGTCCCGATGCTCGTTCTTGGCCTTGCGAAAAAGGTGCTGCTGGCCGATAATCTCGGTGCCGCGTTCCAGAGTATTTCCGCACTCTCATCCGGTTCGCTTTCCGGCGGGGCGGCGTGGCTCGGCGCGATCTGCTATTCGCTTCAGCTCTACTTCGACTTCAGCGGCTATTCCGACATGGCCATCGGCATGGCGAAGCTGTTCGGCTTCGACTTTGACGCCAACTTCGACCATCCCTACCTCTCTGCTTCCCTGACGGAGTTCTGGCGCAGATGGCACATTTCCCTTGGCCGCTGGTTCCGCGACTATGTGTATATCCCGCTTGGCGGCAGCCGTGTAAGCACGCCAAAGTGCATCCGCAACCTGCTGATCGTCTGGATCCTGACCGGCCTGTGGCACGGCGCGTCGTGGACATTCGTGGCATGGGGCCTGTATCACGGGATTTTGCTGCTGCTGGAAAAGTATCCGCTCAAAGGCATCCTTGCAAAGACGCCCTCCCCGATTCGCCATATTCTGACGCTGCTGGCCGTCATCGTCGGCTGGGTGCTGTTCTTCTCTCCTGATTTTTCCTCGGCGATTTTCTATCTTGGGCGGATGTTCGGTGCCGGGAGCCGCGCGTTTTGGGATTCCACCGCAAAATACTATTTTGCAGCAAACTGGAAGCTTCTTGTACTCGGCATTCTTGGCTGCGGCCCATGGATTCGGACGCTTTACCGGCATCTCGTGTTCTCGCGGCGCAGTCCTGGCCTTGTGCTTTCTGCGCTGCTTCTGATCGGCATTTTCCTGCTTTGCGTCCCGTATATGACGAACGCCACCTATCAATCCTTCCTCTATGCTCAGTTCTAAGCGAGGTGATCCCATGAATCCGCAAAAAAAGCGCAGGCAGGACTCTGAAAAGCAGCAGCTGATCCTTCAGCGCAACAGCCAGCTGCATGGAGTCCTTCTGGCTGCGCTGCTTGCCGTGGTTCTGCTTGTCCTCGGCCTTGTCAATCTGCTTCACACGAAGCGCGATTTCTCGGAAAATGAGAACCGAAAGCTTCAAGCCTATCCGGCGCTGACGGCGGCTTCAGTTCTGGACGGAAGCTTTATGTCGAAGCTGCAGTCTGCCTTTGCAGATCAGTTCTTTGCGCGCGACCACTGGATTTCCGCCAAGCTGCGGATCGACCAGCTGCTTGGGCAGAAGGAGTCCAACGGCGTTTACCTTTGTCAGGACAATTATCTGATTGAGATCCCGGAGGCCCCCGATCCGGCTGTGCTTGACCGGACGCTGACCGCGATGAAGGAGTTCGCCGCGAAGCACGATGATCTCCGCATGTCGGCGATGATCGTCCCAAACGCCTCCCTCGTTATGCGCGATTATCTTCCTGCAAACGCGCCTGCGCACAATCAGCAGGAGGATCTGTTCACCGTCAATCAAGCGCTTTCGCCCTGTATGCAGTATGCAGATGTGACGCTGGCTTTGAAAGCCCACGTCAGGGACGGCGTTTTTTACCGCACTGACCACCATTGGACAAGCCTCGGCGCATACTGCGCCTTTGACGCCTCGGCGGAGCTGCTTGGGATCGAGACGCCGATCACGAACTATCGCGTCCATGTCCTGACCAACTCCTTTGAGGGCACGCTTGCCTCTAAGAGCGGCAAGCACACCGCCGAGGATACGATCACGGCCTATGAGCCGCTCGGCACCGATGTGAGCTACTATGTGCTCTACGACAGCACGCAGGAAAAGGCCGGCTCTGTCTTTGTCGATTCTGCGCTGGATACGAAAGACAAATACACCGTCTTTTTCGGCGGCAACCATCCGCTTGTCACCATCAAAACGACCGCAAATAATGGGAAAATCCTGCTGATTTTCAAGGATTCCTATGCGAACAGCTTCGTACCGTTCCTCATCCCCTACTATCAGCAGATCGTCATGATCGATCCGCGCTATTACTACGACGATGTAGAGCAGCTTATGACGCAGCGCGGCGTGACCGATGTTCTTTTCCTCTACAATCTCAGTACCTTCTCCGCCGATACCGCGCTTGCGGATACGCTTGGCGCGGCAAGCTGAAAAGGACGGCTATTGGAACGAAAAGCAGGCATGACCGAAATCATGCCTGCTCCGGGTTCCTTCCTCATGTCTTGTCAGAGCTGCAGCGAGTTGAGCACGCTGCAGCTCTGATTTGTATTTGAATTGCCTCCGTATATTATTCGCGCTCCATGGCGCAGAAGCCGCCGCAACCGAGGGTGAGCGTTTCGCCGGTATATTCGGCGATGCCGCCGCCGAGTAGGATCGTGCCGCTGTGCGGAAGCGTCCACGGGTTTTCCGAGCGGTTGCAGCAGACTGCCACGTTTTTGCCCTCATACTGCCGCAGCAGCATCAGACGTCCGCCGCCCGCTTCCAATACCAGAACCGTGCCGCGCCGCAGGGCGGCCGAAGCTTTTTTGACGCGCGCCAGTGAGCGGTAGAACGAGATTAAATTGCCGTCTTCCCTGCCCCACGGATAATACGCGCGGTTGAACGGGTCGCGGTAGCCGGTCATGCCCGCCTCGTCGCCGTAATAAATACACGGCATACCGGGGAGCATAAACTGTAAAAATGCCGCCATTTTGAGACGTTTTTTCCCCTCTGCAAGCTGCTCCGCCGTAAAGTGCCGCCGGGCCAGCTCTGTCCGGTCGCCGTCACGCGGATCGAGAATCGCGTTGATGGCGCGCGGGGTGTCGTGCGTGGACAGAATATTCATCACAGCCTGCAGCACATCGGGCGGGTAATTCTCCGCAATCGTGCGAATAGACGCGCCAAGTCCTGTCCCGTCATCCTCCCCACGCACATAGCGCAGGATCGCCTTCTGCCACGGGTAGTTCATGACGGAATCGAGCTGCCGGTCGGTAAAATACCGGCGGCGGCAGTCATATGCGATCTTGTTGGACGCATCCTCCCAGACCTCGCCGATCAGAATCGCGTCCGGCTTGACCTGCCGGATACGCTCACGCAGGCGTGCGAGAAACGCGTCCGGCAGCTCGTCGACGACGTCCAGCCGCCAGCCGTCCGCGCCAAGCTTCAGCCAGCGGACAACAACACTGTCGTCACTGTCAATGATATAGTCCATATAATCCGGGTTCAGCTTGTCAATGCACGGCAGCGTCGTGATCCCCCACCAGCTGTCGTAGACGTTTGGATACTGCTTGAACCGGAACCAGCCGCGGTACGGCGAGGCCGGGTCATGGATCGCCTGCTGAAAATACGCGCTGCGGCTGCCGACATGGCTGAATACGCCGTCGAGAATGATCTTCATGCCCAGCGCGTGCGCCGCGCCGCAGAGCGCGCGGAAATCCGCCTCCGAGCCGAGCATGGGGTCGATGCGCTTGTAATCACAGGTATCGTACCGGTGCGTCGACCATGCATAGAAAATCGGATTGAGATATAAAATCTCCACACCGAGCGCGTGCAGATACGGAAGCTTTTCGCGGATGCCGTTCAGATTTCCGCCGTAAAAGTCGTTGTTGAGCACCTCGCCGTTGGCGTTCGGCAGATAGACCGGCACGTCGTCCTTGTTCTCATGCACCCAATAGGGCGTGATCTTCCCGGTCAGGTCACAAACTCCGGCCTGAAAAAAGCGGTCTGGGAAGATCTGATACATGATTGCGCCCGCGCAGTCGTCCGGGACGGGGAATTTTTCCTCCAGAACGCTGAGCTGCCAGAGGCCGCCGTCTTCCATGTTCGTGTCGCTTTCGCCCTGCTTGAACAGGCGGAACGCGCCATCCTGCGTGGTGATATGGAAGTAATAGAAATACAGTCCGGCATCGGAAATCGTCAGCTCTCCGCCCCAGGTATCGTAGAGCGTATCGTCTGACTGCTTTGCAAACGGGACACGGCGCAGCTCCGCACCGTTTTCCGCCTGCAAAACGAGGCCGACCGCCGTTGTGCGGCAGGAGCACGGGATCATGATGTGCAGCGTGCAGACCTCCTGCCGTTTGAGCGTTCCGAAGGGCGTTTTGAACTGCGAAAGCTTGCTGTCGAATAGAATTCTCATGTGGCGTACCGTCCATTTCATCAGGGAAGGGGCCGACGATGCTTGTCGGCCCCTTCGGAATATTTGCTGTGGTGCTTACAGATCCCAGATTTCCCTGGCGTACTGCTCGACCGAGCGGTCGGAGGAGAAAATGCCGGCTCTTGCGATGTTTGTGAGGGACATCTTTGCAAAGCGGGTGCGGTCCTGATAGACCTCGACCGCGTGCGCCTTGGCAGCCTTGTAGCTTGCAAAGTCCGCGACGGTCATGTAGCTGTCGGCAGCGCCGAAGCGCGGCGTCAGGAGCGAAGCGGCGACATCGTCAAAGCGCTGCCCCAGCACGCCGGAGGTCAGCATTTGCAGAACTCTGTCAAGCTCCGGCGTCAGGAACTGGCGCGGGTCATAGCCGCGCTGCCACAGCGCCTGCACCTCGTCGGCCGTCATGCCGAACAGGAACATATTCTCGTCGCCCACGCGCTCACGAATCTCGACGTTTGCGCCGTCGAGCGTGCCGAGCGTGACCGCGCCATTGATCATCAGCTTCATGTTGCTGGTACCGGAGGCCTCCTTACCCGCAACGGAGATCTGCTCGGACAGGTCAGCAGCCGGGATGATGATCTCGGCCAGCGAGACTTTATAGTCTTCAATGAAGACCACCTTGAGCTTGTTCTGCACCTGCGGGTCAGAGTTTACAAGATTGGAAACGGCGACGATGAGCGAAATGATCTGCTTGGCCAGATAATAGCCTGCGGAGGCCTTGGCCGCGAAGATGAATGTCTGCGGATAGACCGGCTTTTCCGGGTGATCCTTGATATCGTTGTAAAGCGTCAGGATATGCAGGACATTCAGCAGCTGCCGCTTGTATTCATGCAGGCGCTTGACCTGCACGTCGAAGATCGAATCCGGATCGACATTGACACCGTTGTGCTTCGCGATATAAGCGGCAAGGCGTACCTTGTTTTTGCGCTTGATGGCCTGCAGATTTTCCAGAACATCAGGATCGTCACGGTACTGGAGCAGCGCTTCGAGCGCGTTCGCGTCGTTCAGGAAGCCGTCGCCGATGAGCGACTGCAGATAGCCGGTCAGGGCCGGGTTCGACTGGCACAGCCAGCGGCGGTACGCAATGCCGTTTGTGATGTTCAGGAAGCGGCTGTGATCGAGATTATAATAATCCCGGAAGATGGTTTTTTCAAGGATCTCCGTGTGCAGCTGCGAAACGCCGTTGATCTTATGGCAGCAGGCCAGGCAGAGGTTCGCCATGCGGACCTCGCTGTTCGTGACAGCGGCCATATACTCCCACTTGCCGGGATCGTTCGGATAGACGCAGTGCAGCTTTTCCATGAGGCGGCGGTTGATCTCCTGACAGATGGCGTAAATGCGCGGCAGCTGCTCCCGGAACAGATCGACCGGCCAACGCTCAAGTGCCTCGGCCATGACGGTATGGTTGGTGTAGGAAAGCGTCGCGCAGGTGATCTCCCACGCGCGTTCCCAGCTGTAGTCGTGCTCGTCGACCAGCAGGCGCATCAGCTCTGGCACGCAGAGTGCCGGATGCGTATCGTTGATGTGCACGGCAACCTTGTCAGCCAGGTTATCAAGCGTATGGTAATTTTTCAGATGCTCGTTCAGGATCGACTGCAGTGAGCTGGACACCAGCAGATACTGCTGGCGCAGACGCAGACGCTTGCCGTTGATGTGGTCGTCTGCCGGATAGAGAACCTTCGAAATGGCCTCGGCCATGGTATTCTGCTCGAGCGCGCGGACATAATCGCCGCGCGAGAACGCGTTCATGTCAAAGCTCTGCGGCATACTGGCGCTCCAGAGCGTAAGCTTGTTGACGGCCTTGGAGCCATAGCCGGAAATGTACAAATCGTGCGGGACAGCAATGACGGACTGATAGCCTGTCTGGGCGGTCTTGAACTTGTCGCCGTCCATCCACTCGTGCACCTGTCCGCCGAAGCGAACCTCTACAGCGTCGTCCTTGCGGGTATGCAGCCACACATCGCCCATTTCGAGCCAGTTATCCGGGAATTCCATCTGCCAGCCGTCGACGATCTTCTGGCGGAAGATGCCGAACTCATATCGGATGGAGAAGCCGGTCACGGGATAATTCAGACCGGTCGCTGCGTCCATATAGCACGAGGCCAGACGGCCCAGGCCGCCGTTGCCAAGTCCGGCATCCGGCTCAAGCGCGCAGAGGCTTTCCAGGCTGAAGCCGAGATCATGCAGGATCTCCCCTGCCGGTTCCAGAAGTCCCATGTTGTACAGGTTGTTGCGCAGGCTCGTGCCGACCAGAAATTCCATCGACATATAATAGACCTGCTTGCGCTGCTCTGCACGCGTCTGCTCAACAAACGCACGGCGGTCGTCCTCCAGAAGCTCGCGCACGGCGACGCATACAGCGCGATATACCTGTTTTTCCGTCGCCATTTCGAGCGAGCAGCCGAACAGCCGGTCGCAGCATTCCTGTAAGTGCTGAAGAAGGTTCTCTTTTGTCATGCTTCTATATGTCCTTTTTCTCTAATATCTTTTTCAAGGGCGCTTACTGTCCGCAGACGTTCTGGAACAACGCCATGTATTTCTGCGCCGGAACGTCCCAGCTGGAATCGACCGCCATATCATTTTCGGCGAGGCGCAGCCATTTTTCCGGCTCATTATAGTACAGCGCAAGCGCGCGGTCAATGGCGGCGAGGAAATCGTCTGCATTGTAGCTCTGGAAAGTAAAGCCGCGCCCCGTCTCATCCGCTTCGTTATATGGCCAGACCGTATCCTTGAGTCCGCCTGTTGCGTTGACGACCGGGACGGAGCCCATGCGCATGGCAATGAGCTGCGACAGGCCGCATGGCTCGGATTTCGACGGCATGAGATACAGGTCGGACGCAGCGTAGACAAGGTTCGCAAGCCCGCCGTCAAAGAGCAGATTGACGGAGACCTTATCGCCAAACCGTTCACGCAGGGTGTTTAAGTACCATTCGTATTTTTCTTCGCCTGTGCCGATGATGACAAGCTGGATGCGGCGCTGGATCAGGCGCTCGGCGATGTAGCACAGCAGATCAATGCCCTTGTGCCCGACGAGGCGCGTGACCATGGCCAGAACAGCTACGTCACGGTCCTCCGGCAGGCCGACGCGCTGCTGGAGGGCAAGCTTGAGCTGCTCATATGCAAACTACCGATCATGGCGGTAAACGTAAAGAGCGAATTTTTTTATCAGGAAGAGGCGGTGCTGATGGTCTCTGACGAATTGCTTGAAAAATATTTCGGAGCGCAGAAATGGACGGTGGTCAAAGAAATCGAGCGGACCGCCGGCGTCGGCCCGCTCGAAAAATTGCCTTTCCTGCTGCCGCACAGAGGGGATTTAATGCGCGTGGTGGCGGACGAACTAATAGGTCAGGCCGGTTTTATACCTAATATAATCGTTGAATCGGAGAATATAGAGACGCTGCTGGAAATGTCCATCCGCGGCCTTGGCGTCACATTTTATCCGAAGATGTTCATAGACTATTCCGGCTTTATCAATTTTCCTGAGACCTTCCATATAATACCGTTGGATACTCCCGCAGCCTCATACGCGATGGGCTTCTGCTGCCCGAAAGACAGATATCTCTCCTTCGCAGCGCGGGAATTTATCCGGATCGCAAAGGAAAATATTCATCTGTAGAGGCGTCCCGTCCTCTAAAATATCTCTCCGAGGCTTC
>ERZ1673738.5792-NODE-5792-length-10821-cov-8.486625_pt1 | contig 10821 bp, 8 predicted proteins | sample MGYA00580198_ERZ1673738 | MGnify/ENA primary metagenome ERZ1673738 (study PRJEB41218, sample SAMN15661784) | gut metagenome | host: Homo sapiens | place: Canada: London | collected 2015-08-20/2019-03-30 | study: EMG produced TPA metagenomics assembly of... | reverse complement strand
ATCCGAAGCGCCCGTTTGTCGCGATTCTCGGCGGCGCAAAGGTTTCCGACAAGATCGGCGTCATCAACAACCTGATGGAGAAGGTCGATACCCTCATCATCGGCGGCGGTATGGCGTATACCTTCTTTGCCGCGATGGGAAATTCCGTCGGTACTTCTCTTTGTGAGACGGATAAAATCGAGGATGCCAAGGAGATGATGGCCAAGGCGCGCGCCAAGGGCGTCAATTTCCTCATTCCGGTCGATAACGTGGTCGGCCGCGAATATGACGAAAACACCACGCATATGGTGATCTATTCCGATTCCATTCCGGACGGATGGATGGGACTCGACATCGGACCTGTTACCCGTGAGCTTTTCTCCAAGACCATTGAGGGCGCCGGTACCGTCGTTTGGAACGGACCGATGGGCGTTTCCGAATGGGCGAATTTCGCGGCGGGCACCGAATCCGTTGCGAAGGCGGTTGCCGATTCCGGCGCGATTTCCATTATCGGCGGCGGGGATTCCGCGGCTGCGGTGGAGAAACTCGGCTTTGCCGACAAAATGACGCATATTTCGACAGGCGGCGGCGCATCGCTTGAATTTCTCGAGGGCAAGGAGCTTCCCGGAATCGCCTGCCTGCTCGACAAATAATCGGATGTAGGGGGAAGAGACGATGGACAAAGCGAAACGGACTGCCGTTATTGCGGGAAACTGGAAAATGAATATGACGCCTGCGAAAACGACGGCATTTATAAAGGAGCTTGCTCCGAAGGTCGCAGGACTTGACGGCTGTAAAATCGTGCTCTGCGTTCCGTATGTGGATATCGCGGCGGCCGTAGAAGCGGCCAAGGGCACGAATATCGAGATCGGCGCCGAAAACGTTCATATGGAGCCGAAGGGCGCGTATACGGGCGAGATTTCCGGTGAAATGCTCGCGGAATGCGGCGTGAAATATGTCATTGTCGGTCACAGCGAGCGTCGTCAGTATTTCGGAGAAGCCGATGTAACGGTGAACGGCAGACTGAAAGCCGGCCTTGCGAACGGACTGCGCGTGATTCTGTGTGTCGGAGAGACGCTGACGGAGCGCGAGCAGGGCATCACGGCCGAGACGGTATCAAGACAGACGAAAATTGCACTGCTCGGCGTGTCGGCGGAAGAGCTGAAAAACGTCATCATCGCATATGAGCCTGTTTGGGCGATCGGCACCGGCAAAACGGCGACGGCGGCTCAGGCGGAGGAGGTTTGTGCGGCGATCCGCGGTGTGGTCGCATCGCTTTATGGCACGGATGCGGCGGAAGCGACGACGATCCAGTATGGCGGCTCGATGAATGCGGGCAACGCGGCGGAGCTTCTTTCGATGAAAAACATCGACGGAGGCCTTATCGGCGGTGCCTCGCTCAAATCCGATGATTTTACGGTGATCGTGAAAGCGGCGCAGTAACGGAAATGGAATATCGAAAACTCCCCGTCGACAGACGGGGAGTTTTTATAGTGAAAAGCTCGATAAAAAAGCCGCCGGCGGAAGCCGGCGGCTTTTTGAAAAGATGTCTATAAATAAATTTTGTCAGTTCACGCCCATCGTATCGATTTCTTCTCCGTTGAGAAGCTTATGCGTATCGGAGAAGAGCTTGTCGATTGTCGAGGTGCGGATATAGACGCCCTCCGCGGCTCTGTCGGTTTCTGTGCTGAGAAGCTCTTTTTCCCCACCTGAGGAAAGTCTGTAAGTGTTGGTCGTGATGGTCGGTACGACGTACATATAAGTCGGATTCAGCTGTCTTACCGTATTTCCGTTGATATCGGTATATTCGTCGTACAAATCGTAGATCTCGTATTCGTAAATGGTTTCGTCATATTCGCCGGAGGCGTTGTCCGGGAGAAACACCGTCACCTTGACGAGTCCGTTTCCGTCGTCGTCAAAGCCATTCGGCTTTTCAACAGCGTCATTGGAGTCGACGGATTTTAAGAAGAACCGCTTGGCGTCCTCGTCATAAAATGCTCTGTCGTATGTGACCTGCCGCGTTGTTCCGTCCGGAAGTGTCGTTGTGACAACGACGTTGTGGCAGAGAATGTTTCCTCCCTGATCGCGCAGCTGGTTTTCCTTGGTACCGTTTGCACTGTATTTATAATATGAAATACCGTGATCCTTCGGAGCGGTTTTGACGCGGACGATCTTTGCCGGTGAGGAATCGACGCTGGTCATGTCCGTGTCGATTTCCGCATAGAGCGCGAGCTTTCTCGTGATGAGAACGTAGTAAAGATCGCGGAAGATCTCGAACTCCCCTTCATATTGAACGCCGCTGCCTACTTTGGTGTAGGAAGTATCGTATACAAGCGGGATTTTTGTGCCCTCGGCCGTCACTCTGTAAACAATGGCTCCGTTATCGCCGGAGGTAGTGACCTCCACATGACGGTTGCGTTCTTTTCCGGTGATGGTGAAGCGCAGATCAATGCCGTCGCGTTCCGAAATCAGCTCAAAATACTCTGTGCTGGTGAAATACTCAAAGTACATATAAGGATTGGTGAAGTTTGCAACGCTCCACTCAACGAAAGCAAAGCTCTCCGCCTGTACTTTTCCGATCACCTCATAGGATGGTGAATAGACATAATAATATTCAACACCGTCTATATCGGTAAATTTTTTGCTGAAATACAGAAGAGAGGCTTTTTCCGAATAGTTTTCGGAGTCGGGATCGGCGCAGTTGAAGAGCAGAAGGGCATAGTTGTGATCCGTTGCGGTTTCGATGCGCTCCTTATCGATGTCAAGCCCGAATTTTTCATATACCTCGGGATCGTAGACGGATTCACCGTATGCGACAATGCTGTCCGCCGTCACGGAGAGAAGCTGCATTAAAACATCGGAGCCATAAACGTCTTCATTGATGAGATAGGATTTCGGATACAGCATTTGGTAGGTCTGACTGGCAGCGGAGATTCCCTGTTCTTCGACAAGTCCTACCTGGATAATGACCTCGCGTTCTCCTGAGCTGCCGATTCGGGCAAGCGAGAAGTTGGACGTATTGTAAATGTCATTGCCGTAAGCGGGTGCAAGCGTCGTCGAAACAAGGAACGAGCTTTCAGTCAGCACGGTGCTGGAAAGTCCCGATTGAAGGGCATATACGATATCATATTCGGAAACGGTGCCGTCCTCATTTGTGACGGTGTTTTTCCGCCCTTCCAAAATTACATAATAACCTTTTGAGGTGGTCAGCGCGTTTCCGACGTAGATCCGATAGGAGGAGCCGTCGACAAGCGTCACCTCAAACCATGAGGGGTCGGAGGCTTCGTCGAGACCGTAATGGCTGAGGTCCTCCTCTGTCGCTTTTTCATTGACTCTCTCCTGACCTGCCGGAGAATTGGTCACGAGCACTCTGACGTCTCCAAGCAGCGCGGAAACCTGTTCGTTTGAAAGGGCAATGTGTTCGCTTCCGTCGATTGCGAACAGAATGGATCCGTTGGATTCGTATGCGGAAAGCTTGTAATGCTCTTTTTCATTTTTGATTTCGACGGATTTAATTTCCGAACGCTCATATTGGCGAAGGATATAGATGGATTTATTCTGATAAACCTCGCCGTCAAAAAGCGTGGGAACATAATTTTCCTCTGCACGCAGCAGCGGGGCAATCGCCGCGAAATAGACAATCGCGCCTACAAGCACGCAGCAGCCGAGAATGATTGAGATTTTGGCGGTTTTTTGGAGCGAGGTTTTTTCAACGTCGCTCTTGGTAAAAAGCGCCTTGATTTTTTGCCAGAACTTTTTCATGAATGGCGTCTCCTTATATAAACATAGACTCCGAGTCCGGCAACCAGTACCGGAAGAACTACGACGCAGACGATCGTCCAAGCGCTTGCCGCAGAGGTCGATACCGTCAGTGCAGAGCTGTCGAATTCTTTGTAATCTATGCCTTCAAAGGTCGTAACGCTGTCCCACATGAGATTCAGCAGCGCATACATGATGCTTCTGTTGGCACAGGAGCCCTCATATTCGCTGGAAAGAAAATCCGCCGAGCCGAGTGCGACGACATAGCTTACCTCGTTTGCGTTGAGCTCCCATACCATCCGCGAAACGCCGAGCAGCGGGACCGAGCCGGTGGAGGTTTCTCCGTCCGAGGCTCCTCTCGTGCGTGCGGTGTCATAGGTTTGGAGCAGCGCAAAGGAAGAAGCGGAGCCGTTCATTCCTTTCGGGATTTCGCTGTCGTCGAGGATGACGATTTCCTTCGGTGTTGAGAAAATGGTTGTCGGAAGATTGGAAGTGGTTCCGAACATTTTATTCAGAATTTGTGTAGCCATGGAGGGGGAGCTTTCGCTTGGCTTATAGGTCTGCGCATAGTCCGCGATCACCTTGGCCGCGCCGGAAGAAGAAACGGAATGCTTGTCGTCGGTAACGGAGCCGCCGAAGCCGAGTCCCCATTCGGACAGGAGCCCTTCGAGCGCCGGCAGCTTCGGAGTGGATGCATCCTCGACAACAATCATGTTGCCGTAATTGGTCCCGAGGAAAGTCCTGATCTTTTTGACCTCGGAAATTGTCGAGAGCAGATCGTATTTCGGACAGTTGATGATGACGATGCTGTCGTTGCTTGCTCCCTCTACGGGGAAATCCTCGTTTGAAAGGTTGATTTCTTTTACCTCAAAGCCGGCAAGCTCCAATACCTCCTGCCAGTCCGAAGCTTCTGCAAGCGTCGGCTCGCCGTGTCCTTGCAGATAGTAGGCGACGGGCTTTTCCGTTTGCCCTGTGAGCTGCGCTACCGCGGAGAGCAGTCTCGCCTCCGCATTATAGCCGATGTAGCTGCCGCTCGAGGAATCCGCCGTGAAGAAGGATTCGATCGCATATTTTTTCGCGGGAACGTTTTCGAGCGCGTTATGGTTTTCATCACAGAGCTCAAGGACGACATCGGAGAGCGCCGGCGTATCGAGCGCCGTTATCTTGTATTTTTCGGCAAGCTCGGGATGGACCGTCGTATTATAAGCGACAAGCTCTATGTTGTCGAATTCCGCCACCAGTTCCTTTAACGTCCGGTATACCATGGCGGTCAGTGAGTTCATTCCTTTAAAATAGTCCTCCTCCGCCATCAGGACGATATTGAGGTATACAGGCTTTCCGTCCGTCGTCTTAGAAAGCAGCTCTCCCATTTTTTCGGAAAAGGTGTCGGACAGCGAATAAATTCCCGCTGCGGTCATGTCCGTATACCAGCCGTAAACGGAGGAAAGCGAGGTCACGATGATATTCAGAACGATGATAAGCGCGACGAATATGACCGTGACGATGACGGACAGGGAGCCGTATTTCAGATTTCGTTTGTCGGACGGACGCTTTGCTTTAACCGCATCCTTTCCTCTGTTTTTCTCTTTGTTGTTTTCCATGTTTTTCTCCTCCTCTTACGATTTCGACCAGCGGCGCTTTTCAAAGATTCTTACCGTAAGGAAAAGGAACACGGCGGAAAGCGACACAAAATAGATCAGCGCGTCGTAGCTGAAAATACCGTTAGCAAAATACGCGTACCGGCTCGTTATGGAAATACCGGAGAGGATATTCCGAATAAACTCATTGTTGATATAGCTGTTAAGCGAGCTGATGAAAAGCAGCAGCACAATCGCGCCGATGGTACCGAACGCGGAAATAAACTGATTTTCCGTCAGAGAGGAGATGAAAATGCCGATGGAGATAAACGCGCTGCCGACGAGGAATACGCCGATGACACAGCCGACATACATGGCGGTGTTAGGATCTCCGTAAAGGGACAGCGGAATATAGTATACGATGGAAGAGAGGATAAAGGAACCGCCGAACATCGTAAGCGCGGCAAGATATTTGCCGAAAACGATTCCCGCGAGCGTGACGGGCGCCGTCATGATGAGCTGATCGGTCCTCATTTTTCTTTCCTCGCTGACAAGCTTCATCGTAATCAGCGGAATGATGATGACGAACAGGAACAGCAAAATGGAAAAGTAACTGGAAAAGCTGCTGTTGGCGCCCGCCTGAACGGTGTACGTCATGAAAAGAAATGCGCTGACCGCGAAGAAGATCGCACAGAACATATATCCCACCGGGGATGCGAAATAGGCGCGCATTTCGCGCTTATAAATTGCAAGCATGTCGATTTGCCTCCTTACGCCTGTTTTTTGCCGGATTTGGCGGAGGCTTCCTCCGCTTCCGCTTCGTCTACGACGGAGATGAAGATGTCTTCGAGGTTCGCTCCCGCGAATTCAAGCGACAGAATCGGCCATGAATTTTGCGCGAGCATATAGAAAATCGGTTTGCGCACGTCGATGGTGTTTTTGCTTTCGACGATGAAGACTGCGGAGCCGTCCTCGAATTTTTGGGAAATTTCCGCATAAACCACGCCGTTGATTTTCTTGATGGCGGAAAGCACGCTTGCCGCGGGGCCGTCGATGCGGATAACGATTCTTCTGTTCCCGCGCAGGGCTCCCTCGATATTCTCCGTTTTTTCGTCGGCGACGATCTTCCCTTCGTTGATGATGAGAATCCGGTCACAGACCGCCTTTACCTCGGATAAAATATGCGTGCTGAGAATGATGGTCCTTTCGCGCCCAAGCTCGCGGATCAGATTCCGGATGTCGATAATCTGCTTCGGGTCGAGTCCGTTTGTCGGCTCGTCGAAGATGATGACCTCCGGATTGCCGACGATGGCGCCGGCGATTCCGACTCTTTGGCGGTAGCCCTTGGAGAGATTTTTGATCATTCTGTCCATGGTGTCCTCGATTTTGACGACCCGACAGATTTCCGCAATGTGTTCCTTGCGGTTAAGCGTGCATTTTTTCAGATCATAAATGAAATTCAGGTATTCCTTGACCGTCATTTCAAGGTAAAGAGGCGGCATTTCCGGCAGAAAGCCGATTTTTTTCTTGACGGCCATCGGATGCTCCAATATATCGAGTCCGTCGATCATGGCTCTGCCCGATGTGGAGGAAAGATATCCCGTGAGAATGTTCATGGTCGTGGACTTGCCCGCGCCGTTCGGCCCGAGAAAACCGACAATCTCTCCTTTTTTCACCTCAAAGCTGATGTCGTTTACGGCATACCGCTCGCCGTATTTTTTGGTCAGATGCTCAACCTTTATCATAGTATCCGATACCCCTTCCGAGCTTGTCCGGACAGGCCGGACAGCTACCAATAGTATATAATATATATGTAAATAAACCTTGAACCCAATGAAAATGCCCGTTCATATTTGCGTTTATTCGATCACACGGACGCGGCGCGGCAGGCATTTTACCGTAACCTCGGGATAATCGCCGCCGAATTCGCCGTCGAGCGTCCACGGCGCGCTGCCCTCAAAGCGGAACGTGATTTCCTCCGTGGAGAATTTATAGACGAAGTCGTTTTTTATTTTGGGCGTGAGCAGTCCCGAGAGCGCCTGTTGAAGCTCTCCCGGCGTGTCGGGATAGCGTATCATCATGACCTCGAGCCTGCCGTCTCGCAGCTCGTCTGCGGAATTTCCCTCAAAAAAGCGGATTCCTCCGACGGTTTTGGAATTTGCAACCATGCCGTAAATGAAATCGTCGGTAATCTGCTGTCCCTCATAGAGAAAGGAAACGCGGATCGGCGTCAGGGAAAAGAGCCGTTTCGCGGCCTCCGCAATATAGGCGGTGCGTCCGAACGACGCCTTTGTGATTTGGGGCGTGAGATAAGCGACGTCCGTGAACGCGCCGAAAGCCGCCACATAGGAAAAGGGAAGCTCTCCGAGAAGTCCCACATCATATTCAACCGGCGTGCCGGAAACGATTTTCTCGATTGCGCCTTTGATTCCCTTCGGGATTTTATGGCTTGTTGCAAAATCGTTGACCGTCCCCGTCGGAATATACCCGAGCATGGGATTTGTCCCTCCGAGATGAAGACCTCGGATTGTTTCGTTGAGTGTGCCGTCTCCGCCGCAGCAGATTACCGCGTCGTACTCCCCTGATTTTTCGCTGACGACGCGCGCGATGTCTCCCGTCTGCTTTGAAAAATATATCGTCACGAAATCGAAGCGCGTAAGAAGCCCCGCCGTGATGTCATATACCCATCGCTTTGCCTCGCCGTCGCCCGAGTTTGGATTGATGATAAGCAATGCGTTGTTTTCCGTTTCCGCGCACCTCTTTTCATAGCATAATTACAGCATTCCCACAAGATAATGTTAATTATAACCTGTTTTCCCTCAAAAATCAAGTCAATCGCCGTTCAAATTGCCTGAAACCGCGATATTTTTTTCCTCCGTTGACTTTGGCTGCCATATATTGTATAATATTGACCATAATAAAGGACGAAAGAAGTGAAAATTGTGAAGATCCTTTTCGAGGGAGACTCGATTACGGACGGCAACCGGTATAAAAGCCGCGCGTCCGAATGGGATAAAAACCATCAAATCGGGCATAGCTACGCCTATATCATAACGGGACTGCTCGGACTTATGTATCCGCAGCGGCATCTTGAATTTGTCAACCGCGCGGTGGGCGGCAGCCAGACGGGAGCGCTTCTTTCCCGTTGGGAGGAGGATGTGCTCGCGATCGGTCCCGACGTGCTTTCCGTGCTCGTGGGCGTCAACGACTGCATCTATCATGACCGCGATGGGAAATGCGATTATTCCGCCGGCGATTTTGAAAGAAACTACCGAAAGCTGCTCACGCTGTCCAGAGAGAAAAATCCGGCGCTGACGCTCATTCTTCTCGAACCGTTCGCCCATATCCCGGATCAGAAAAACGCGCCCACCACAGATATCGCGCGTGCGGCGACGCTTCGCAGCGAGCAAAAAATCGTCCGTCGTCTTGCGGAGGAATTTGACGCGGTATTCGTGCCGCTTCAAGCGGCGTTTGACGAAGCGATGACGCTTCGTGAGCCGAAATACTGGATTTGGGACGGGACACATCCGACGGAGGCGGGACATGCGCTGATCGCAAGGGAATTTTTGAAGCATACAAAGGATATCTTCGGATATGAACTATAAAAATAACCGCCGCACGGTCGGCGGGCTTTGGAGGGAATTATGAAATTCACGGAAATGCCGTATGTGCGCCCGGATATGGAGCGGGTGCTGGCCGATTTTGATGCGATTGCCGCAAGGCTCGACGCCGCAAAGAGCGCCGAAGAACAGATTGCCGCGTATGAGGCGGCGGATGTGATAAAAAAACGGTTTATGACGGCGGCAGCACTTGCGTCTGTGCGCCATACGATCGATACCCGCGACGAATTTTATACGGCGGAAAACGATTTTATGGATGAAAACGCGCCCGTCGTACAGGAAAAAATTCAGAAAATCCTCGAAAAAATGCTCTCGTCCGCGTTCCGCAGAGAGCTGGAGGCGCACTTCGGGGAGCTTTTCTTCCGCAATCTTGAAATTGCGGCGAGGACGTTCAAGCCTGAGATCATCGGACTTATGCAGGAGGAAAATGCGCTTGTTTCCGAATATCAGGCGCTTTATGCTTCGATGACGGTGAAATTCGACGGGCAAACTCTGCCGATTACAAAGCTTTCCCCCTATAAGCAGAGTACGGACCGTGCCGTAAGGCGCGCTGCCTACACCGCGGAGGGGGAATGCTTCGATGCGCACAGAGAAAAGCTCGACACGCTTTATGATAAGCTTGTGAAAAACCGCACGGCACAGGCGAAGGCGCTCGGCTATGAGAATTATATCGGGCTCGGCTACGACCGTCTCGGTCGGAACTGCTACGACTGTCATGACGTTGCCGCTTTCCGTGACCAGATTGCGGCGGACTTTGTGCCCGTTGTCGCCAAGGTAAAAAAGGCGCAAAGGAAGCGCATCGGCGTCGACCAGCTGAAATTTTACGACGATATTTTCATGTTCCCGGACGGAAATGCGAAGCCTTTCGGCACATCGGAGGAGATTTTGGCTGCCGGACGGAAGATGTATCATGAGCTGTCGCCGGAAACCGCGGAATTTATCGATTTCATGTATGAAAACGGGCTTTTCGACGTGCTGGCGAAGGAGGGAAAGGCGCCGGGCGGTTACTGCACGGAGTTTCCGGATTACGACGCGCCGTTCATCTTTTCCAATTTCAACGGCACCTCGGGGGATGTGGATGTGCTGACGCATGAGGCCGGGCATGCGTTCGCGTTCTATCGTGCGGCAAGGCATGTCGCACTCTCCGACTTTCACAGCCCGACCATCGAGGCGTGCGAATGCCATTCCATGAGCATGGAATTTTTGACGGCGCCGTATCATGCGCTGTTTTTTGGGGACGCCGTGAAAAAGTATGAGCTGTCTCACTGTGAGGATTCCGTTATTTTTATTCCGTATGGCTGCATGGTGGATGAATTTCAGCATAAAATGTATGAAAATCCGGAGCTTTCTCCGGAGCAGCGGAACGAATTTTGGCTGTCGCTTGAAAAAAAGTACCGGCCGTATATCGATTTCGACGGGCTGCCGTTCTATTCCCGCGGTGCGGGCTGGCAGCGCCAGCTGCATATTTATATGTATCCGCTTTATTATATCGATTACTGCATGGCACAGACCGTGGCATTCCAGTTTTGGTTTGCCTCGCTGGAAAACAGGGCAGCAGCATGGCAAAATTATCTCGGCTTTGTCGATAAGGCGGGTACGGAAACGTTCCGCGATCTCGTGAAAGGAGCGGGGCTTCTGCTCCCGTATGAAGCGGGAACGATGAGAAAAATCGGGGAAAAGCTTTCAAATTGGATTGAGAACAATCAGATATAAGAAAAAGGCGGGTATCCGCCTTTTTTCTTTATAAAGAATATGTGCTTTTCTCACTGAGGAGAAAAGCACCAAAAGACTCACCGAGACGGTGTCTCGGACTCTCATCCATCTGCCGGGGAGCGCATACACACGGCTCCCAACAGTTGTTTGCTCTCGCTTCGCTCGGCAAGCCA
>ERZ1673738.5789-NODE-5789-length-10831-cov-63.589736_pt1 | contig 10831 bp, 9 predicted proteins | sample MGYA00580198_ERZ1673738 | MGnify/ENA primary metagenome ERZ1673738 (study PRJEB41218, sample SAMN15661784) | gut metagenome | host: Homo sapiens | place: Canada: London | collected 2015-08-20/2019-03-30 | study: EMG produced TPA metagenomics assembly of... | reverse complement strand
CTGCCGGAGCGGTGCTTAAGCCGCAAGGCGGGAATTGTGCGGTGTTGCCCTAACTCCTAACTTACGCTTGCAGTGCCTGCAATGCCGCCATCAGCGGGGGGATCAGCTGCTTTTTGCGGCTGACAACCCCGGGCAGCACAGCTTTGCCGTCCTTGGTTTCCACATGGAATGCGCTGCGCACAATTTCTTCCGCCTGCTGGCCGCAGAACAGCAGGTCTGTGGCCTGGGCACGCATATCGGTGCACATAAAGAACACCATGGGCACACCGGCCTGGGCCAGTGCTTCCGGCAAAAATGGCGTGATGAGCGCTTCTGCTGCCGAGCGGGAGTTGGAGGTCATGTAAATAGCCTGGCCAACGCCGAACTTGGCATCGCCGCGGCTGAATACCTTAAAGTCAGAGAAGAACACATCGTCCGCCGTGCGGCCCGTCAGGTCGGCGCCGGCTTCAAACATCTGCTCCGCATAGGTGGGGATCTCCTCGCCCGCGATCCTGGCCAGCTTTTCGGCAATGTGCTGGTCAAGCGGCGTGGAGGTAGGCGAACGGAACATCAGCGTGTCCGACAGAATAGCGGAAAGCAGCAGGCCTGCAATCTGGGGTGGGATCTCTACACCGTGCTCTTCATACATGCGGCTGATGATAGTAGCGGTGCAGCCAACCGGCTCGTTGCGGAAATACACCGGCCCGGCAGTTTCCAGTGCACCAAGACGGTGATGGTCGACGATCTCCAGAATCTCCGCCTGCTCCAGACCATCCACAGCCTGACCGCGCTCGTTGTGGTCCACCATAATGACCTGCTTGCGGTGCACGTTCAACAAATTACGGCGGCTGATGACACCGCAATATTTGCCATTGGCATCCAGGATGGGGAAATAGCGGTGGCGCACATTGGCCATGACCTTGCGGGCGTCTTCCACTGCAGTATTCACGCTGAATTCCAACAGGTTCTTGCTGCGCATAAAGTGGCGCACCGGGGCGGCGGTGGAAATCAGGCGGGCGGCGGCGTACGTATCAAACGGGGTGGTAATGACAATGCATCCTTTTTCCTGTGCGCGGGCCAAAATGGTACGCGGCACAGCAGAGCCGCAGCAGACAACAATGGCACCGGCGCCACAGTCAATGGCGCACATCTGCACTTCGTACCGGTTGGACACCAGCACAATATCGCCGGGGTTCACGGCACCATCCATAATTTCCGGGCTGGTGCCAATAAAAATGCGGCCGGAGGTAATGCAGGCATCGGGGTCGCCCAGCAGCATTTCGCCTTCCAGGGTGCTGAGCACGTTTTTGTAGCTCGTCTTGGATTTTGCCAGAACCTCAGTATCAAATAGGTCCATATTGGCATTGGCAATGTCCTTAACGGTGATCAGGCCCAGCAGTTCTTTATCCTCGTCAATGGCGCACAAGGTATCGATCTCGGTGTCGCGCATCATGCTCCATGCGGCGCGGATGCTCATTTCCTTATCAATGCCGGGCTGCTCGCGGATGTCGATGTCCTTCACCTGGGGGCTGACGTCGGTACACAGGCGCGGCGGCTCCACCCCAAAATGCTTGAGCACAAAGGCGGTTTCGCGGTTGATCTGCCCGGCACGGCGGGCTTCGTACACAGCATCCCCCAGCTGGTTTTTCAGGTAGGTATAGGCCAGCGCAGAGCAGATAGAGTCTGTATCCGGGTTGCGGTGACCAATGATGTTGACCTTACGGCGTGTCTTTGGCATAGTTCTTCCCTTTCCCAATCAATGCAAGGGGTATATGCAGCGGCCTTTCCCCTCTTTTGGGTTATTTACCGCAAACCATGTTGTTGGTAGAATAACCAGAAAACCGCGCAATTCCCCACGATTATTTTTAATTATACCATAAGAAAAAACAATTTACGATTCTTGACAATTTCATCATGGTGCCGTACAATATAGTATAAGTGTGCTGCAGTTGGGATGTTAGCCCCTGCCGCAGCCTATATTCGTGCACCAAACCCCAGATTTTGAAAGTATAAAGAGGTATCGTAGGTTATGATCCAAGAAAATCTTCGCAATATTGCCATTATCGCCCACGTTGACCATGGCAAGACCACCCTCGTGGATCAGATGCTGAAGCAGTCCGGCGCATTCCGCTCCAATCAGCAGGTTGCTGAGCGCGTGATGGACTCCGGCGCCATCGAGCGTGAACGCGGCATCACCATCCTGGCAAAGAACTGCTCCTGCGTCTATAACGGTGTCAAGATCAACATTGTTGACACCCCGGGCCACGCCGACTTTGGCGGCGAGGTAGAACGCGTGCTGAAAATGGTCAACGGCGTTCTGCTGCTGGTTGACGCAGCCGAAGGCTGCATGCCCCAGACCCGTTTTGTTCTACAGAAAGCTTTGCAGCAAAATCTGTCCCTGGTCATTGCCGTCAACAAGATCGACCGTCCCGACGCCCGCATTCAGGAAGTTATTGACGAGATCCTGGAGCTGCTGATGGACCTGGGCGCTACCGACGAGCAGCTGGACAGCCCGATGGTGTTCTGCTCCGGCCGTAACGGCACCGCCAGCTATGATTGGACCCACCCCGAAAACGGCACCGACCTGAAGCCGCTGTTTGATACCATCCTGAAGTACGTTACCCCGCCGGAGGGTGAACCCGAAGCCCCGATGCAGATGCTGGTTTCCAGCGTGGACTACAACGACTTTGTGGGCCGCATGGGCGTTGGCCGCGTGCAGAACGGTATCATCAAGGTTGGCCAGGCTGTTCAGGTTTGCGACTGGCACAACCCCGACCTGCACATGACCGGCCGCATCACCAAGCTGTTTGACTTTAAGGCAAACGGCCGCGAGCCCATTGAGCAGGCCGCTGCCGGTGATATTGTTGCCTTTGCCGGTCTGCCCGATATTTCCATCGGCAACACCGTGTGCGACCCCAGCAAGGTTGAGCCGCTGCCCTTTGTTAAGATCAACGATCCTACCGTTGAGATGACCTTCTCCGTCAACGATTCCCCGTTTGCCGGCAAGGAAGGCAAGTACGTCACCAGCCGCCAGATCCGTGACCGCCTGCAGCGCGAGCTGCTGAAGGACGTTGCCCTGCGTGTGGAAGATTCCGCCACCAACGATTCCTTCCGCGTAATGGGCCGTGGCGAAATGCACCTGTCCATCCTGATTGAGACCATGCGCCGCGAAGGTTACGAGCTGCAGGTCAGCCCCCCGCATGTTCTGACCCATGAGGAGAACGGCAAGACCATGGAGCCCATGGAGCGCGTTGTGATTGACGTGCCGGAAACCTATCAGGGCAACGTTATGACCGCTCTGGGCGCCCGCAAGGCCATCCTGATGAACATGCAGATGATGAACAACCGTTCCCGTCTGGAGTTCCGTATGCCCAGCCGCGGCCTGTTTGGCTACCGCAGCCAGTTCCTGACCGACACCCACGGCGAAGGCATCATGAACACCATTTTTGATGGTTACGAAGAATGGTGCGGCCCCATTGCCACCCGTTCCAGCGGCTCCCTGATCAGCTTTGATACCGGCGATGCCGTCACTTACGGTCTGTTCAACGCCCAGCAGCGCGGCACCCTGATTGTGACCGCAGGCGAAAAGGTTTACGAGGGCGAAGTTGTTGGCTACACCCCGACCGGTGAGGACATCACCGTCAACGTGTGCAAGACCAAGCACCTGACCAACACCCGTGCATCCGGCAGTGACGATGCTCTGCGCCTGATCCCCGTGACCAAGTTCAGCTTGGAAGGCTGCCTGGAATTCCTGGCACCGGACGAGCTGCTGGAAGTTACTCCGGAGAACCTGCGCATCCGCAAGCGCATCCTGGACCACGACCTGCGCATGAAGGCCACCAGCAAAAAGAGCAAGGGTTGATGTTAAGTTTGCCTTTCCAGCCTTTTTGAAAAAAGGCTTCGGCGAAAAACTTTAATCGGCTTCGCATAGAATAATAAAGATCCCGGAATGATTTTGGAATGAAAATCGTGCCGGGATTTTTGGTTTTATTATGGCAATACCGCATAATTCTAAGTGCCGATACGGCGAGCGAGGTGCGGCAGATGCCAAGCCAAAAGCGCAGATAATACTGGATGCTGCAAAGGTGAGCGCCGCCAGTGGCGGAAACAGCGAACCGAAGCAGGGGCAGCGGTCGCAGAGTGCGAGGGGCTTTTGCCCCCGAAGCACGATGCGGGTACCGCAACCCGACATTATCGAGCATTTTGGCAACGCAGATGCCGTGCCGCAGCCGCCGGAGCGGTGCTTGAGCCGTTAGGCGGGAATTGCGCGGTGTTGCCTTAGGTGCACAGCAAACCATTTATGATTTTTCGTGGCGGGATAAGGGCATCCCCCCTGACAGCATTTTACAGGCCGGCAGGGTCTTACAAAACGTGCCGTAATTATACCTTCACCTCGCACCGTTCCGGGATCTGGAAATGTGCAAAATAGGTTTCCTCTTTGGGGATCCATCTGGTTTTGAAATCTTCCAGCTTTTCCGGGGCGCGCGCGGCAAGGCGGCGCAGCTGCTCGGCAGGCTCCACATTCACAAAGGCGTGCAAGGCACAGTAATTCCACAGGTCCGGGTGGCAGGAGTAGGAACCTTCCAACAAAATGATCGGCGTCTGGGGCAGCGGTACAGTGCCGGGGGCAAGCGCCATCGTGCGGCAGTCAAACAGGCGGTAGCTCCCCTGTTGCCCGGCGCGCAGGGGTTCCAGCACCTCGGCAATCAGGCGTTCGCGGTCCAGGTTGCCGCCGGGCTCCGCCATGCGCTGGGGGGTGCGCTGGATCGGCTGCAAAAAGAAGTCATCCAAGTGCACCACACCCCAGCCGTATTGCCGGGCCATCTGGGCGGCAATGGTGGTTTTGCCCGCGGCGCAGCGGCCATCCAATGCAACCAGCAGCGGGCCGTTGGCTGGTTTGGGCAGAGCTTTGGCTGCCTGGGCCAGCGCTGCGGCGGCCTGGGCAGCAGTTTGCTGTTTGCCCCCGCGCGGCGGCACAGTGCAATGGTAGGCAATGCGGGAAGTTCCATCCGCCAGTGTAATATTGCCGCAGCGCACAAAGCCATTTTTCTCCAGCAGGTGCTGCATTACTTTGTTGTCCGCGTGGGTATCGGCGCGCAGGGGCAGGCCGCGGGCCGCGCACCAGGCAAAGCAGATTGCCGCCGCCCCATGCACCCGCCCGGCCGATGCCATGCGGTGGATGGTGGCATAGGGAGCATCATCCGGCCAGCCACCATCATAGATTTCGGCATAAGTCGGTTCCGGGCCGGGAATGTAACAGAACGTTGCCTCCGGGCGGGCATTACCCTCCAGAACATAGCAGACGCCGCGGGCGATCTGCTGCTGCATCAGCTCTGCGCCGGGGTAGGTAGCGGGCCACTGGGTGGGGTTGCCGGTCTGTGCCATAAAAGCGCGGGCATGGGCAAATATTTCAAGCAGCGCAGGCAAATCACCCGGCTGCGCGGGACGGATGTTCATGCAAAAATGCTCCTTTTGTTTGGTTCCTTCATTATAGCCTATCCCCCGATTTGGGGCAAGTGGCAGCGTATAGAACGCACCCCCGCCGCGGAGTTGTGCATCCACGGCGGGGGTGTGAATTCTATTATTTTGTTGGTTGGAATTTGAAATACAGGTGCCGCGGGACGATGCCAAGCATCGTCCCCTACAAATTATTTGCAACGTTCATTGTAACCAGCAAAGTTTCTCCACGGCGGGATGAGAGCATCCTGCCCTACATGATTTTATTTTTTAATCTATAGTTTCTTCAGTTCCTTCTTTTCAAAGAAGGAACACAAAGCCCTCGTAAAATTATTTACCGGAATCGCCGTAGTTTTTCAGCACGCGGGCGCTGGGATCGTTGACGGCGCAGTTGGGCCATGCCTTGTTGGGCATCCAGTAATCCACGATCATCTCTGCCTGGCCGGGGTAATACTTTTCAAAAATTTCACGGTAGAGCAGGCTTTCCTTGGTAAAGGGGCGGCAGTAGGCATACTTGCCGCTCTTTTCGGCAAACTCACGGTCGGTGTAATAGCTCTCGGCATACTCCTTGATGTCATCCACCATGGAATGTCCCACGGCGTCCGAGAACGCTGCCTTTTCACGCCAAAGGATACTTTCCGGCAGCCAGTCGCCCTCAAAGGCTTTGCGCAGCAGGTACTTGCCCTTGTTGTAAATGTTCATCTTGCGGGCCGGGTCAATGGACATGACATATTTGACAAAATCCAGATCACCGAACGGCACGCGGGCTTCCAGGCTGTTGACGCTGATGGAACGGTCTGCGCGCAGCACATCGTACATGAACAGCTCACGGATGCGCTTCTGGCTTTCTGCCTGGAACTCGTGGGCGGAGGGGGCGAAGTCAGTGTACTTGTAACCGAACAGCTCATCCGAAATTTCGCCGGTCAGCAGCACACGGATATCGGTGTGCTCATGGATGTACTTGCACACCAGATACATGCCGACCGAAGCGCGGATGGTGGTGATATCCCAGGTGCCCAGCATGGCGATAACTTCTTCCAGCGCATTCAGCACAATTTCCTTGTTGATGATGACCTCGGTGTGGTCGGCGTGCAGGTAATCCGCCACCTGCTTGGCATACTTCAGGTCAATGGCGTCCTCGCTCATGCCAATGGCAAAGGTGCGGATGGGCTTGCCCAGCTTTTTGGCGGCAATGGCACACACCAGGCTGGAATCCAGGCCGCCGGAAAGCAGGAAGCCCACCGGAGTGTCGGCGTCCAACCGCTTATCCACACCGGCCACCAGCTTTTCGCGGATCTTGGTCAGGGTGGTGTCTATATCATCGGTGTTGTAAGCGGGGGTATCGGCAATATCGCAGTAGCGCACAAACTTGCCGTTGCAGTAATAGCTGCCGATGGGGAACGGATAGATCTTTTTGCACAGGCCGATCAGGTTCTTGGCCTCGGAAGCAAAGGCGATGTGGCCGGATTCGCTATAACCATAGAACAGCGGGCGGATACCGATGGGGTCACGCGCAGCGATCAGCCATTTTTTGCGGCTGTCGTACAAAATCATGGCGAACTCGGCATCCAGATGATTGAACATATCCAGGCCGTACTTGTAATACAGCGGCAGGATGATCTCGCAGTCAGAATCCGACTCAAAGGTGTAGCCATCAGCTTCCAGCTCTTTTTTGACCGGGCGGAAGCCATACAGTTCGCCGTTGCAGACAACACAGTCGTTGCCGCGGAAGAAGGGCTGCATGCCTTCCGGGGTCAGACCCATAATGGCCAAACGGCCAAAGCCCAGCAGGCCAAACTCAGTTTCTGCCACACGCTGGTCATCCGGCCCGCGGGAAGCAGTACGCATCAACAATTCGGTAAATTTTTCTTTGGACAGATCATGTCCGGCATACCCTAATACACAGCACATTTGGTAACACTCCTTTTTCCATTTACACCAGTATTTCTTCCCTGCGAAATGGTAACAAAAAAAGACAGCCCACTTCGTCCTTGTATTAGGACGAATCGCTGTCTTGATCCGCGGTGCCACCTAAATTACCGCAGCCCGAATAATGGCATACGGTCACTTTTTCCGTACACGTTCACCTTTGAAACGCTGCCGTTTTAACGCGCGGCGGTGCGGCGCCCTTACTTGCGGGGAATGCCCGCTTTGGGTTTGCAGCTAACGGGTGTTCTTTCGCATCCCTTCCCTGTCCGGGCTTCCAGCTCATGGCCCGGCTCTCTGTGCAGCTATTGGATGGTACTTTTCCCGATCAATGCTTTTAACAGCTAAAGAATAGCACCATCCACAAAGGTTGTCAAGAACTTTTTTCACTGTTTTACTCCCCCCGCGCAGCAAAGCAGCAGCCCCGCCGGGGTGCGTTCCGGCGGGGCTGCTGTTTATTTATGGTTTAATGCTGCACGGCAACGGGCTGATTTTCGGTTTCGTTCCGGGGCTGAACTTGGTTTTCATTTAACGGCTGTGCGGGTTCTGCCTGCTTCGCCCGCGGGTTTCCTTCGGCATCAATGCCGCGGCGCTCCAGGCACCAGGCGGTAAACTGGCGCAGCAGGCCATAGAATGTGGCAAAAGTAGGCACGCCGACGACCATGCCCACAACCCCCAGCAAATCGCCGCCGATCACGATGGCCACCAGCACCCACAGGGCCGATACGCCGATGGACTTGCCCAAAATTTTGGGGCCGATGATATTGCCGTCCACCTGCTGGATGGCAATAATCAGAATCAGGAACTTGAGAGCATCAAACGGGTTGACGAACACCAGAATCAGCAAGCAGGGGATTGCGCCGATGAAGGGGCCAAACACCGGGATGATGTTGGTAATGCCAACCACGACCGCGATCAGCGGGGCAAACTCGATGCCAAAAATGGTGCAGCAGACAAAAGTCAGCACGCCAATGATGGCAGAATCAATGATTTTGCCGCCAAAAAAGCCTTCAAAATTGTTGTTGGCAAAGCTGCAGGTTTCCAGCACGGTATCTGCAATATACGGCGGGAAAAACGCGTGCACCATGGTGCGCAGCTGGCGCAGCAGCTTGTCTTTTTCGGCCAGCATGTACACGCTGGAAGCCAGTGCAGTAAAAATATCCACCACGTTGGATGCCACACCGGAAACATACGCCATGATCTGCGGTGCCGAGGATTTGAGCACTTCAGTCAGGCTGTTCATCATGCTTTCGTAATTATCCAGCATTTCGGTTGCCCGGCTCAAATCAAGGCCATAACGGTTTTGCAGCATATCCAGCAGGTTCTGCACATTGGATATGTACAGCGGCAGGTTGGTGAACAACATGGTAATGCTGGAAACGACCTGCGGCACTACCATGGAAACCAACAGCGTGATGATAAGCGCCGCAACAATGTACGCAATCAGGATGGAAAGCCAGCGCAGCTTGGGGTTCTCTTTCATCACATACCGCTGCACCGGGCGCACAATACAGTCCAGCACATAGGCGATCACAATGCCGCTGGCAAAAGGGGCCACAACATCCAAGAACTTGGCAATGCCGCCGGCAAACACATTCAGGTGCCCCAGCATCAGGTACAGCGCAATGCTGATGGCAATGATCGCCAGCCAGTCAAAAACCGTTTCCGGTTTTTTGTGCATCCAAATATGGTCGTTCTGCTCGTTCATACACATTCTCCTGACATAAGGGGCTCTGCCAGCCTGCAAAAACTGTTCTGCCCCTACTTGACCGCCACCGGCGGCACAAACTCTTACAGTTTAATTGTAACATCTAACGGCGGCTTTTCAAGGGGAAAAATCTTAACATTATGCAAACAGTGTGGTGAAATATGTTGCACTGGTTCCGCGCTATGTTTCCCCGCCCGGTTTTGTTTTTTCCCCATCCGGTTCCCTGGGCAGGGCCGCTTTGGCAAGGTTGGCCGCCACCCCCAGTACCGGCACCCCGATGACCATGCCCGGAATGCCGAACAGTCCGCCGCCCACCACAATAGCCGCCAGCACCCACAGGCCGGAAATGCCCGTGGCGCTGCCCAGAATGCGCGGCGCAATAAAGTTTCCGTCCACCTGCTGCACCACCAGAACAATGACCAAAAATTCCAGCGCATGCACCGGCTGGCCGCTGAACAGCAGCAGCGCTGCCCCCGGCACCGCCCCCAGATAAGGCCCCAGCATGGGCACAATGTTGGTAACGGCCACCACCACGCTGATCAGCGGCGCATACGGGATGCCGAACAAAAGCATTAACACAAACGTTTCGCCGCCAACCAATACAGCATCCACCAGCTGTCCGCCAATGTAGCCGCTGAACGTTTTGTTGGCCATGGCAAACACGCCCAGCACGTTACCCGCGGTGCGCGGCGGCAGCGCAGTGCGCAGGGCCAGGCGGGCAGTATGCAGCAGTTCCGCCTTGCCGCACAGCAGGTACACCGAGGCCGCCAACGCCAGAAAACCATTCACCACCTGCCCCGCCGCCCCCATGGCCGCCTGGGCCAACTGCGGGGCCAGGCCGGAAAGGAAGCTTTCCACGCTGCTGCCGGAATTCAGCAGCAGTTCACTCAGGCTGGTGGTATCCACCCCATAGTTTGCCTGCACCAGCTCCAGCAACGCCTGCGCGTTTTCCAGGTAGCCGGGCAGAGCCGCGGCAAAGCTGCCCACGCTTTGCACCAGCTGCGGTACAACCAGCCCCACCAGTGCCGCAACTGTGCCAAAAAGTGCCAGATATGCCAGCAGGATACCCGGCCCGCGCCGCCCTCCGAACAGGTGGATGGCAAACCAGCGGGCGGGGATATCCAGCACATAGGCCAGCGCCAAACCGCCCGCAAAGGGCGTTGCCAGCCCCAGCAGCACCCGCAACGCAGCCGCGATGGCGGGCAGATACCACACCGCAGCCAGCAGCGCGGCAGCCACCGCAAACAGCAGCAGCCAATCCTGCATCGTTTCGGGCTTTCGGTTGTACCAGCGCTTCATGGGCTTCTCCTTATTACCGTGTCAGCGGGCCATCCCAGCAGTTGATAGAGCCAAGGTCATACACCTGCCGCCCCGCCTGGGCCAGCAGCTCCGCCGCTATGGCGCTGCGCTGCCCGCTGCGGCAGCAGACAATGACCGGGTGGCCGTTGGACGGCAGGTTCGGCAGCTCCTCTTCCAGCCGGTCCAACGGAACATTGCGCGCACTGGGGATATGCCCCGCGGCATACTCCGCCGGGGTGCGCACATCCCACAAAATGGCCCGCTGCTGCATCAGCTGCCGGGCCTGCGCCGGGGTAATGCGGTTTTGGTTTCTCATACAGTTTGCCCCCTTTGTTCAAATTCAAAGCAAATTGTATGCGCCGGGCAAAAAGTTTATGATATAATAAAAACCTGTTTATGATGTTTATGGCAACACCGCACAATTCCCGCCTAACGGCTTAAGCACCGCTCCGGCGGCTGCGG
>ERZ1673738.5763-NODE-5763-length-10882-cov-3.883994_pt1 | contig 10882 bp, 5 predicted proteins | sample MGYA00580198_ERZ1673738 | MGnify/ENA primary metagenome ERZ1673738 (study PRJEB41218, sample SAMN15661784) | gut metagenome | host: Homo sapiens | place: Canada: London | collected 2015-08-20/2019-03-30 | study: EMG produced TPA metagenomics assembly of... | reverse complement strand
GGATCAAGAGGAGCGAGTTCACTAGAAGTAATAATAATTTTGATATTTTTCTCTAGAAGTGGCAAAAAAAGTTTATTAATTCTATATACACCAAATAAGTTGATGCTAAATATTTTTTCCCATTCATCTTCTGAAATTTCAACTAGTGAATCTAGATTGTATATCCCAGCAAAGTGAATAATTACATCTATTGTTTGTATTTGAGTTTTTATTTTTTCGAACACATTGGTCAACTCAATGCTACAAGTAATATCTACTTCATAGTAGATTACTCCCTCTATTGGATTTACTATTTTCTTATCAATTGCATAAATGGTATGCCCTTTTTCTTTCAACAACGATACTGTTGCTTTTCCCATTCCACCACATGCGCCAGTGATTAAAATATTCATTTTTACACCTACTCTCTTGGTTGTTATTCTTATTTTTTTACTTTAATAATCTGTTTAATTGCATCCTTAATCATAAAGTAATCCCGAGCACAATCTCTTGGGATACTTCTAAATTCAATCTTATGTTTTTCACAAAGTCGTTTTTTCTCATTATCTCTATCCGTAACTTGTTGTCTTGTTAAATGTTCAGGTCCATTTAACTCTAGTATTAAAATGATTCTATCTCCACCAACGCACTTTTGAAAAATAACAACATCAAATTTTTGCATATAAAATAATGATGACCTAACTTCGTTTTTTATAAATATTGAAGATACTGGAACTTCTTCTTTCATATAGCAATTTGTATCAATGACTGATAGTGCGTGTTTAATTGTTCTTTGAAAATCCATTTCACTTTCAGTACTAATTTGTCTGGTTCCAAGTGCTTGTGAACCAATTGATGAATTTGTTACATCAGATTTTCCATCTGAAGAAATATAATCAGCCAATTCAACTAAATCGTCTTTTTCTTTAGCAAATTTTTGAATAGCATCTTTATTACCAAGCATAATCAATTTATCCACCGCTCTAGATACTGCAACATTAATCAATTCTTTATTATTCTTCAACCAATTATATGTCTTTTCATGGGTCCGATGCGTAACGGCCGTTGAAAAAATGATTGTTTGTTTCTGATTACCCTGATATGCATGAACTGTTCCAACCGAAATATTATCATTATATACATGAGAATCTTTTAAAAAGGCCTCGATACATTCTTTTTGTTTGACGAATGGTGTAATTATCCCGATAGTTTCGCTAGGGTGTTTTTTTACATAATTTACAATAAAGTCTGCTTCTACTCTTGATATGTTTTTTTGGTACGTATTATCATTTATATCATCTTTTGAAGTATCATAAAATTCAAGTGGATGTTCTTCTTTACTTGTTCCACGAAGTTTTAATTTATTATTATAATATTTTCGATTTGAAAATTCAATAATTTTATCATTGCATCGATAATGATGACTCAATAAGGTTTCATTATTTACGACATCTATTTTTGTAAATGCGGTATAAATGGAATTTTCAATATAGTCATATTCTTGGGGAATTTGATATTTATCCATTAATGCTTGATTTATATGATTGTCTAAAACAATAACAGGGTTAAGTTGTTGAGGATCTCCTACAAGCATTAATTGCTTTGCTCTAACAATTGGTATGAGTGCATTGGCAATACTACATTGTCCTGCCTCATCCATCATTACAATATCAAATTGTTCTTGAGGTGTACCTAAATATGTACAGGATAGATTTGTAGATATTATAACAGGAAAAATATCTTGAAAATTTTGTAAATTTTGATCTTCTGATAAGTATTTTTTAAATGTCTTTATTCTTTCTACTTTTTCCTTAGATGAAGAATGAGGCATTTCTGCTATATCCAAGATCTCTCGATACTTCTCTTTTTTTAATTTTTGAAGTCTATCGGCTGTTTCATAGTGAATTGCCATTTTAAAATTTCTAAAATCCATTTTCATTAACGCCTTAAAATTATTTAAGTCTACTTCATCTAAATTATCTAATTCTTTTTTTATGGTTTCTAGTTGAACCTGAGTAACAACCCTTAACATTTCATCCGCAATGCTACTTAAATTCGTTTCCAAATTGTGCTTTATATTATTTAAATCCTGTATCTTTTCATAATTGGAAAGTAAATTTACTAAATCATTTAATGCTTCTTTCCTCTCTTTTTTGATTGCTTGAATTGCTACTGTATTTGGTTTTAACAATTTTGATTTTTGATACATTTCCAAAATTCGGTCTAATGCCTCGTTGATATTGTTATTATTACCTAAACGAATGGCAGGAAACAACAACTGATAGTTGTTGTATTCTAAATCTAAGATATCTTGGTAGACTCCATCCATAGGAATGTTATTGTTTGATGTAACTAAAACCGTTTTTCCATTAAACATTGCTGTAACAATTGCGTTAAGAATAGTTTGTGTTTTTCCCGTACCTGGTGGACCCTGAATATAACTTACAAATGACTTCATACCTGCATTAATTGCACTGATTTGATCGATATCAAATTTTTCATCAACAACAAATACAGGTAATTTCGTTTTAGTAAATTTCCTTATATTAGCCTCACCAAAAAACGTTTGAATTGGAATAGTCATTATTTCTGGATATTCAATCATTTTTCTAATGCCATCAAATTCAGCATTTAAATCTATAACTATATTCTTTGCTAGTGAAACGATATACGGTTCTGCATCAATTTTTATTTCTTTTGCATAGGAAGCATATCTAGTATTATTGTATGTTCTTAATGATTCGAGAATTTTTTCCTTGTTTTCATCAACATTTTCTAATAAATTAAAATCTTCTTCTGGAAGAAATTTAGCAATGCTTTCTCGGTTTTTAATATCCCCTGTGTGTTTGTCATAACTAAATTCCTTATTTACAATAATGTCTCCAATGGGCACCAAAGATTTATTTTTTACATCTAATTTTAATGGTCTATAGGCAAGAACATATAATCCCTTTGAAGGTTCTAAAATGCTTATCATATTCATTCCAAGTTGAATATCAATCAAATAACCATTTTCTTTATTTTTACTCTTTTCTTTTGATTGATTAAATACTTTAGTCGCTAGTTCTTTAAATTGCTCATCAGATAAATCAAATCCATTATAATCCGTTATAACTTGATTATCCAAACCAGAAACTAAAGTATAAGTAGATATATATGGGACGACATCTAATTTATAGCAATCCAAATAATACTCTAATAGATTTATTTTAGAAAAATCATCCTGTAAGAAAGCATAATTTTCTATATTCTTTTCTATCTTTTCAAGTAATCTCTCTGGTGTTTTATGATACGTATTTTCACATAGTTCGACAGAGCGTATTTTCTCATAATAAATTACTCTTTGATCCACTTCGCTACTATATACTATATTAAAACAATCAATTATGAGTTTTTTTTCATAATAATCGATGTCATTGATACCAATCATATATCTTGTTATTTCACCATTTTGATTTTCATATTCAATTTTTACCCATTGATTTTGATATATACTTTTAAGAATTATTCTCCCCTTTTCATTCATATATTGCCCCATATCTTTCTATTTTTTATAATATTTATTATATTATAGCATTTTTTTACAAAATTTGAAAGAATAGTACTATATCTCTGAAGCATTTTAAAAAAAGATGGTTAATCGACCATCTTTAACTTTTTTCTTTAATCTCAATTTGTCTATTTTGAAGTTATATTACAGTAAAAAGGATAGCTATGAATGAAACAATTTTGTAAACTATAAAACAATTATCTATCACAAATTTATATGAATTTTTTTGGTTTTTGTTTAGAGATCTATTATCTTCAATAAAGCTTATTTAACTAGCCCCTTTGTTAATCTTTCTATATTCACGAAATTTTTCTCCTAACTTCACAAAAAGTAATATTGTATTGTTCCGACTCTAGTAAAAACAACCTGTTATAACTTTGTAGTTTGAATCTTAGCGAATCTATTATTCAAATATTCAAGATACCTTTTTGGATTATACATTTTCCAAATGATTTATAATCGAAGGTATTTATACTTTTGCTCATAACTTCATTGGATGTTCTCCCTATAACACTCGTTTTAGAAAATTTTTCAAATGAGTTACTAAATTTTTTACTATTAATTTATTTTTTATTTTTACTTTTATTACAACTTTTTAGTTTTCTACATTATTATAGTATTATTAAAAACTCCCTAATTATAATTTTTTCATAATCATCAAATATTTCTTTATCATAATTATCATTTATTAAATCATCAATTGTAATCTTATTTTCATATAAGTGAATTTTAGCACTATTTTTATTTGATTATAATAAAGTTCTAAATCATTTAGAGTTTTATACGAACTTTTAAATATTGCAAAAAATATAGAATTTACACAAATATTTTTATTCATCAAAATGTCTAAAAAAATTTTTTTCATTATGAAACCCTCTATTTAATTTTTTGAGAAAAGAGGAAAATCTGTCTTTTTCATCTGATGATAAATTTGTCTCCCTTTTCTACTATATAAATGATTAACTATAAAATTTCTGAATTGATTTTTGACCACTTTTTTGCATATTTTTACATACTATTTGTTTCAATGAATAAATTAAATGATTACTATAATTATATAATTTTCCTTACGGTTCTAACTCCTCTGTATGATTGCAACCTGTTTTGTCATTTTTGTAATTTGTACAACCTAGAAAATAGTGTTCTTTATTAATCATCTTTTTTATAAATAGGTACCCATCTTGACAGTCTGGGCATTTTTTTATGCTTGTTTTTCCACCTTTTATATTATTGCTTACAAAACCACAGACTTCAGAATCATTGCTACAAATATACATACTTTTGTCAAAATACACACTCTTTGTATAGTATAGTGGAAATCCACAATGTGGACAATAATTTCCAAGTCTTTTTTGAGGGCTAGTTACATCCTCAAAAGTATAGTCTTTATATACATCATTTTCATCCTTTATTTCTAATAAAAATTTTGAAGGGGAATATCTTGGTGCAATAATATATACACGATTTTTGGTTCTAGTTAATGCAACATAAAACAATCTTCTTTCTTCCGCATCCTCATAACTTCGATCATTATAAATGACCATATTCAAAACAGGATCATATTTTTTTTCACATGGAAATCCCCAAATTCCCGAACTAGAATTGATTAAAATTACTTCATCTTTTCCTATTCCTTTTGAGCTATGTGCAGTCATGAATTCTATATCTAGATTAGGATATTTCTTAGATACAAGTTTTGTTTTATTATGGTTGTAATCCGTTTCACATTCAAATAAAGGCGTCTCTCCAAGTTGATATCCATCAAAACCAAATCTGCCAATAAGCAAAATAGATAAATCATCTTTTTTATTTCTTTTTACAATTGCTGATAGAGCTCTTTCGATTGCCATAGCCTTTTCAATCATCACGCCATTTTTTCCTTGTATCTTGTTCAATGTGGGATTATCAGAGTAAGTAAAGATGGCTATAGGATAAGGTAAATGCTTTGGTGAAATCAAATTCTTTTTATACTGGTCTTCATTTTTTTGAATAAATGATCCAGCAATATTTATTAATTCTTGTGAATTACGATAGGTGTGTGTAATTCTTAATATTTCTGCATATCCCATACTTTTTTCAAACTCAGTAAATAATTTCAATCTAGAGCCTGCAAACGAATAAATAGATTGCCAATCATCCCCTACCGCGATGATTTTTGCATCTGTAACTTCTGATAAACTTTTGGCAAGATTGAATCTTTGCAAAGAGATGTCTTGATATTCATCAATAATAATATATTTGAAAGAAAGTTTATCTTTTATGCTTTTTTTGTCTTTTAATATCTTAGTTGAATCATTAATCAAATCATGAAAATCCTTATATTCACCTTCTTCTAATTTTGTCTGGTAATACACATAAGCTGCTTTGGCAATTTCTAAGAATACTTTATTTCGCTCACTTGTTGTCTCATTTGAAAGTCTTTCAAAATCCTCCATTTCCCAACCATTTGTCTTGAAATTATGAATAAAATCGCCCAAAAGCTTCAATAATCTTTTATAACATCTACTATCTTTTGCTTTTGTGAGTTGTTGAAATATTTCTTTTTGATTTCTAGGCCTAAATTTCACATTCAATTCAAGCAATTTATGCTTTAAATCTTCTAATAAATCACGATGATCATAATATGACGAATAGGTATATATGAATTTTGTTTTATGCTTTTGGTGAAGACTTTTTTTCCATTCAATAGTTTGAATATATTTCTTCAATGTTTCCTCATCGTAATAAGAATTTTTCCCATCATCAGTTATTCCAAAATGCTCCAAATAAATGGTTTCCCCATGATTAGATAATGTAAAATCTGGTAAATATGGTCTCTTCATACCAGGGATATAATAAGGATATGGTTTTTCATACTCATAGTCGATTCCATTCAAATATAGAAAATTCGCTATTTTTACCTCTTCAACTGATCGCAATCTTTCATAACGAATTGTCTTTCTTTGTCTAACTTGTTTTTCAATTTCGCTTTCATTAAATTTCGATATTTGTTGTTCAAGTGGCTGATAAACAGTAAATTCTCTTAACTTTTTTACATCTTCAATTGTATTTACCTCTATATCCATATCTATATAGTAACTAAAAAATAAAACTGTTTTATATAAAAGTGATTCATTTAGGAGTAATACATCACTAAAAAAATCACTCAAGCATTTATATAAATAGTCACTAGATACAATTTTCACTTTTTCAGTATTTTCTTTTCTTATAATGGCATATCCCGTTGAGTGAAAAGTTGTAATTGGGCAATCGATTTTAAAATCCCCATTAATTCTTTTCTTTAATTCGTCTACTGCTTTATTGGTATATGAAATCACTAATATTTGCTTGGGATTAATTTTTTTAATATCCACTAAATATTTAACTTTTGCGGCAACAGTTGTTGATTTCCCAGCTCCCGCTCCTGCAATAACCAAGGTATAATCTTCATCACGTAAAATTACATTTTTTTGCTCCTTATCTAATCGAATACTTGAATCCACTTTTTCAAATATAGTATCCAAATAAGTCGCATCTTGTTCCAAATGTCTTTTTACATATTCATCATTATGTTGTTTTATGTTCTTGTCTAAATCTTGAATAGTCTTCACAAAAGATTGACATGAATCAAAATCATATTTATTTTTGAGGCAATACTCTTTTAATGACTTATCATTATTAAAACTAGTAAATTTTTGATACTCACTCATTATATCCAAAAAGGCATTCTTATCTTTAACTGATAAAAAACAATCTTGATTCAAAAACATAGATAGTTTTTCTAATCCATAAGTATTTTCTAAAGATTTGTTACTTTTTTTGAAAAAATTCCTTATATTTTTAAAAATCCCCATTTTCATCCTCTAAATTATCAAAAAATTGATATCTATTAATAAATTATACCATTTTTTGCTATTTCTTTCAAATTATAGATAAATTAACTTATCGACTTTTTTCGACATTTTATAAAAATATTTAACTATTATTAAATGAAATGTCTAATGTTTATCTTTTCATTCTAAGAAAAAATACCTTGCATAACACAAGGTATTTAATTAAACTATTTTTCGACATATTTATGCCATTTACTACTCTTAAACATATTTTAAAATAAACGCCACATATGAAGTCTAATTATATATCGCTACATTATTGTTTTTGATTTCATTGATTGACTAACCTTTTTTCGCTTTCCAATACTCTTTTCTATTTATACTAACTTTATTAAAATATTATGATAATTGATTAATTTAAAAATAATACTACTTTTCAAAACATACCATTTTCAACTTTTTACAATATTTATCTTGTACCTCCAATACTCTTTTATGAAAGTTTCATTTTGTATCATTTTTCCCAATTAAAAATGGACTTTCACGTCGCCAGATTTCATCATCACACTCACAAACCATATTTTAAAAATTTCACATACTACTTTTATTAAAATAGTCTTCTTGAGATAAGATTTTATTTTTATATTTTTTATCCCCAGTAATCTCCTTCCCAAACCATTTAGGTAATGATTTTCCTATTTTTTTTGCCATTTTCTCATTTTTAAATTCTATTTCGACTGTTACTAATCCCTCTAATCTTCCTTCATATATGTCTAATTCACAATTCAAGCAATCATTTAATTTTACCACATACCTCTTTTTTGATATTAAATGGCCAATTATACATTCCTTCATCTTCTCAAATAGTGTCTCATTTATTGGGGATTCAAACTCACTTCTACCCAAGGTTCCTTCCCCTTTTACAGTTAAAAAATATTCTGTCTCTTCAGCTATAATTTTTCTAAATCTCACTTCAGGGATTAGAGCAATATAGTATTGCTCTATCTTCTTTAATTCACAATTATTTATTTCAAAGTCTATTAATTGTGTATCTACAAGAAATTTTCTCTCTATTTCCATTTTATATCGCCTCACACTTTTTCTCTTTCTTTTATATAATTCTTTAAATAGTTTTTGATTGCCTTTTTAAGAATATCTAATTGATTTGTTAGTAATTTTCCTTCATTAGTTTCATAATATAAATAAAAATAACTTTTATTATTTCTGCTTTGTTCATTTTCGGAATCCATGTCTAAAAGAGGCATTTTACTTATAGGAACATAATTTTCATTTCCCATATTAATATAGACATTTGAAGCGTGAAGTTGTTTTATTTTATAGTTTGCAACAACAAAAATCAATTGAGTAATTTTTATATTATTAGTTTCTCCTTTAATCTTCTCATTTATCTTTTCTATTTCATTTGCTTTAAAATATCCAATATCATATAATGATGTATTTGCATTTTTTATATATGGTTTTGATTCATCAATTAATCCTGAAATTTTTTTAATTAATTTTACTCTATCACTTTCACTAAATGAATCAAAAAATAAATCATACTCTACTAAAGATTTATAAAGACTACTTTTATACTTTCTATTCAGTGCCTCTTGCATTAATTCTTTTAATTCTTCACTAATATTATTATAATCTATGGATTTTTCATTAAGATACAATACATGGCGTATTAAGGTCCAAATATAACAATCGTCTATATATTTTATATTTTTATAGCACAAATCCCATCCAGGAAATTTATCCTCATCTAATTCTTTTGAAAATAACTCTTTTGCAATAATAGGTATCAAAAAGTTAGCATAATAGACAACTTTATGATGAGCATATATCCATAAATATAAAAAATTTCTCGCTTTTAGCACATTTGCTATTACATTAATAGCTTGCTTTTTAAAGCCGATATGATAAGCATTAAATCCTGCAACACTAGGTTGTTTTTCTCGAGTATACTCATCCTGAAAAGTATCACCCAATATTTCTATTTCACATATTTTACCTTTTAATGAATCTACAGAAAATACGGATATAGAACCTTTTGATTGAAAAATGCCTTTAATTTCCATATTGCATTGTTTGTGCATAACAAATTCGATGTCATCTTCCACTTTAAATCTAAACTCTTTTTCAGTTTTTGCATTTTCAATAAAATATGTTGAAATTTCCCCAGTATCATTGCCTTTAATAATTTTACTACGACGTCCATCTTGAGCAACAGAAGGAAGAGATACTGAATCTACTAGCACATTAGTCTGTTCATCAAATTTTCCTATATCTTCACCTTCAAAAGAAATTTTTCCTTTTAATAATGCAAAAAAACTTTTTTCACTTATTACCACTTGAGTTCCCCTTTTTATTAAAATTGTACCCTTAAATTCCCCGTTTATATGCAATACATCTTCCTCGTGGTTGTTTTTGATATTTAGTATTATTTTGTCCTTTAATTTCTTATCATCTAAATTATCTTTATTGAAATGTTTAGTTGAAATATTTATACAAATAGATTTGAGCAACCTCTCTACATCAACATCAATATTACTAATACCTGACATTTGGGTATCCCGAATAATATAGTCTAATTTATCAACATCAAAATTTTCTCCGTTGAGAAGTTCTATAAAACAATTCCTGATTTGTCTGTTTTTATCATAGTTCTCATATTTAATTCCCATAATCATTCTAGCAATAAAGCAAAGATTATCATTAAAAATATTTTGGGAAGCCTCACCATCCATACCCTCTTCAAATTGAATTATGTGATTCTTCATATCAACGTATCCAATTTCATTTAATTCTTCAAAAATTTTTTTAATTTTACTTTGAAGTTCATTTTCAAAAATTAAATGGGCACCCATTTGTTCATGTGCAGCAGATTTTTTTATATTATTTTCAAGCAAAGCATCATCATCTTTTTCTTTTCCAAACTCCCAATTTTCTTCATATGTTATGATTTTTTGCTTTAAACTCTCATAAATATTGATTGCTTTTTCCTCACCATTAATTATTGAACTTTTTTCTAATACATATCCCTCTAATGAATGGGAAAAGGGTGTGTGTCCAATATCATGAAGTAAACAAGCAATCAAAAATAAGATTCTATTTCTTTCCAATTCCTTAAGATCACTTGGAAAATCTTGATTGCGATTTCCATTCACATATATGCTATCCAGTAAAGATTCTACTGCTTTTTGTCCCAAGTGAAAAACTCCTATAGAATGTGAAAATCGGTCATGTTTTGCACAAGGATATACTATCTTCATTCCCGTTTGATCAATATTTCTCAACCTTTGAAAGTATTCCGTATCAATTAAATTTTTAACAAAATAATTTGGAACATTTACATATCCGTGGATAGAATCCTTAAAAGTTTTACAGTCTTTAATTTTAGACATATATATCTCCTATAATAATTTATATATTTTAAACATGTAATATCTTAATTTTTATTCGTGACAATTAATTTTGAAAATAATGCTATATTTAGCCCTCTTTTATTGATACCAATTATCTCTATAAACAAAAT
>ERZ1673738.5758-NODE-5758-length-10887-cov-7.712703_pt1 | contig 10887 bp, 7 predicted proteins | sample MGYA00580198_ERZ1673738 | MGnify/ENA primary metagenome ERZ1673738 (study PRJEB41218, sample SAMN15661784) | gut metagenome | host: Homo sapiens | place: Canada: London | collected 2015-08-20/2019-03-30 | study: EMG produced TPA metagenomics assembly of... | reverse complement strand
CTGTCATATGAGGATACAGAGCGTAGTTCTGGAATACCATTGCGATATCACGGTCCTTAGGCTCAACATCGTTCATGACTTTGTCACCGATCTTAAGTGTACCACCGCTGATCTCCTCAAGACCTGCGATCATACGAAGTGTTGTAGATTTTCCACATCCGGATGGTCCTACGAAGATGATGAATTCTTTGTCTTCAATCTCCAGGTTGAAATCTTTAACTGCCTGGAAGCCGTTCGGATAAGTTTTATTAATGTGAGATAATGATAAACTTGCCATTGTTGTTTCCCTCCAAAATTAATATATTGTTTTTACGTAATTTCCTTTGCTGGTTAACAGTATATCGAAAATGAGAGAAAAGGGCTAGAGCTGAATCTTACAAAGTTTCCGGCAGTTTCTTGTCATTCTGACGAAAAAACGAAAGGGGATTTTTCGTCATTTTGTCAAAACGACGGTTTCCTATGTACAGGTTCACGAGACATTATACGGTATTCAGGCAGAATCCTCAATATGTAAAAAAAGTTCAAATGAGTTATTTACAACTAACCTAAGTTGGAGTATACTAACTTATTAGATAAAAGAAAAGTTTTCTCAATAAAGGAGGGATCAGAATGCATATTGCAGAAGCCGAAACAGAAGAGAAAAAAACAGGATGCTACCGACATACAGAGATGCAGAGGGATCTTATTATAGAGAAACTGAAGGAGAAGGGGCTCCGCATCACCAGACAGAGAAAGATTCTTCTGGACATTATCCTGGAGGGAGAGTGCTCCTGTTGTAAGGAAATCTATTACAGGGCTTCCGCACTGGATCCGAAGATCGGTGTAGCTACAGTATACCGTATGGTCAATACGCTGGAATCCATCGGTGCTATCAGTCGAAAGAATATGTATCGCGTGGCATGCAGCACAAAAGGCGTCTGCACAGTAGAACTGGATGATGATACGATATGCCATCTGTCCGGACAGAAGCTTAATGAAGTGATCCTTGCAGGACTTCGGGCCTGCGGGGAGATCAGTGAACAGAATATCCGTACCCTGGCGCTGCTGCCTGTTCATGAGGTCGGGTGAGTATGGAAAAACTATGGCACAATATAATAGGAAAGAAGAGGTTTGTACAGACTAAGAATTAGATAGATTGAACTATTAGTAAAAATTAACTGTTAGGCAAAAATAACTGAAAATTTAACGAATTGTGTTGAACTCACACAAAAAACACTGGACTTTTTTTTATAGACATTTTATAATAATGAAAATATCGGGGCGGACATGAAAAATCCTCACCGGGAATCAGAAAAAAATAAAAATCATATATCAGGAGGAAATTATTATGGTAGACTTTAAATTCAAGAAATCAGGACTTTTTGCAGCAGGCGTTCTTTTCGGTACAGCAGGAATCAAGATCCTCACAAGCAAGGATGCGAAGAAGCTTTACACAGGATGCACAGCAGCTGTTTTAAGAGCTAAGGACTGCATCATGAAAACAGCTACGAATCTTCAGGAGAATGCTGAAGATATTTATGCTGAAGCTAAGGAGATCAATGAGGAAAGAGCAGCAGCTGAAGAGGCTGTAGAGGATGTTGAGACAGAAGCAGAGGAAACTGCAGATGAGGATGCATTCAAAGAAACAGCAGAAGAGACAGAAGAAGCAGCAGAAGAGACAGCTGAGTAAAGAGGCGATTTTCCGTGAAATTTTATATCAAACATGAGACAAGAGGCCGGCTTCGTATCCATCTTGCTCAGAAGAGGATGAGCTACGGGCAGGCAGATACGCTGTTGTATTATCTCGAGAATCTTGCTGGAGTGGTTTCTGCCAAGGTATACGAGAGAACCTGTGACGCAGTTGTAAATTATCGGGGTAGTAGAGCTGCGGTTATCCGTGGTATCAGCGAATTTCATTATCAGGATGTAGAGGTTCCTTCACAGGTGCTGCAGAGCTCAGGGAGAGCACTGAATGCAGAATATCAGGAGAAGCTAATCTCCAAGGTGATCTGCCATTACGGAAGAAGGCTTTTTCTGCCATATCCGCTGAATGCCATTTATACAACAGCTACTTCCCTGAAATATATCTGGAAGGGAATCGATACACTTCTTCACCGTAAGATCGAGGTGCCGGTCCTGGATGCCACTGCAATTGGAGTGTCTGTATTACGTCAGGACTTTGGTACTGCAGGCTCCATCATGTTCCTGCTTGGGATCGGAGAGATCCTGGAAGAGTGGACGCACAAGAAATCCGTAGGTGATCTTGCAAGAACCATGTCCCTGAATGTTGGCAGGGTATGGCTGAAGAGAGAGGATCAGGAGATCCTGGTAGAGTCCGGAGAGGTCCAGCCGGGAGATGATGTTGTTGTACGTATGGGTACCGTAATTCCTTTTGACGGAAGTGTTACAGATGGAGAGGCTATGGTCAACCAGGCTTCTCTTACCGGTGAGTCTGTACCTGTATGCAAGAAAGAGGGCAGCGTTGCCTATGCAGGCACTGTTGTGGAGGAAGGTGAGATCACCATCCGCGTAAAGACGGTAGGTGGTTCCAGCCGCTATGACAAGATCGTTACCATGATCGAGGAGTCTGAGAAGCTGAAATCTTCTTTGGAGGGAAAGGCAGAGCATCTGGCAGATAAGCTGGTTCCCTATACTCTTGGAGGAACAGCACTTACATATCTCCTTACCAGAAATGCCACCAAGGCCCTTGCGATCCTGATGGTGGATTTCTCCTGCGCGCTTAAGCTTGCAATGCCGATCTCTGTATTGTCTGCAATCCGTGAGGCCGGTACCCATAAGGCTACAGTTAAGGGCGGTAAATATCTGGAAGCAATGGCTGAGGCAGATACCATCGTATTTGATAAGACAGGAACTCTGACAAAGGCGAAGCCAACCGTTGTGGATGTGGTTCCTTTTGACAACAATGATCCGGAGGAGATGCTGCGTATCGCCGCATGTATGGAAGAGCATTTCCCACACTCCATGGCCAAGGCTGTTGTCAGTGCTGCCAGGAAGAAGCATCTGGCCCATGAGGAGATGCATTCAAAGGTTGAATATGTAGTAGCGCATGGAATTTCCACTACGATCGAAGACCATAAGGCCGTGATCGGAAGCTATCACTTTGTATTTGAAGATGAGAAATGTCTGATCCCGGAGGATGGCAAGGAGAAATTCGACAATATTCCGGAAGAGTATTCCCATCTGTATCTTGCCATTGACGGACGTCTTGCAGCCGTGATCTGTATTGAAGATCCTCTTCGTGAGGAGGCGAAAGCTTCTGTAGAAGCACTGCGTGGGGCAGGGATTTCCAAGATCGTTATGATGACAGGGGACAGTGAGCGTACAGCAGCAGCCATTGCCAGACGTGTGGGAGTGGACGAATATTATTCCGAGGTACTTCCGGAGGATAAGGCCAACTTCATCGAAAAAGAAAAGGCAGCCGGAAGAAAGGTTATCATGGTAGGTGACGGAATCAATGATTCTCCGGCACTTTCCGCAGCCAATGTCGGTATCGCCATCAGTGATGGTGCTGAAATTGCCCGGGAGATCGCAGATATTACTGTAGGTGCAGATGATCTTCAGGAGCTTGTTGTTCTGAAAGAGATCAGCAATGCACTGATGAAGCGTATCAGACGCAATTACCGTTTTATTATTACCTTTAACGCAGGTCTTATCGCCTGTGGCGTTGCAGGTATCCTGCAGCCGACTTCATCCGCACTTCTGCATAATACCTCCACACTGGCGATCAGCCTGAAGAGTATGCAGAATCTGCTTCCATAGAAAATTTTTAACCGAATCAAGTAAGTCCCCTGTAGGATTGCGAATATCCTCTTGACAATAAATATAAAAAGCCGGCCAGGTTATCGAAGAGATAAGAGCTTCGTACCTGGCCGTTTTTTTAGGCTGCTCAGACGTGGATCGCAGGTATCAGCCTGAAGGTGTAGGTGTATGAAGTAAGTTTTATTCCTGAGGAAAGGGTTCGCTTTCCAACATCAGTCCGTCAGTCATATGATAGCGTTTCTTTTGGGTATCCGAACGGAGAGGCCGGGTATGAAGGCTTCGGTACCTGGAGGGGCTCATATGATAAAATTTTTCGAAGGTATGTGCAAAATGCTGCCGGCTGTTGTATCCGGAAGAAAAGGCAATATCCGTAATGTGCAGAGTACTGTTGCACAGAAGAAAGGAGGCCTGTTCCATACGCTTGCGGTTGATATAGGTATTGATGGTGCAGCCGTTTTTTTCTGTAAAGAGCGCCTGCAGGTAGGATTTGTTGATTCCTGCGTATGCGGAGATGGCAGGAATATCAATGTCTTCCAGATAATGCTCATCAATATAGCGGAGCGCTTTTTTCAGATAGACGATTCCCTGGGTGCTCCGGCTGGAGCGAGCGCAGAATGCAAGCTCTGTAAGCATGCGGCTGAAAAGAAGAAAGAAGAGAAATTCTTTCTTTTGTATCTGACCGGAATTTTGTTGTAAAAAGGTGAGCAGATCCTTCAGGCTGTATCCGAAGCTGCGGGAATCCGCGCCGGAGCAGAAGCCCTGGGAGGCTTCCATAAAATTCCAGAACCGGGAAAATCCGGGATCCTTTTTCAGGAGAAGCTCCAGAGCAACCGGATTTTTTTCGGGAGTAAGGGAAAATTCCAGATTCAGGATCGAGCAGGGAAAACCATCCGGAATCTCCAGCCTGTGAGGTACATCCGGCCGGATAAAGATAAATTGCCCGGATTTCAGTGGGAATTCCGTGTCCTGTGTGCCATCCAGGCAGAAAACCCGGCAGGAACCGGAGGTGATATACATGATCTCATAGCTGGAATGTGTGTGATGCTCCATATGATAATAAGGCAGGGAGAGAGCATAAAAAGCAGAAATATGGAAATATCGGGAAGAGTCCTGGAAAATATCTGGCATGAAAAAACCTCCTGAGTATGCTGCGAAGCGGAATGTAAATATTTCAGCTGTAAATTGCGAGTCGGACAGATGCAGATATTCGATTAAATCGCCCTACATGTCTGACTGACTGTACTCTTTACTGTCAGCAAACAGTATATCACGCAAAAATAAATACGACAATATATTGCATTTTTACATTCAGGGGATGATACCTGTCACCTTATAAAAAAACAGATATTATACTGTGATCAGAATCAGAAAAACGGAGGGTATTTTCTATGAGCTATAAAAATGAAAACATGAAAATGATCGAATTACATGAGAATGGCCTGGATATCCAGTTTCGTATCCGGGAAAACGGCGTGGTAGAGCTGGCAGATTTTTCTTCACAGGAAGTAAAAAAAGCAGTCATGGAGCCGAAGGATGATATCTGTTATCCGGCTGTTGAGATCCACAGAAGCGGCACAGGAAGCTTAAACATGCATGCCTACAAAAACAACATCAATCAGTCCTCTGTGGATTTTGTTTATGAGAACCATGAGCTGAAGGCACAGGCCGGCGGAAAAGAGCTAGAGATCGTAATGATTTCCCCGGAAAAGCTGAAGGCAGTATATCATATGCGCCTGTTTGATGGAGTGCCGGCAGTACAGACTTGGACAGAGATCATCAACGAGGGAAGCGAGGATCAGGGGCTGACCTATGTTTCTTCTTTTATGTATCAGGGAATTTCCAGAGGCGGCGAGAAGCCTTATTATAAAAAAACAGATATCTATGTGCCGTTTAACAGCTGGTGCTGTGAGGCACAGTGGCAGAAATACGATGCAGAAACGCTGAATTTAAACGGAATGGTCGTAGATGGCTTCAATCATCAGGGATATGGCCTGAACCGTTATTGTTACAGTGGAAAGGGCACCTGGTCTACCTGTGAGTATCTTCCCATGGGAATTGCCGAGGACAGAGAAACAGGGGAGACGTATATTTTCCAGATTGAAAGCTCCGGACAGTGGCTGGCAGAATATGGCTCTGCACAGGGCGGAAATTTGTATCTTGCCTTAAGCGGCGCCACAGAGCAGGAGCATGGCTGGTATAAGAATCTGAAACCGGGAGAAAGCTTTACAACCGTTCCGGCAGGGGCAGCGGTTGTAAAAGGTGGCCTGAATCCGGCAGCAGCGGCACTGACCAGATATCGGAGAAAAGTACGCAGACCGAATACGGACGATGAGAAGCTGAACGTGGTATTTAATGATTACATGAATTGCCTGATGGGAGACCCTACAACGGAGCGGGAGCTTTCCATCATTGACAAGGCAGTAGAGCTCGGATGCGAATATTACTGCCTGGATGCAGGCTGGTATGACGACGGATTCTGGTGGGACCGTGTCGGGGAATGGAAAGAAGCATCCGGAAGATTTCCCAATGGTTTGAAAGAAGTCTGCGATCATGCACACAGTAAAGGCCTGAAAATGGGACTCTGGCTGGAAATCGAGGTTATGGGAGTTGCCTGCGAACTGGCAAACAAGCTTCCGGATGACTGGTTTGTCTGCCGTCATGGAAAACGCCACATTGACAATAAACGCTATATGCTGGATTTCCGCAATCCGGAGGTACGGAAATATTGCCGTGATGTAGTAGACAGGCTGATCAATGATTACGGTGTAGAGTACTTTAAAGTGGACTATAACGTAACCATGGGATATGGAAGTGATCTGAACAGTGACAGCTGTGCAGATGCCATCCGTGAGCATTATGAATGTCTTCACCAGTGGTATGAGGAAATCTTCCGGGATCATCCGGAGCTTGTTGTGGAGAACTGCGGTTCCGGCGGACAGCGTATGGATTATGGTATGCTGAAGATCTTAAGCCTGCAGTCTACCAGTGATCAGACAGATTATCTCTACAATGCCAATATCGCTGCCAATGTAGCCAGTGCGGTAACTCCGGAGCAGGGTGGTATGTGGGTATATCCGTATGAGGATGAAGAAGAGCATGTGATCTACAATGTAGTAAATGGTATGCTTCTCCGCCCATATATCAGCGGTATGGTATGGAAGCTGGGCGAAAATTCCATGAACCGTATGAAGGAGGGAATCTCCCTGTATAAGGAGATCCGTGAGGAAGTCCGTGACGGCGTGCCGTTCTTCCCGCTTGGTTTTGGAACTCTGAAATCTGAAGTTCTTGCTTACGGAGTGAAAGCAGAGAAGAATACCTATCTTTCGGTATGGACACCGGGAACAACAGAAGCAGTGATCCCGCTGGAAAATGCAGAGCAGGTCCGCAGAGTATCCGTGATCTATCCGAAGGAAGAGATGTGCGGATATAAGATCGAAAATGGAAATCTTGTAGTGAAGATGCCACAGGAAAAAGCGGCCAGACTGTTTAAGATCGAGATGAAATAGAAAATCAGGAAAGACCGTAAGTTTGACGAAGAGGCGTGGGCAAAAATAAATGGAAAATAAAAGAGCGCCGGCATTTTTACCAGAAAGCTCATCAGTCTGGATGAAGTTGTAAAGATCCCGGCTGTGTACCTGAATTATAAGAAATACAGATGGGTGAAGGATCTGACAGTGAAAAGCGAATAGAAACAGAAAACAGCAGAGCTGTATGTCCCGGGATTACAGGGAATATACAATTCTGCTGTTTTATTTTATGAGATTATCTGTTTTCCGCAAGATATTCTTCTGTAAGAGCAACCGCATCGGTGATACACTGCGGGCAGCTGCAGAGAACCTTGCCTGTTTCTACACCTTTTAATTCACGGCAGATACAGGAACCGTTTTTTTCTTTGAATTTCTGGATATAGGTGCGGAGCTTTTGGTAAGTGTCACCTTTGGAGCCGGAACCTTCTTCGGTATTTCCGCGGCTGTTGGAAAGTCCGATGATCATAGCCATACCGGAAAGAGCACCGCACATTTCCATAACACTCATTCCAAGGCCGAAGCCCTCGGCAATACGGAACATCTCGTTTTCATCGATGCCAAATTCCCGGCAGAAAGAACAGGCAACTGCCTGTGCACAGTTACAGCCATTCTCGTGTAATTTTGTAGCGTATTCGGCTTTTGTACTCATGATTTCTTATCCTCCTGATTTCAGATCGCAAGCATATTTTTGATTGCTTCCATATAGATCAGTACCGCTTCTTCCATACCAGAGACCAGGATAAATTCATCGGCTCCGTGGATACGGTAGTCAATTCCCTCTTTTTCAGGTCCGAAGGCTATGATGTTTTTGAGGGATTTTGCGTAAGTGCCGCCTCCGATGACCATTGGTTTGTGTTCGGTATCGCCGGTCACATCTGTGTAAGCTTTGTAAAGAGCATTTACCAGCGGAGATTCTCTTGGGAAGAATAACGGAGCAACAACCTTTATGATCTCAATACGACCGTTTTTATCTTCCAGTCTGTCCTGGCACATTTTGCGGATATCGGTCTCATTAAGAGTTACCGGAACACGGATATCGATGGTACAGGAAATGACACCGTTTTCTGTTTTTACGATTCCGTTGCATAACGTCAGATCGCCGTATTCATCTGCAAATTTCAGACCAATGCCGGAGCCGTCACATGCAGTGCCGATATGGGAGTTATAGAATTCCACAAAGTCATCTTCAAAGCCTGCTTTTGCCAGACATTCAAAAGTTACTCCTGCAGCATTGACACCGAGATGGGGAGTGCTGGCATGAGCCGGAATACCTTTGGCGTAGATGGTGAGCTCACCATTTTCTTCGGTTACCTTATATTCCTGGAGCTTCGTCCGGGAAAGTGCGGATTCCAGCTTTTCCTTCAGACCGTCCTCATCGGGAACAACGGTTGTACAGGTGTCACACATTGCATTGGATACAAAACCGCCGTTCATGGAGATGATCCGGGTGTTTTTTGAGCAGGCGATCATGGCAAGCTGACCTTTTTCACCGTGGATACACGGGAAGCTGGCATCCGGTGTGAAACCGCAGGAAAGCTCTTCTGCTACCTGATTGTAGTGATCCATACATCTGGAACCTGTTTCCTCGTTGCAGCCCATGATCAGGCGGACTCTTTTGTTCAGCTTCACGCCGTGGTCGCGGAGAAGCTTCATGGCATAGAGCGCTTCCAGGATAGGGCCTTTGTCATCAGTGGTCCCGCGGCCGTATACATGATCGTCTTCACGGGTAAGGCGGAACGGATCGTAGGTCCAGTCTCCGCCTACAGGAACGATATCCAGATGACCGGCGATGCCGACGATCTCATCGCCCTCACCCATTTCGGCATAACCGCAGTAGTTATCCAGGTTTACGGTTTTAAAGCCAAGCTCTTCGGCAATCTTCAGTCCCTCTTCCAGGGCTTTTGCAGGACCCTCACCAAATGGCTTTCCCTCGGAAGGGGTACCGAGCTGGGAGTCAATGGCAACCAGTCTGCCAAGATTTGTGAGCATTTCTTCTGATAATGCGTGGATTTCCTCTTTAATATCCATATTGATTTCCTCCTGTTTACAGCGTTCCGGAAAGTGACAGGATGGAACGCTGATGTTATGAGCTCTATTATAGCATAGATTGTAATGAATGGCAGAGTGGATTTTTACCTGTTGAAGACGTACCGATCCATTCGGCGGAAGGCTTCTTCTATGCGGGAACGGGGTGAGGCCAGATTCATTTTTAGGTGACAGGGACCGAAAAACATCCTGCCGTCCTGGACGGCAACGCCGACATCCCAGCAGGCTTTTTCCACATCTTCGATTGTTTTGCCATGGGCAGTACACCAGTCGGTGCAGTCGGCAAAGAGCATGTAGGTGCCTTCCGGTCTGGAAACGTTGACACCCTTAAAGTGCCGGTCAATGTAATCACAGGCAAAGCTTACATTTCCGCTTAGTACTTCGCATAGTTCATCGGTCCATTCATAGCCTTCAGGCTGATAAGCGCCAAGCAGAGCGTGCATGGACAGAACATTCATCATATTATAATGGCTCAGACTGGACTCCTTCAAAATACGATCCCGCCACCAGCTGTTGTATACAATGTGATAGCTGCCAACAAGTCCTGCCAGATTAAAGGTTTTGGATGGAGCGTAGAAGGCCGCTGTACGCTGGCGGGCATCTTCGCTGATGGACTGGCTGGGGATATGCTTATGGCCATTCAGGATGAGGTCAGACCAGATCTCGTCTGAGATGACATAGACATCATATTTTCGGTACAGCTCCATGGCTTTTTCCAGCTCCCGGCGTTCCCACACGCGTCCACAGGGATTGTGTGGATTGCAGAGAATGGCAGCGTGGATCTTTTTTTCACGGAGTTGTTTTTCCATGTCTGCATAATCCATTCTCCATATGCCGTTTTCATCCTTTGTCAGAGGAGAGTGTACGGCCTCGTAGCCGTTGTTTTTCAGACTTTTGGTGAAGCCTATGTATGTCGGACTGTGAACCAGGACGTTATCACCGCGGGAGCAGACGCAGTTCAGTGCACTGATAACTCCGCCCAGAACGCCATTTTCGTAGCCAATGTGTCTGGGCTTCAGACCGGTGATACCGTGGCGTGTTTCCTGCCAGTGGATGATGGCCTTATAATATTCCGGCGGGGCTTCGAAGTAACCGAAGGCCGGGTGACTGGCCCGTTCGATGATCGCCTGCTGTATGGTAGGTACAGTAGGAAAGTTCATGTCTGCTACCCACATCGGGATGGCATCGAATCCCTCCTTCGGCGGGGCAGGAGAGAAACCATCGCCCTTCAGGCCGTCTACTGCGATGGAATCTCTGCCATGTCGGTCAATGATGGAAGTGAAGTCGTATTTCATATGAATGCTCCGTTACTGAAAACTTATAAAAAGTTATAAACTTCTATGTTTCATTCCTACTTCAACGAGTATGCTTTTGATGATATAAATATCTATCTACTCACAAGTTCTTGTACTCTCCATAGGCGTAAATTCCGGATTAACGTACCCGTACATATTTGCACTAACGTTTTAGTGTTAGCTTGCAACTCTTTCTCCATAAGCCTTCACTCGCAAAAGTGCTATTACTGCATTTGCCGGTGTAGATCCTGGTGTTAATG
>ERZ1673738.5752-NODE-5752-length-10914-cov-19.656138_pt1 | contig 10914 bp, 11 predicted proteins | sample MGYA00580198_ERZ1673738 | MGnify/ENA primary metagenome ERZ1673738 (study PRJEB41218, sample SAMN15661784) | gut metagenome | host: Homo sapiens | place: Canada: London | collected 2015-08-20/2019-03-30 | study: EMG produced TPA metagenomics assembly of... | reverse complement strand
ATTGAAACATACCTCTCCCTCGGCGTGGGCCGCTGCATTCTGGGCAGCGTGGCGGTGACGGATTTTGACTTTACCGCCCGGATGCTGCAGAAATACGGCGATAAAATTGCCGTGGGTGTGGACGCAAAGGACGGCTATGTGGCCATCCATGGCTGGAAGGAGGTAAGCCGGGAGCCGGGCGTGGACTTCTGCAGGCGTCTGGCCGCCGCCGGATGCACTGCCATCATCTACACGGACATTGCCTGCGACGGTGCCATGAAGGGCACCAATCTGGGCCTGTACCGCCAGCTGGCAGAGGAAGTGCCCGGCGTGGCCTTTACGGCCAGCGGCGGCATCTCGTCCGAAGCAGAGCTTCTGGAACTGAAAAAAATGGGCACTGCCGCCGCCATTTTGGGCAAGAGCCTGTACACCGGCGCACTGGACCTTGCGCGCTGCGTGCAGCTGGTGCAGGAGTGAACGGAGGGGAAACCACATGATCACCAAACGCATTATTCCCTGTCTTGATGTACGCAATGGCCGCGTGGTCAAGGGCACGAACTTTGAAGGCATCCGGGATGTGGCCGACCCGGTGGAAATGGCCCGCATGTACAACGCTGCCGGTGCCGACGAGCTGGTGTTCTACGATATCACCGCCAGCTTCGAGGGCCGGGCACTGTTCACGGATATCCTGACCCGCGTCGCCAGCGAAATTTTTATCCCGCTCACGGTGGGCGGCGGCATCAACACGCTGGAAGATTTTGACCGGGTGCTCAAGTGCGGCGCAGACAAGGTCAGCGTCAACTCGGGCGCACTCAAAAATCCCGACCTCATCCCGGCGGCGGCACAGCGCTACGGCAACCAGTGCGTGGTGCTCTCTGCCGATGTAAAGCGGGTGGACGACCAGTTCCGGGTGTTCGCCAAGGGCGGGCGCGAGGACACCGGCCGGGATGCACTGGACTGGATCAGCTGGTGCGTGGACCACGGCGCGGGCGAGATCTGTCTGAACAGCATCGATACCGACGGCGTGCGCAGCGGCTTCGACCTTGAGATGCTGGATGCAGTGGCCGCGCGGGTGAACGTGCCCATCATTGCCAGCGGCGGCGCAGGCAAAAAGGAAGACTTTCTGGAGCTGTTCCACCACAAGGGTATCGATGCAGGCCTTGCCGCGGGCATCTTCCACCAGAAGCTGCTGACCATCCGGGATCTGAAGGAATACCTCAACGCAAACGGCGTGGAGATGCGGCTGTAACGCCGGGGTATTTCTCCCCGGCGCGGGGAAAAGCCGTAATGCGAAACTGGATTTCCGCAAAAACAACCCGCAAACTCTTGCGTTTGCGCACCGAATACGCTAAACTAGTAATATCCCCATCCGGGGAGGGAGAACCGTTATGAATCTGAAATTTGATGAGAAGGGCTTGATCCCTGCCATCGTGCAGGACCACTACACCAAAGAGGTGCTCACCCTCGCTTACATGAACGCCGAGACGCTGGCACTCACCATTGCTGAGGGCCGCACCGTGTTCTGGAGCCGCAGCCGTCAGGAGATCTGGCGCAAGGGCGAGACCAGCGGCAACGTGCAGCGGGTGGTGTCCATCACCGCCGACTGCGACGCCGATGCTCTGGTGGTGGAAGTGGTCAAATCCGGCCCCGCCTGCCACACCGGCGCCGAGAGCTGCTTCTTCAACGAAGTATACGTCTCGCCGGAGCTGAAGCAGTTCAGCTGGCAGGGCCTGTACCAGCTCATCAAGGGCCGCAAGGATAGCCCCAAGGAGGGCAGCTACACCACCTACCTGTTCGAGAAGGGCAAGGAGAAGATCCTGAAAAAGGTGGGCGAAGAGTGCACCGAGGTCATCATTGCAGGCGAAAAAGAGGACAAGGAAGAAACCGTTTACGAGATCAGTGATCTGGCCTACCATGTTCTGGTGCTGATGGTCAGCGCCGGCATCACGGTGGAGGACGTGACCCGTGAACTGGAAAAACGACACGTCATTGACCATAAGGTCAAGCAGGAAAGGATGCAGTGAAGCAATTATGGCAGATTATAAGAAGTCCAGTGTCCATTGCCACTCCACCATGTGCGATGGCAAAAATACCTTGCAGGATATGGCAAGCGCTGCGTGCGCGCAGGGCCTGACCACGCTGGGCTTCACCGGCCATAGCTACACCCAGCGCGACCGCGAATACTGCATGAGCCCCAGCCGCACCGCCCAGTACAAGGCCACCATCGCCAAGCTCAAGGCCGAGTACAAGGGCAAGGTGGACATCCTGTGCGGCATCGAGTGGGACATCCTCAGCGAGGACAAGCGCACCGGCTACGATTACTGGATCGGCAGCGCACACCACCTGTACGGCAAGAACACCGGCAAGTATTACGAGATCGACTTCCGCCCGCAGGACCTGTGGGACTGCATCAACGACGACTTCGACGCCGACCCGCTGGCCGCTGTGGAAGCCTACTTTGCCGAGGTGGAAAAGGTGGCCGCCCTCAAGCCGGATATTCTGGCCCACATCGACCTGATCAAGAAGCTGAATGCCAACGGCGAGTTCTTCGACGAAGAGTCGCCCCGCTACAAGGCCGCTGCCCTCAAGGCCCTGCAGGCCGCAAAGGCGAACGACTGCCTGCTGGAAGTGAACACCGGCAGTGTGTACCGCGGCTACCGCAAGGACTTCTACCCCGGCCCGTGGCTGCTGGGCGAGTGGCAGAAGATGGACGGCAAGGTCATCATCACGTCCGACTCCCACGACATTAACAGCCTGACCTTCGGCTTTGACGAAGCTGCCGCCGCCATCAAGGCTGCAGGCTTTACCAGTGTGCAGGTGCTCACTGGTAACGGTTTTGAGACGCAGGAGCTGTAACGATTTAGAATTGCCGCCGCTTGCGCTCTGGCAATAAATAGCGGAAAATTGGTTTATCTTTGCAAATCTGGAAAATCTGCGGATTTTCCAGATTTGTCTTTTCACGAGAAGAGCCCGTGCGGGCAGCTTCATCGGAAAAAGCAACAGCATCACACGGCAAAACAAGGGGCTGACTTTTGTGCAGTCCCTTGTTTGCGGTAAAAATAGAACTTTGGAGGATCCCTATGACCCACGCACAGCCCCAAACAAAAAGGCTATGGAACATGAACGTTGACCTGATGCACGGCTCTATCCTGAAGAGTCTCCTGCTCTTCATGCTGCCGATTCTGGTCTCGAACCTTTTTCAACAATTGTACAACACCGTAGACACCATGATCGTGGGCAATGTGCTGGGCGACACGGCCCTTGCCGCCATTGGCTCCTGCGGCTCCATCTACGAGCTTCTGGTGGGCTTTGGCATCGGCATCGGCAACGGCCTTGCCATCGTTGCGGCGCGCTCCTACGGCGCACAGGACGATGACCTGCTCAAGCGCACTGTGACCGGCTCCATCGTCATTGGGCTGATCGCGTCGCTGGTCATCACGGCGGCGGGCTTTTTCGGGCTGCGTCCCCTGCTGCAGCTGCTGGACACCCCGGCAGAGATCCTGGAAGAAGCCTACAGCTACATCATCGTCATTGATCTTGGCGTGATCGTCATGTTCCTGTACAACCTGTGCGCCGGTCTGCTGCGTGCCATCGGCAACAGCGTGATGCCGCTGGTGTTCCTGCTCATCAGCTCGGCGCTGAACGTGGGGCTGGATCTGTGGTTCATTGCGGGTGTTGGCATGGGCGTGCGGGGCGCAGCGGTGGCAACGGTCATTGCACAGGGCATTTCGGTGGTGCTGTGCATCCTGTATGTGCTGGCAAAGGTGCGCATCCTCATCCCGGAGAAAAAGCACCTTGCCGTGGGCTCCCACCTCTATTGGGAGCTGTTCAGCCAGAGCATTTCCATGGGCCTGATGAGCAGCATCGTCTCGGCGGGCTCTGTGGTGCTGCAGTACGGCATCAACGGTCTGGGCACCCTGACCATCGCAGGCCACACCGCCGCCCGTAAGCTGTTCGCCTTTACGGATATGCCGCTGATCTCCATGGCGAATGCAGGCTCTACCTTTGTCTCCCAGAACCGCGGCGCAAACCAGCCCGACCGTGTGCGCAGGGGTATGCGGCAGATGTATCTGTACTCGGTGGTGGTGACGATCGCGGCGGTCTTCCTGATGAAGTTTGGCGCAGAATGGATGGTACGGTTCATCTCCGGCTCCTCGGAGCCCATCGTGCTGGAAAACGGTGCCCGGTATCTGCTTTGGAATGCACCCTTCTACGCGGTTCTGGGGGTGCTGCTGTGCACCCGCTACGCGCTGCAGAGCCTTGGACAGAAGGTCCTGCCGCTGTTCTCCAGCGTGATCGAGCTGGTGGGCAAGGTGATCTTTGTGCTGGTGTTCATCCCGAAATTCCAGTACAATGCGGTCATCCTGTGCGAGCCCATCATCTGGTGCTTCATGGCGCTGTATCTGGTGTTGGTGTATCTGCACGAGCCCTTCGTGTTCCCGAAAAAATAACCCTCTCAGTCATCGCTGCGCGATGCCAGCTCTCCCGAAAGGGAGAGCTTTTTGCATTTTACGGGAAGCACAAAGAAAGCTCCCCCTTTCGGGGGAGCTGGATGCGAACAAAGTGAGCAGACTGAGAGGGGTTACAGCGCTGAATAGCCAAAGCTGTTCACCAGCGCATCGATGTGCTGGCCGGCCTTGCACATGGGGCAGTCGCGGCTGTCGAAGCTGGCGTAGTCCGGCAGGCTGGAGGGGTCGAAGATCGAGGTGACCTCATAGCCCATGCATTCGTGGGTGGTGGCGAAGATGGCAGAAAGGCCCGCCACCATGCCGCCGTAGTAGTTCACGGCTTCCACAGCGGCCTGCACGGTGTAGCCGGTGGTGAGGGAAGCGGCCAGAATGAGCACATGCTTGCCCTTGACCATGGGGGCCAGATTGTCGCGCAGAATGATCTGACTGCCGGTGGTGTATTCCGGTGTGATGACATAGATGGTCTGGTGGGCGTTCATGTTGGCAAAGCCGTCCTTGGTCAGCTCGTTGGCAAGGCAGGTGCCGATGACCTGCGTGCCGTCCAGACAGAGCACGGTATCCACGATGGTGTTATGCTGATAGGCAGAAACCAGCTCCTTTGCCACGGCTCTGGCCTCGGAAAGACGGGACTTCTGGGTAGTGACGTCGATGTAATAGTTGATATGGCTGTGGCTGGTGGCAAAGTGGCCCTTTGCCACGCGCAGGAACAAGTTGCTTTTCTTGGTGGGAAGCTTTACCATGTTGATCATCGAAACAGCACTCCTTTTTTCAGGTTCTTCGGGTCGCCCCTCAAATGCAAAAAGCACCGCATCCCTGCGATGCTCTTTCACGTTTTTATATCCCTATTGTACCGAAAAACGGCCCTGTGCACAAGGCACAAAACAACTAAAATGTCTTGGCTGCTTTACAGCATAACTTCCAAAAACTGGGATACAAAAAGGCCCGCACCTTGCGGGTGCGGGCCTTTGATGCATCAATAAAATCAGTCGGTGACGATCAGAGAGGTGATATCCCAGGTTGCGTAAACATCGCTGTAGGTATCGTTCTGCGCACCCAGAGCGTTGTGACGGGGGAAGTAGCGGACAGCTACCTTCTTCACACCGGTGAAATTAATATTCCTAACGGTGATGGTGGGCTTGTACTCCTTCAGAGGTTCCATACCGGTGCAGCCATCCGCATCGGAGATCGAAACCTTTTTGTTGCCACAATCAGAGCCATCGGTATAGCTCTTGTAGTTGCCGTCCTTATCGATGATGTCGATCTGGTAGGAATAGCCCTTGCAGGAGGCACCCTGAGAAACAGCAACATGCTTAAAAGGCAGAGTCAGAGTATTGGTGACAATGTCATACTTGGCACCGACCAGCAGGGTCTGAGAATCCGCTGTGCCGCCAAAGCCCAAAATGCCGCCAGACTTGCCACCAAAGCTCAACTCGGAACCATTGACAGGATCATATGTAGTGGAAGGACGGTTGGGGTTGGAGAAGCTGCCACATCCGGTGAACATGCTGGAACCGGCAACGGCAACTGCTGCAACAGCAGAGTACTTCATAAAATCACGACGGGAGAATGTATAAGACATAATAATTCCTCCTTTGAATAAAAGATCATAATAAAGCCTTGCGGCGTTACCTATAAAATAGGCGAAAACGGGGCAAAAGTCAATGCTTTTGGCAAAATAAAAGTATGAAAATTTGAGCAGCAACGTACATTCCGGACGAAATTTCGTCCCGGAAAACCGTTCTCTCAGGCGCGGGTCATGTCGGCGGCGGTCATGTTGAAGGTGATGGTCTTATCCGCCACAAAGGTGGGCATGTAGGTGATCTGCAGGTTCTGCCAGCCCTTGGGGACCATCAGCATCAGCTGCAGATAGCCGCTGCCCTGCGGGGGCAGGTTGGTGGACTCGGAGAAGGTCTGGGAGTTGGAGTTGTACAGCGAGATGTTGACACCGCACTCCACACCCTGACCGTCGCAGGAAGCGGCAAAGTCGGTGGAAGCAGCAGCCAGTGCGTGGAAGTTGGCGTCCACGTTCTCCTGCGGGGGCACAGGGTAAGCTGCGTTGATCTCGGCCAGATTCTGTGCGCCGATGTTGAAGGTCTGGTTCTTGGTGCGGTTGACCACGGTGACCAGCACAGCGATATATTCATAACCCTCCTGTGCGGGAGCGGTATCGATGCGGAACAGGCTGGTCAGCATCACGCCAAGGCCATTCCAGTTGCTGATCTTATCGCCGACCTTGACATCCACGATGGTGTCACCGCCACTCTGCTGGCAGCCGCCCAGCAGGCCTGCTGCACCCAGAGCAACAGCGGATGCACCGGTGCACTTGAGGAACGTACGGCGGGAAATGGGATTCGACATAAAGAGATCCTCCTTATCGATCGGAAAAAACGTATTCCAGAATATTCTAATTTGTTTATACCCTTTCTGCCCGCAAGATGCAAGGGTTCCGGGGCTGAATTTACAGCTTTTTCACAGGAATATCACCCTTCGTGAGAAAGGCCCTTCACATGCGTCTCGCTGGTTTTGACCAGATTTAACAGGCTGGGCGTATAAAGCGGGAACTCCCGGGTCAGGCTTTCGGTGGTCATGGAAAGGCAGGCCGGGTCCTTGACGCCCTCGCCGCCGTTCACATCCTGCCCGGTCAGCAGGGCTTCCACGTTGGCCTCGGACATGCGCATCACGGCGTCGGAGCAGCCGCGCCAGCGGATGGGCTCGATGCTGAACAGGCTGGCGGCGTTGTGGGGCTCTGCCGAGTACAGCAGGCGGAACATCTTTGCCACGGCCATCATCAGGTAGGTGCTCACCTCGGTGGTCAGGGCCTTGCTGTGGCACTGGCCGATCTTGGCGTACAGCACATTCAGGCTGTTGGAGATCAGCTTTTTGTTCATGGTGGGCAGCACGCTGCCGTGGTAGATGTTGTCCTTCATCTTGTCCGGGTTCGGGAGGTCTTCTGCCGAGAGCATCATGCCGTTGCGCTCTGCACTGCGGCCCAGAAGATAATCGCAGGAAACATTATAATAATCGGCCACACGCACCACAAAATCCAGACCGCATTCGCGGATGCCTTTTTCGTAGTGGGAAAGCAAAGCCTGCGAAACGCCCAGATCCTCGGCGGCCTGCTTCTGGGTGATGCCGCGCTCCTTGCGCAGCAGCTTGATGATACGGTTGAATTCCATGATTTTTGGCTCCTCAAAGTTCGGTGTAAAGGAACATCCTTGTTTTTTGTTTACAGCAGGTTGATTATACACAACGGAAAACCTTTTGTAAAGCAAGAAAAGTGACGATATTTTTCGTTGATTTTCGTCATTTTTGTCAAAAGGCTTGCTCTGGACACCATATCTATGTTAAACTAAAGGTATTAACGCATACATTTTGTGGCCTGCGCAAAGCGGCTGCCGCCGCCTAAAGGTGAAAAATCTGGCAGACGGGATGATTTTCTGCCAGATTTTTTCTCCGCAGCGGACACGGCAGCCTGTTTTCGTGCAGGCCGCACAGCGATAAAGAGAGGCACTACCCATGAAAACTTTCAAGCTTCACCTCATCCGTCACGGTATGACTGCCGGCAACCTGCAGGGCCTGTACATCGGCAGCGGCACGGACATCCCTCTGTGTGATGAGGGCCGCGCTCAGCTGGCTGAGCTGAAGGAGCGGTTCGAGTATCCGCAGGTGGATACCGTGTTCTCCTCTCCCCTGCTGCGTGCAGTGGAGACGGCAAACATCCTGTTCCCGGATGCAAAGCACACCTTTACGGTCCACGACCTGCGGGAGGCCGGTTTTGGCAAGTTTGAGAACAAGCCTGTCAAGGAGCTGGTGCACGACGAGGACTTTAAAAAGTGGATCACGCCGGGTTCCAACTATCTGCCGGAAGGGGCAGAGCCCACCGACCAGTTCCACGCCCGCTGCGCCGAGAGCCTGATGAAGCTGTTCGAGTATATGATCCGCATGGATGTGACCGAGGCTGCCTGCGTGACCCACGGCGGCGTCATTATGAGCATGCTCAGCCAGCGCGCCGTGCCCACCCGCCACCCGGAGCAGTGGATGGCAGACCCCGGCTGCGGCTACACCGTGCAGACCGATGTGCAGCTGTGGATGCGGGACCGTCTGGTGGAAGCCATCGACATCGTGCCCTTTGGCTATGCCGACACCTTGCGAGGTCAGGCCGAAGCCGAGGAAAACGAGGCCTTTGAATAAGAAGCCGCTTTTACAGTTGAAAGTGCGGGTAAGGAAACAGTTACAGTTTTGGCCTATCCCTTGACAGAAACAGCACAATCCTTTATTGTATAAGGAAACGATTGCTTTAGGAGGAAGTTCCATGTCCCAGTCCATTTCCCGCCGGTCATTCCTGAAATGTGCCGGTTCCGGTGCGGTCAGCCTTGCGGCAGCGCTGCTCACCGGTGTATCTGCTGCGGCGCAGCAGCCGCATCTTGCGGGCGAGCCTGCCCTGCTGGACGGCAAGGCGGCCGTGGAGTTGCTGGGCTATGCCCCTGCGCAGGAAATGGGCAATGTGCTGGTGTATCTCTCGGTGGAAAACCTCTCTGCCGCTGCCCTGCCGGTGGGCGCAAGCTATCTGCAGAGCCGCGAGGTGCGTACCCTCAGCGACCTGTACAGCATGGGCACCGGCGTCACCGCCGTATGTGACGGCAAGCCGGTGCGCTGCGGCAGCTTTGCTGCGCCGCTCTATGGCGAGAACGCGGCGGACGCTTCGGTGTTCACCCTGAACCTGACGGCGGGCCGCGGCGCGCTGCTGCACTGTTTCTGCGCTGTGCCGGAGAGCTGGCAGACGCTGGAACTGACCTACCACCCGGACTTTGCGGCAGGCCGCAGTGTGGCCTTTACCGTCCACCGCAGCACCGACAAGGCTGTTCTGGGCATGGTGCCTGCTTCCCCTGCCGAAGTGGGCAGTGTAGTGGATCTGTAAAGGCTCCTCTCAGGCGTACTCAAAATACAAAAAGACCATCTGAGAAGCATTCAAAATGCCTCAGATGGTCTTTTTTGTTCTGTCAGTTCAGCGCATTCTGCCCGGCAGAGTCCAGCACGGTCAGCTCCTGCCCGGTCACGCTGGACACCATTGCGATGTAGCTGCGGCCGGCGCAGATGGACAGCGGCCTGCCGTCTGCATCGTAGAAGACAAAAGTGGAATCGGTCCCCTGCGTCCATGTGATGTGCCACAGCCGCCCGCCGTTCAGCCATACACCGCCGCCAAAGGAAAGGTCATAGTCCAGCGTAAGGCCGTCGTCCCGCAGGCTGGATGCGGAGTAGAGGACCAGAAGATTATCGAACTGAGCCTGCATGCCGGTGTTGGCGTCCAGCTGGGCGCTGCCGTCGGCGCGGAGCATCCCGTAGCTGCCGCTGGCGGCATCGTAGGCAAAGCCGGTGGCGCTCTGGGGGGCAAAGTTTATCAGCACCTGTTCAGCGTCCCGGGAACCGGGCTCCGGCAGGCGAGGCTCTTTGGCCTGCGGCAGAAGGGCGGGCAGAGCGGAAATGGCAGTGCTGGCCTCGGCAGTGCTGGCCGAGGAGGAAGCGCTGCTGCCGTGGTCGCCCAATGCGCCGGAAAGGTTCAGGCGGCCCAACACGGAAGTAATCTCCTCGCCGCTGGTGTGCCACAGCGGCGCGCCGCTCCAGACATCATCGCAGGAAAAGGCGTTGCGGCCCACTTCCAGCGCATCTACGGCCCGGAGGTTATAGTAGTCCAGATAGTTGCGGGTAAACTGGCCTGCGCCCCGCTGGATGGGCAGCACCTCCTGCCCGCTGAGCAGCCGCCAGTAAAGGTCCTGCCCCAGCGTGACCGGGCCGACGGTGGGCATGGCCGACACCGACGGATAGGCCAGACACAGGCTGGTGGGCCGGCCGTTTACGGTCAGGGCCTCCAGCACCACCGAAGCGCTGCCAATGCCCCACTGGGTGGTGCTGGCGGGCGCATTGTCGATGACGACAGCGGCGACCCGCTCGCCGGGATACTGCAGCTCCTGCCCGGTCAGCGGGTCGGCAGGCGCAGAGCCGGCCGGTGCGGTGCTGCCGTTAAAGGTGCACCCGCACAGCAGCGCAGCGCACAGCACCGCAGTGCCAAGGGCCAGATTCCAGATGCGTTTCATGCTGTTTCCTCGTTACTGATAGCTGAAATTGGACCACTCGTCATCGTCCACGATGGCAAGATAGGTCTTGCCGCGGTTGAAGAGCATCTCAGCGCCGGTCTTATCGTAGACCCGCAGCGGGTGCTCCGGCGAAGCCTTCTCCCAGCGGCCATGCTGCACGCCGCCGCGGCTGAAGCAGTAAGCGTCGCCGCCGGAGATGTAGCTCACCTGCTGCACATCGCCGGAGTCGCCAGGATAGCGCTCGATGGGCGCAAAGCAGACCAGCAGATTGTCAAAGCTCAGCTGCTTTGCATTCAGCTCGTCCACGGTGTTTTCAAATTTGCCGGAGATGCGGCTGTACATCTGCATTTTATAGGTGCGGGACTGCGGATCAT
>ERZ1673738.5744-NODE-5744-length-10942-cov-6.983375_pt1 | contig 10942 bp, 9 predicted proteins | sample MGYA00580198_ERZ1673738 | MGnify/ENA primary metagenome ERZ1673738 (study PRJEB41218, sample SAMN15661784) | gut metagenome | host: Homo sapiens | place: Canada: London | collected 2015-08-20/2019-03-30 | study: EMG produced TPA metagenomics assembly of... | reverse complement strand
GGCATGTTGCTTCAGATGATCGAGGAGAATGCAATGGCACACCACAATCACAAGGACATCACGCTGTAAGATTCCGCAATGCGTGAAACCGGCAGAATCAGTTACATGCGACGGCTGTCATATGCCCAGTTCAGAAGCGCCTGCCGTTGTTTCCTGCGGCAGGAAAGATCATCGGCGCGGCAGTTCCAGTGAATCTGAGCCACATGGCGGATCATTGCGCGCCAGCGTTTGATCTGGCGTTCATCGTCGGGACAGCGGCGGCCCATGTAATAACGGCAGTACCACTGGAACCAGCCGCGCGGGTCCTCATCCCATATCCAGCCCTTTGCACGCCAGACCGACAGCGGAAGGGACGCTTCGATATGGAAGAAATTCAGCTCCGGATCGTGCCGTTCATGGCAGAGTTTTGCATTTTCGAACCAGTCGTCCGGAAACTCTTCCGTGCAGTCGGTCATGTATTTCCCGCCGAAGACTCCGAGCGCAAGCATTTCTTTCGGAGTCAGTTCCGGCTGAAAACCCGCATGGAAATTCCTGCCCGGTCTTTCGCTCAGGAAATAGACATGATTCTTCTGCATCAGGTCATTTACAACTACTTCGCGCTGGAACATGGCGCCGTCTCCTGTTTCGGGTATTCGAGCCTGCCGATATCAAACCTCCGGCTTCTCAACTGTTCAAGAATCGCCGACAGGCGTTCCTGCGGAAGCTGCGGCGTGCGGGAAAGAATCCAGAGGTAATCCATGGTTCCTGAGGTCACGACCGCATGACTGTAATCCGGAGCAAGGTCAATGATCCGGTAATCCCCGTAGAAGGGGCGGAAAAAAGAAACGCGGAATTCTCCGGCGACAGGATAAGCATCTTTATATTTGAGTTTGGCGATTCCCTCCGCCTGACTGAATGTTCCGTCGCGCTTTCCCCTGTTGACGACTCGGACAGTGTTGTCCTCATTGAGCGTATAATCTGCCGTGACATCATCCATATTCCGTTCAAAAGAGTGCGGCATACGCGCGATTTCATACCATTTCCCCATATAGCGCGGTATATCAAGTCCCTGAACCGACGAGATTCCCTCCGTAGATGCCGCGCAGGCGGCAAGCAGCATGAGCAGACAGAACGATACGGTTGTGAGAATGAATTTCATAAAAGCCTCCTTGATCTTATTGTTTTGGAGGCATACGCGACCATCGCACATGATCCTCCCCCCTTGCAAATAAAATACTGCGGGTTCCGGAAAAGTCAAATCAGCGGGCAGCAGGACCGGCGCCCTGACTTGAAAAATATGCTTATGCATTCTTCCGTCTCAAAGCCGTCCTCCGGCGGGATCAGGGCATTCAATCCCAGTGGAATAAAAGAAAAAATCCGGATCGTCAGTCCGGAAATGCGTTTTTGGGGGGAGAGAGTGCCGCATTTCCGTTCCTGCCGACCCGGATGAAATCAATGTTCGCCCTTTTCCTTGATCTCCTCGATCTTCTGACGGTCCATCAGGGAGATATTTCCTTCGACACGCCCGTCGTCCAGAGGATTGTCAACCCGTGCGGCAAGGTCGAGAAAGAGACGGCGCAGGTCGATACATCCGCCGATCACCATCCACACGGTCGAGATGATGCCGATAACGCAGGCGACGATGATACTGCCGAAGTAGAAGTAAGTGCTCCACCACTCTTTCGGCCACGGGGAAATGGCGTTCCAGACCACCACGATCACAAACATGAACAGCAGTTGGTAGACGAAGCTGTAGAAGAACACCGACCATGCGATGATCTTGTCGCCGCGGGTGTATTCCGGCGTGATGTTGATCAGCTTGCTGAACACATTCCGCCAGGTCCACGGGGACTTGATGCGCTTCTCGCCGTCGATGCTGTAAATGCCGCGGTGAAGCATCTGATCCAGATTGTAGGGCTTCTTGAAAGTGATCAGCGACACGACCACATAACAGAGGATTCCCGTAATCATCGCGATGAAGAATATCTCCATGGAATTGATCGGGAACTTGAGGGCATCCATCTTCCATACGATATACGGGGAGAACGGCGCGGAAATCGTCTGAAGCATATAGTCGATCGAATCGCAGTAACCGAGACGCGCCAGCCACGGATAGATGCGTTCCGCCCAGTTCTGCTGCATCGCGATGCCGCCGACCGAAACCACGGCGCCGCCGATCAGCGAAGCGAACGCGCCCGCCGTCGTCCCGAAACGGCTGTAAAGACCGCCGATCATCACGGGACCCGCACCACCGCACCAGATGCTTGTCATGATCGTGAGAAACATATTGATATAGTCCATCTGCGCAAGGAAGATCGAGCCGCAGAGGAAGAATACCGCCACGCCCAGCGACAGGAATCGCAGATACCACAAATGCTGTTTCGGAGTCAGCGGCTCCTTTTTCAGCGGCATGATGATATCCTGCACGATCGTGGACGATGCGTTGAAGATACGCGAATCGTCCGTGGACAGCATCAGCATGATCATCAGCAGAGCAATCAGCCCGATCATGAATCCCGGCAGAATGTTGCGGAGAACGACCGGCATCATCATCTGATAATAAAGCGTGCGGAATCCCTGGTAAGTCGCATTGCCGTTCTCCTGCTTCGTGATGATATCCGCGGCTTTGCTCAGATACTCCGTGTCGGGATTGTGCATGCGGGAGAACTTCTCGCCCTCCTGAAACACGATCTCCGGCTGTGCCGCAAGAGCCGTGACGACCTGCTGGCGCACCGCGGAATCCTCCACGGTCTCGGCGGCGACTTTGGCGGAAAGCTCATTGCGGATCTTTTTCGCCTGCGGAGCAAAATCCCTGTGCGCCATCAGAGTAATCATGCCGATGGCGATGATCATGCACATCAGGAAGCCGAAACCGTTCCGCCATGAACCGATGATGCCCGCCATTTTCTGTTCATGCGGGCTTTTTCCGCAACCGCTGGTGTCGTTGCCGATCCAGCTTGCGCGGTTCAGGATGTTATTCGTGACAGTCACCACCAATGCAAACAGGTTGAAGTCGCGGAGTTGATTGATGTCATAGGGATCAAGGAAACTTTCTCCGGCGACACGGTTCGCCATGACGGGGGCGATCTGGGCGGACCATGAAAATTCGCCGAGAATGAAGAAAACGAAAATCACGAAAATCGGATAGCTGATGAGCCCCTGAAAACAGTCGGTCACAATCAGGGAAACCCGTCCCGCGGGCCAGATCACGACCATGGCGAGAATCAGGCAGAGAATCAGAATCAGGACAAAAGAGGGAATCGCCACGCCGAAGACCGTAACAGCATGAGGCAGTCCGAGGAAGTAGATGAAGAAACGCGCCGCAACGGCGGGCCCGATCGCATTCGTCAGCATTTCGGCAATCGTCCGGAGAGACGCGGCAAAGATGCGGAACGGACGGTTGTAGCGCATCTCAAGGAACTGCCCCATTGACATCGCTTTCGTTTCGCGGAAACGGTAAAGACAGTAACCGGTCAATGAGGTCACGATTGAGATCGGCATGATGATATGGTTCCAGAAATTCAGCGCGAAACCGCACTGATACTGCTGTTCCACCAGAGCGATGATCGTAATCACGCCCAGCATTGTGGACAAATCCCCGACGGAGATCACATAACGCCCTGCGACGCGTCCCGCCGCCAGATAATCCGCCACGCCCCGCACATATTTCCGCGAATATACGGCAAGCCCGAGGATTCCGATCACAGGAATCAGCATGACGCACCAGTTGATAAAACTCATAGTAAAAAAACTTTCCCTTGTCTTTTGGACTAGATTACATTATAAATAAAATACTGTTGAATTAAAAAAAAACATCCTCAAGCCTCTGCACCGGAGAAGAAGAACCGGCGGCTGGAGCCTCCGGCATTTCTTCTCAAAAAAAAGGGAAATATTTACTTCTTATTTCCCCAGAAAGGTGTCCCGTCATCTACAAGAACATTGATAGGAATCTTTGTATGAGACAAGGCTTCCGCATGTCCGTCAACGAAAAGAACATTCACCCCTTTGTTTGCCTGATGACGAAATCTCCCGCCGTTGACAGTGAGCTGGGATTTCGTATCACAGCACGGGGAAGTGCCATCGGTGCGTCTCTCCGATGCACCGTCGATAAGCTCCATCGTCCTGGACGGCTGTTTCACAGACTTTACGTTGAATGCGGCATAAGCTTTCGCCCATGCATCCATTCCATAGTTGCTGAGATAGGAATTGATCAGATAATGTCCCATGAATCCATAGACACCGCCGCTGTTCCAGGGCATATCTTTCGAAGCAGGACAGGCAAAAATATCATACGGACGGGTAAGCGTGGTGTTGTCCTGTACTTTCCAGTGCAGTCTGTTTGCAAGAGTTTTATTGCTCTTCAGAGCATACAGTCCATCCTGCCAGCGACCGCTTCCGCTCCAGCTTCCGGCTCCACTGTTTAAAAGCCCGTTTGCTTTCGGAAACTGTCCATTGTTGTTATCAGTATAGAAATTCATCAGAAGCCCGAGCTGGCGCATGTTTGACATGCAGCTGATGTCTCTTGCCTTATCTCTCGCCTTGTTCAAAGCGGGCAGCAACATTGCCGCAAGAACTGCGATGATCGCAATCACGATGAGGAGCTCTATCAAGGTAAAAATTCCTCTATCCCTCCCTGATTTTCAACATGATTCATCTGAATTTCCCCAAAAACATCTTGTGAATGCACTCTCATATTCATCCTCCGAATCTCAGCTTTATTATCCCTTTTGCAATTTTCCTGTTTCCCTCTATATTTTTGTCCAGTTCCAGAGGCGGCGTTTGCGTCCCCGTCCGCCGCCTCTGAAACAGCACATTCAAAATAAACTCACTTCACACCGATCCAGAACTTTCCGCCTGTCATATTCCAATGTTCAGGAATATCTTTTGCCATCATTGGCTTCGCATGTCCATCAGCCATAAGAGTATTCAACCCACGGTTGGCAGAATGACGGTATGCTCCGCCATAATTAATCAGTCCCAAAGAATTAGCCTGAGCATCATTGGTATAGTTAATGTATTTCTTCATATGAATCGCAACTTCATAATTAGTCTTACGATCACCATCCAAAACATGCATGACTGAGGAAGGATTTTTAATCTGTGTTAAAAGGCGAGTGGCATATTTTGCACGATCATCGCTAGAGCTCCAGTTGCCGATTCCATAGTTGGAAAGATACTTATTCGCAATATAATGCCTGACACCGCCGCCATTATCCTTACTTAAGCGCAATGTATTCGAAGGACATGCAAAAATACCAAAGGGACGTAAAGTAGAACTGTTTCCGCCTCGGTCATCATAATGAGCCCAATTGCGATCAGAAAGTCCCCAGTAACGACCAGGATTCACATAGGAATAAAGCATATCCTGCCATGTTCCTTTACGCTTGCTATCATTTCCGCCATCGACTTGATTTCCATTATAAGCCGGCAGTTTATCCTGATTCTCTCCCGCATACATCGCCATCAATACACCGATCTGCTTCTGATTGTTCAGGCAGGAGATATCCCTTGCCTTTGCCCTTGCCGAGTTCAGCGCCGGCAGAAGCATTGCAGCCAAAATTGCTATTATAGCAATTACTACGAGGAGCTCTATCAAGGTGAAATCCCCTCTATTCCGCCTCATTTCCAGCATCTTTCCGTCCTCCTCTTTTATGATATGACTTGTCTGGCTCCGGGAAAAACGTCCTGCAAGAATCTGTCTGAATGTCTTCATTTTTTCTCTCCCCGACTTTTATTTTTTGCTGTAACAGCACTTTCCTGTTATTCCGGCTGCCCCTGGAAATCCGGAGGCAGCCCGGAGTTGTTTTACTTCATTTCATTCTTAAGCTGACCGTTCACACGGTACTGATACATGTTTTCGCCGACCTCTCTCGCGGCTTTCGTCATCTCCGGATACGGAGTGTCCGCCACGTCGACGAAACCAATCTGATATCCCTCGCCGTCATACCGTCCGGTCAGCGGCTGGTCGCGAAGCTGGAAGTAGTGGGCTCCGACATAGTTCGGATGCACCAGCGCTCCCTGCATGTATCTCTTGTAGGAGACGGCGCGATCCTCCTGCGAATACTGCGGCATCAGGCTGTTCGAGAACATGCCGCGGTCATAGGTTCCGAAGTGGAACTCGCCGATAATCACCGGACGGTCGCGGAAGTCGCCGCGGTTCGTGTTCGCGATACTGTTCGCATAGGAATTGACACTGGAAATGTCGCAATGTTTCGTGGAAGCCTCCCAGACAGCGCCCGGATTGCGGAATCCGACGAAACGGCATCCGAGATAAAGTCTGTGCGGAGCGGCGCTCTTGATTCCCTGACGGCAGATCCGGAAGTATTCATTCACGAATTTCTTGTAAAATGCGCGCTCGTCTTCGCGGAATCCCTTGCTCTTGGGGGTCGCCGTGTTTTTCGCGACGTCCTCCCATGTGGCGAACTTCGTATCCCATGCCTTGTTCAGCGCCTCAACGGAATCCTTGTATTTGGCTTTCAGATCTTTGACGAACTCCGCCTTTGCGGGCTGTTCCGCGGGAGCCTTCATGACCGCCTTCATAATATCGCCGAACCTGAGTTCGTTGTCGATGAAATAGCCGATGCACATCGGATCGGTGATGGACTTCTTCACGATCGGATCGGTCGCTGCACGGTTCGCCAGCATATTGCCCATCAAATCTTCAAACTGCGGATCGAAGACATCGTAGAATTTGACGCGGCTGTTTCTGACAGTCGTCTTACCATCCTTGACCTCGACTTCCTTGAACTTGGGAAGATCGCGGTCATAATCGCAGAGAGACAGCACATAGGGTTTCTCGCCCATGAGCATGTGTCTTCTGTCGCCCCAGTTGCCGATGGTGTTGATGCCCCATGCCGTCATGCGTTTGTTGAGCACCTTGTAGAAATCGTCCGCATAATCTTCCTTGCCGTATTTCTTCTGGAGATTCCAGTGAGTGAACGGCAGTGTTCCGTCCTCGGGAACAGGCTGTGAGAACCATTGCGGATGCTTTCTTCCCTGCGTGGCGTCGGTATGGGTGCGGAGCACGTCAATTCCCGTAGACCAGAAGAGGCGTCCCTCCGGATCGACAAGCCACCACTTGCCCTGGTACTTCGAGACTCTGAAATAGCCGGTCGCTTTCAGCTTGGGTCCATTCTTCCACCCGCCGAAACGATCCCATTCCGCAGGAACGGAAGTCTTCTCAAGCTCGGCAAGTTCCTTTTCATGATTCTTCTTGAGATCCTCGTCGGAATGAATCTTTTCCGCCCATTCGCCATGCTTGTACTGCCCGTAGGCGTCAATGAAAGGCATATACTTGTCTGCCGGAATTTTCTTTGCGGCTTCCGGTTCCCCCTCCAGACGGAGATTCGAGAGACGGCAGTATGCCAGATCTTTCTTTCCCGCCTCATACGGCCAGATCATTTTGAATTCGATGGCATTGATTTTGTCGGTGTCCAGCGGATTCTTCAGGTTGCGCGCATCCTTGCCGACTTCAAAAATGGCTTTGTGCGGCAGATACATGCGCATGGTGCGCTTCTCGCCGGGATTCAAACCGATTCCGGTATAGGCTTCGCGGAAATTTTTCTCCTTGCGGCTGCCGCTGGAAATGTGCATGGTCAGACGCATCTGATTCGTCTTGGAAAGATTCTCCACATCGACGGCAAGAACTTTTCCTTTGGAAAGATCCAGATACTTCTCGCCTTTCACAGGGTTGACCTTGACGCCGGAATCCCATTCGGCGGTATCGGTCCTGAGGATCAGGTCCTTTCCCTCCCATGTGACTTTCGCCTTGTAGCGCGGCTGGCACTGCTCTTTCGTGAAGGACAGCTCCGCACCGGAAAGCGCAAACAGAACGGACATTGCCGATAAAACGGATGTGAGTTGTAAGAACTTCATGTTTCTCTTCCTTTTATAATATTGTTGTAATTGAGTTTCGTTCAATCAGGCGGACCTGCATTTTGATCTGACGGAGCTCTCGGAGATCGTCCCTCAGAACCAGTTCCACCGCTTTTTCAGCCATTTCGTGCAGAGGTGACGCGATCGTGGTAAGCGACGGGCAAAGGAATTCGGAGATTCCGGGGTTCTCAAATCCCATCAGGGAGATATCCTCGGGCACCCGTTTTCCCGCCAGTTCCTGGATCAGCCAGTTCACTTCCAGCACTTTCATATCTTCACCGGTGACCCATACCGCCGTGCATTCCGCATCGATCAACTGTTTGACAGCCAGGTGCAGCGGCATGGAATTCGGAATCTTCATCAGGTTCTGCGCGGGGTCGATCCCCTTTCTGCGCATCGCCTCGCCGACTCCGTCCGCCCGCAGATGCCCGGCGTAATCGACATCATGGATCACGGCAATCCTGCGGTGCCCCTTATTGACAAGGTAATCCCCCGCAAGGTTTCCTGTTTCCGTTCCGTCGATGTAAATACAGTGAAAATACTCTTTGTAAAGGTTGCTCAGCCAGATTACGGGAATATTCTTTATCCCTTTCAGGATCTCGATCGTATGATCCTCCCAGGCGACGCCGATAATGCCGTCGAACCAGCAGTTGACCAGATTGTCGATCCGGTCCTCCGTGATCATCCGGACAGTTGCATCGGAGCGTGAAAGCGCATGGCAGATGTACTGCGTCATGGTATTGACATATCCGCCCATCACGGTTTTCTGCGGAGGTTCGGTGATCAACGCGATCTGCGGGGTCCTCACGCCCACACGGGGACGGAATCCCAATTCGCGGGCGGCGGAAAGCACACGGCTCCGGGTTCCGTCCGGAATCAGTTCGCTGTTGTTGAACACCCTGCTGACGGTTCCGGAGGAAACACACGCCTTTTTTGCCACCTGAGCAAGCACGGACGAAGAGTTGCCCACTCTTGCTTTTGTTGCTACAGACATTGATAAATCTCCTCTCTCAGGATCTCTCTTTGTTTCTCTCTGCCTTTAAATTATAAACAAAATCATGCAAATGTCAAGGGTATTTCATAAAAATTTTAGAATTTTATGCAATTTTTGCATGAATCAATAAAAGATTACAGCACCACATCGGATAATTGCAGAATAATGAGAAGTGAGAAGTGCAATAATCTTCCGGTCTTTCCAGTCCTTCAGGAATCCCCCCTGCCAATCAGGGTGCGGTCATGATCCGGAAATAATCCCCGATCCAGAAAGGTTCAACGACAGGCTTGCGGTTACTCAGGAAACACGCATCGGAATCTTTGTCATCAGGAGAAAAGCCATGCATTCCGGGAAGCGCCATGCCGCCCATATCGGAAGGCGCAAACTGGACTCCGGCATCCAGAAGATAGATATCGTCCCCATAACGGTGATCTGGAAAATTCACATGATAACGCTCCTGTTCCTGTTCCGACAGCCAATGCCCGTGCCCGGCGGAAGCCACGGCGGCTCTCAGCTCCTCTTTCAGTTCAGGGCGAATCCACCAGAAACGCGCCATCGTGGAATCCACAAAAGAAATATAGTCTCTACCCCACCGGTATTTCCCCAAGACCGGGCGCAGGTCAAGCGAACAAGTCAGCGGCGTCATCCCGTGGTCTGAAAGAACGCAGAATTCCACCTCGTCATAACATGCCACCGCCGTCTCATACAGTCTGCGCATTCTCTCCTCATAGCGTTTCAGCTCCGCTCTTACCGCCTCCGGCTCCCCGATATGCCGGTGCAGAAATCCGTCCAGAGCGGCGTCATAGATGAAAGTGCATTCGAAGCTCCCCCGTTTCAGGAGTTCTTCCGCTTCCTGAAAGTTAAACATTCCGGGCTTGCGCCAGTCGGAAATATGGTAACTGCGTCCCTGCCATGCGTCCGCCAGATTCGGGACGCCATCCATACCGCCGGGAATGAACATGTCTCTCTTTTCACTGTAGTTCAGATAGGGAAGATGGCGGAACGGCACACGGTAAAGCTGGAAATAACCGGTATAGCCGAGCACTTTCTTCAGAACTTTCGAAATATGATGCCGGATACGGTGACGACTGAAAATGATGTCCGGCAACAGAAAGGACGGCAGATACTTCAGGAAACGGAACGGGGAGTGATGCGGATCATAATAGAAAAAGCTGAAATGCCCGTGCTCCGGCGGAGTCTTCCCAGTCAGGATCGTAGGCACGGCGCCGGCGGAATATCCCAACTGCGTCACAACATCATAGCGGCAGGGCAGAAAATCCGCGCAGAAATGATAACGCTCCGCCAGTTCCCAGCCCAAAGCATCAATAAAAATATAAAGCCGGACTTTCCTTGACGCCGTATTTTCCAACTCTGCCATCTGCCCCATATCGCAATCTTTTGTTTTGAGAGTAAAGAGAATGTAGCCGTTCTCTCCGCATTTATCAAACAGAGAATGCGGAAAAACAGAAAAAAAGACTCAATCTTCCGGCATCTCCGCCGAGAGTCCGGCAAAGCTCTCCTTTTATCACAGTTTTGCCCTGTCCGTCATAGCTCGTCCTGTCAATTTTCTCTGCCCGTTTCCGGAGTCCGGGCTTTTGCAAAAGCATCTTTTCAAGAAAAAACCTCATATTTTCTTCATTTTTTTCTTTTCTCCCCTTGTCAAACGCAAAAAACCGACTATAATATGTTCATAAAGGACGCAAATAGATGCGAAAACAACAAAAAAATTGGAGGAAAACAACAAAATGAAAGCACGCAAAGACCGTGGTTTTACCCTCATCGAGCTCCTCGTCGTGATTGCGATTATCGCAATTCTGGCGGGTATGCTGCTCCCCGCCCTGAACTCTGCACGTGAGAAGGCTCGCCGTATCGCATGCACAAGCAATCTGAAACAGATCGGTCTCGCCGCCAAGATGTATTCCGGCGACTACAGCGAGAAATTCCCGACTTATAATGTAGGGGCAGCATATTATCATAATGGACCTTCTCTGTCTCAGTTGGTCAGTTCCAACTATCTGACAGACTTCAAGGTCTATATTTGTTCCTCTTCTACAACTCCAACGGCAGCTCTCAATAAGGGAGTCACATCATTTG
>ERZ1673738.5742-NODE-5742-length-10953-cov-12.596531_pt1 | contig 10953 bp, 8 predicted proteins | sample MGYA00580198_ERZ1673738 | MGnify/ENA primary metagenome ERZ1673738 (study PRJEB41218, sample SAMN15661784) | gut metagenome | host: Homo sapiens | place: Canada: London | collected 2015-08-20/2019-03-30 | study: EMG produced TPA metagenomics assembly of... | reverse complement strand
AAGGCGGACGATCTGATGTATACAGTAAAGACAGGCGAGAAAGGACACTATGCATTCTTTTAAATCAGATGAATTTAAGATAAGAGTACTGACAAAGGATGATGCGGAGGAGTACAATGCACTGCTTCGTTATGCTTTTCAGGTAACAGAGGCAGATCTTGCCGAGACCGGTTGGAAGGATGATGAAATCAAGCAGTCGAAGTTTCCGGTGCTTGAGAGGGCTGATGTGCTTGGCTGCTTCAATATCATAGACAAAAAAGAGGAGCTTGTGGCTCAGTTTGCGGTATATCCGCTCGATATGAATATATATGGTGAGCGCTACGAGGTAGGCTTTGTCACAAGTGTGTGCACGTATCCTGAGTACACAGGCCATGGTATCATGAAAAAGCTTATGAGAAAGAGTCTTACGAGGATGCGCGATAGCAACAAGTCGTTTGCCCTTTTGTATCCATACTCCATACCTCTTTACAGAGGACTTGGCTGGGAGATTATCTCAAACAAGATGACATATGTGATAAAGGACAGACAGATTCCTACAAAGCTTAAGGAGCCGGGCTATGTGCGCCGTGTGCAGTGGGATGACGAGCAGTTTAAGAAGCTTCATACTCACTTTGCCGCGAAGACTCACGGCTGTCTGTACAGAAACAATCTGGCTTGGGAGGAGTACTTCCGCTGGGATGAGGACGATACGATGGTCGCCATCTACTATAACGAGGATGATGAACCGTGTGGCTATATGGTGTATCTTATCAGCTCCGATGTCATGCACATCAAGGAGCTCATCTACTTAAACCGTGAGGCGCAGCTTGGTCTGTGGGAGTACATTCATGCGCACGATTCCATGATTGATGAGGTCAGAGGCAACAACTACTACAGCGAACCCATCGCTTTTGAGCTCGATGACAGTGATATAAAGGAGACAATAAGACCATACGCCATGGGCAGAATCATTGACGTGGCGCAGTTTATATTACAGTATAACTGTGACCCGGATGGCCCGGGCGGCTGCTTTAGCTTCGAGATAGAAGATGAGCTTCTGCCGTGGAACAATGGCACATTTGTCATTGATTTTGAGGGAGGTCATTGTACTCTCACCGACAAAAAGCCACAGCATCACCTAAGCATGTCTATTGGCACGTTTACCACACTGCTTTTAGGCTACAAGAGTGCTGAGAAGCTTTTGCAGATGGGCAAAATACAGGCTACGTATGATGCTGTTGCAAAGCTTGACGATATTTTATATCATGAGATACCATATGTATCTGACTACATATAATGATAAAAGGTCAAAAGGTAAAGGAAAATAATATGTCAAATTATGTGATTAGCTGCTGTTCAACAGCAGATCTTACCAGGGAGCATATGCTCGAGAGAAATATTAAGTACGCATGCTTTCACTATGAGCTTGACGGTAAAGAGTATATGGATGATTTAGGACAGTCCATGCCACTGCCTGATTTCTACAAGGCAATGGAGGCAGGTGCCATGACAAAGACCTCGCAGATCAATCAGGAGGAGTACATGGAGTACTTCAGGCAGTTTCTGGATGAGGGATATGATGTGCTTCACTGTACACTAAGCTCAGGTATATCAGGTACAGTCAACTCGGCAAGGCTTGCAAAGGAGGCTCTTAAGGAGGAATACCCTGACAGAAAGATATATGTGATTGATTCGCTGGCAGCATCGTCAGGCTTTGGTCTTTTGATGGATAAGCTCGCTGACCTTAGGGATAGCGGCATGGATATTGATACACTGGCTGATTGGACCATGGAGCACAGACTTGAGGTGAATCACTGGTTCTTCTCATCAGACCTTACATTTTTTATCAGGGGAGGTCGTATCTCAAAGACCGCGGGATTCGTGGGAAATGTGCTTAATATCTGTCCTTTCATGAATGTGAGCAATGAGGGAAAGCTTATTGTGCGTGAGAAAATCCGCACCAAAAAGAAGGCAATAAAGGAGATGCTTGTGAAGATGCAGGCACTCTGCAAGGATGGTGCCGATTATTCGGATAAGGTCTATATATCAAATTCTGCATGCTATGAGGATGCTAAAGCCGTAGCTGATCTGATAGAGGCTGCCTTCCCTAAGATGAAGGGAAAAGTAGAGATAAATGATATCGGTACGACTATAGGAAGCCACACAGGTCCGGGAACAGTTGCATTGTTTTTCTGGGGTAATAAGAGAGAGGATTAGCCGGATATTTTAGCCTAAATATCTGATTAGAATAATCAAAATCAATAAAGTTGATTATATTTTTATAAAAAATTAAATTACATCAATCAAAGTGATTAAATATAATCATTCCAATAACTGCGCTTATGTGTTACAATTATATCAGTTCAAACGAAAAGAGGTTTTAAGATGAAAGGATATGAAAAATACGAGCGCAGTTATTTTCTGCCTCCTGAATGCACTTATGACTGGGTTAAGAAGGATTATATAGATAAAGCACCACTGTGGTGTTCGGTTGATTTACGTGATGGCAACCAGGCTCTGATCGAGCCGATGAGTCTTGAGGAGAAGCTTGACTTCTTTAAGATGCTTGTAGATATAGGTTTTAAGGAAATCGAGGTAGGTTTCCCGGCAGCCTCTGAGACAGAGTTCAATTTCACGAGAGCTCTTATTGAGAGGGATATGATTCCTGATGATGTCACTATACATGTGCTGACACAGGCCAGAGAGCATATCATCAAGAAGACCTTCAAGGCACTTGAGGGAGCACCGAGAGCGGTTGTACATCTGTACAATTCCACATCTGTTGCACAGCGTGAGCAGGTGTTTAAGAAGTCAAAGGAAGAGATAAAGCAGCTTGCAGTTGACGGGGCTGTTTTATTGAGAGACCTTGCAGCAGAGACTGATGGTAATTTCCGTTTCCAGTATTCACCGGAGAGCTTTTCGGGCACTGAGGTGGATTATGCGGTTGATGTGTGCAACGCTGTGCTTGATGTATGGCAGCCAAAGGCTGATAATAAGGCCATCATCAACATCCCTACCACAGTAGAGAATGCTATGCCACATGTTTTTGCCACACAGATAGAGTATATCAACAAGCACCTCAAGTACAGAGACGGAGTAGTGCTTTGCTTACATCCTCATAATGACAGAGGCTGCGGTGTTGCCACATCAGAGCTTGGTGTGCTTGCAGGAGCTGAGGAGATAGAGGGTACGCTGTTTGGAAACGGTGAGAGAACAGGAAATGTAGATATCGTGACACTTGCCATGAATCTTTACTCACACGGAGTGGATCCACAGCTTGATTTTTCAAATCTGCCTGAGATCAGGGAAAAGTATGAGACATTTACCAGAATGAAGGTAGGCGAGAGACAGCCATATGCGGGAGACCTTGTTTTTTCTGCTTTTTCAGGCTCACATCAGGATGCTATCTCAAAGGGCATGGCATGGAGAGAGGAAAAGAAGCTTGATAAGTGGACGGTTCCATATCTGCCTATAGATCCAAAGGATGTCGGCAGGACATACGAGGCTGATGTTATCCGTATCAACAGCCAGTCAGGAAAGGGCGGAGTGGCATATATCCTTAAGCAGAGCTTCGGTATCAATGTGCCACAGCAGATGAGAGAGCAGGTCGGATACATGGTCAAGCAGGTATCGGACGAGGAGCACAAGGAGCTTTCACCTGAGTGGGTACACAGTATCTTTACAGACAATTATGTGGATTTTCATCCATATTTCACTATACCGGAGTGCCACTTTAAGCAGGTAAACGGCATTTTCGCAGAGGCAGTTATTTTACACAATGACAGCACCAGAAAGGTAGATGCCAATGGAAACGGCCGTCTCGATGCAGTCAGCAATATAATTAAGCAGTATTTTGACATCAGCTTTGAGCTCACTGTATACGAGGAGCATGCGCTTTCACACGGATCTTCATCAAAGGCTATGGCATATGTGGGTATCACAGTTGACGGCAGTATGTTCTGGGGCGCAGGTGTGGATGAGGATATCATCAAGGCATCAATCGGAGCGCTTGTTGTTGCGGTAAACCATTATCTTGCCACCAAGGCTGACAGTCACGTGAAGGATGAGCGCTATATTGCCATGCTCAACTTCATCCAGGCCAACTACAAGACAGTATCGCTTGCAGACATGGCTGCACAGTTCAACCTGACAGAGCCGTATATCTCCAAGTACATAAAGGAGAAGTCAGGCAAGACTTTCGGGGAGCTGGTTACCAATGCCAAGATGAAGAAGGCACGCACACTGCTGAGAAACAGCATCACAACTGTTGAGAATATCGCAATCGAGGCAGGATATCAGAACGTGGAGCATTTTAACAGACAGTTCAAGAAGCTGTATGGAATGACACCACTTGAGTACAGAAATTCAAGCACAAAATAAGCGGATGCAGCATTTTAATATAACCGGATCAATATGCCAAATGACAATTCATTCAGCTGTATTGGTCCGGTTTGCTTTTTAGTACTGTACTTTTTATGTAAAAATCTGCATTAAAATTGTATAAAAATGGGAACAATGGGCTATTGATTGTATTTTATCAAGTAATTTGTTGTTTTTACAACGGATTATATGTACAATGCGGGTATAATATAAATAAAAGATAATTATTCAGAACAACTGATAACAAAGCAGATATTGAGAATTTGTGTTTGTGATGAATAGTTATAATAAAAAGCAACTATTTGAATTATAGTTTAAGAAAGAGAGGAACGTACATGAGCAATAAAACTAGCGCAGTTGTTAAGACAAACCCAAGAAAGGCTGTCATGATAGGATGTGGATTCGTTGGTTCGGCATCAGTTTTTGCACTTATGCAGAGCGGTCTTTTTTCTGAGATAGTTCTCATTGACGCTGATAAGGACAAGGCTGAGGGAGAGGCGATGGATATAAGCCACGGTATTCCTTTTGCCAGACCTATGAAGATATATGCAGGCGGTTATGATGATGTGGCAGATGCTGCTATCATTGTTGTTTCTGCAGGTGCAGGCCAAAAGCCGGGCGAGACAAGACTTGATCTGGTAAATAAAAATGTTGCAATCTTCAAGAGCATCATTCCGGAGATTGCAAAGAGAAATTTCGGTGGAATCTTACTTATCGTTGCAAACCCTGTAGATATTTTAACACAGGTGGCACAGAAGCTTTCAGGACTTCCTGAGGAGCGTGTCATCGGTTCAGGTACCGTGCTTGACAGTGCAAGACTTAAGTACGCGCTTGGAGAGCACCTTGAGGTGGACAGCCGAAGCGTACATGCATTTATAGTAGGTGAGCATGGAGACAGTGAGGTGGTTGCATGGTCATCAGCCAATGTTTCCGGAGTGGAGCTTCACAAGATGTGCGAGATGAGAGGGCACTACAAGCACAAGGAGAATACAGATGAAATCGCTGCAAACGTAAAGAACAGTGCTTACGAGATAATCAACCGAAAGCATGCGACATATTATGGTATCGCTATGTCAGTCAGACGTATCTGCGAGGTAATCATGCGTGATGAGAAGTCTATTCTTCCTGTTTCACACATGATGCACGGACAGTACGGCATCGACGGTGTGGTTCTCTCAATGCCTGCAATCGTTGGAGCAAACGGAGTGGAGAGCGATATCCCAATCGAGTTAAACGGTGAGGAAGCTTTAAAGCTCAAGGAGTCTGCTGATGCACTTAAGAGCATACTTGACGGGCTTGAGCTGTAAATATCAGGCTAATAATATTAAACTTATATAAAATACTACAAATTCAGTAGGGTTTGGGGTATAATGATAACTGTCGGGCTGCATATATTATGTACCCGGCGGTTATTTGATTTTATGGCAGATAATTATTTAGAATTACCGGGAAAAAGGAGTATATATAATGAGCGAAAGAAAACAAATCCATCAGGAGTTTCTGACAGGCGAAAGAGCCCTGTTTGCAAGCAACGACTTGGATATTTATGATACAATTTTTGATGACGGAGAGTCACCTCTTAAGGAGAGCCATGGCATTAGCCTGACAGGCTGTTTTTTTAGATGGAAATATCCGCTATGGTACTGTAGTGACATAGCTGTAAAGGACTGTACATGGTTTGACATGGCGCGTGCGGGTGTCTGGTATACAGACAATATCTCTGTCACTGATTCAATAGTTGAGGCACCTAAGAACTTCAGGCGCTGCAATAACCTAAAGCTTAAAAATGTGACATTTCCAAATGCCCAGGAGACACTCTGGAGCTGTGATAATGTCGATATAGAGAATGTTTCGGCAAAGGGAGATTATTTTGGCATGAATACAAATAATCTTATCATGAAGAATTTCCAGCTGGTCGGCAACTATTCGTTTGACGGCTCAAGAAATGTAGAGGTGCACGATTCAAAGCTTATCTCAAAGGATGCCTTCTGGAATACGGAAAATGTCACAGTCTATGATTCATTTATTACAGGTGAATACCTTGGCTGGAACGCAAAGAATCTGACACTGATAAACTGCACAATCGAGAGCTTGCAGGGGCTTTGCTACATCGACAACCTCGTTATGAAAAACTGTAAGCTCATAAACACTACATTGGCATTTGAGTATTCTTCGGTAGATGCAGAGATTTGCAGTAAGGTGGACAGTGTTTTAAATCCGACAAGCGGAGTGATAAGGGCAAAAGAGATTGGCACACTGACTATCGAAAAGGACAGAGTTGACCCATCAAAGACTAAGATAATATGTGAGGGAAAATAATCTATGTATGATTTTGATACCGTTGTAGACAGAAGAAATACAGGCTCACTAAAGTGGGATGTGGCAGAAAATGAGCTACCGATGTGGGTAGCAGATATGGATTTTAAGACAGCTCCACAGATAATAGATGCAATATCAGAGCGTGTTTCTCACGGAGTGTTTGGCTATTCCATCATTCCGGATGAGTGGAATGATGCGTATATTTCGTGGTGGGACAGACGCCATGGGCTTAAAATCGAAAGAGACAGCCTGATTTTTTGCACAGGGGTCGTACCGGCCATATCATCTACAGTGCGAAAGCTCACAACACCCGGTGAAAATGTGCTTATCATGACACCGGTATACAATATATTTTTTAATTCCATATTTAATAACGGCGTAAATGTGCAGGAAAGCCCGCTTGGATACGAAAACGGCAGATATTTTGTGGACTATGACAGGTTGGAGCATGACCTTTCCAATCCACAGACCTCGCTTATGATATTTTGCAACCCTCACAATCCGTGCGGTATCATCTGGACAAAGGATGAGCTTGCGAAAATAGGTGCACTCTGCAGGAAGTACAATGTGACGGTCATATCAGACGAGATACACTGCGACATCACAGCACCGGGAAAATCATACGTGCCGTTTGCGGCAGCATCAGAGGACTGCGCCGATATAAGCATCACCTGTATTGCTCCGACCAAGTGCTTTAATATGGCAGGCTTACAGACTGCGGCAGTGATGGTGCCAAATAAATTTTTGCGCCACAAAGTATGGCGCGCATTAAATACAGACGAGGTGGCGGAGCCAAACGCATTTGCCATCACGGCAGCAGTTGCGGCATTCACAAAGGGTGAGCCGTGGCTTGAGGAGCTCAGAAAATATCTCTGGGAAAACCGCAAAACAGTCTGTGACTTCATGGCAGAAAATCTGCCGCAGATACATGTAGTGGATGCCGATGCGACATACCTCATGTGGCTTGACTGCAGTGCACTCACAGATGATTCTGTGGCATTTACGCAGATGATTCGCGAAAAGACAGGCCTTTATCTGTCGGAGGGAGCTGAGTTTGGAGGCAATGGCCGTTACTTTGTGCGATTGAATATCGCATGCCCCGGTTCTGTGCTTATGGAAGGGCTTGACAGGCTAAAGAGAGCCCTCGCATAAGCTAAATAGTTACCTTTTTTATAGAATAAATAAGACCGGTGATCGGCCGGTCTTATCTGGTATAATTAAACATTTATGGCATACAAGATTTAGAAATATATCATGCATACGTTTGTTTTCTGATTCGATAGTTAGTATACACTAACATAAATTAGAAGTCAATAACAAATATGGGATTTTGATATTTTTTTGGATTTTTATAAATCACGTACAAATCAAAAAGAAAAGTTTTGCAAACAATAAAATGTATGTTATAATAATATAACTGAATTAAAACGAACGAAAATAAACTCACGGGGGTATTCGAAATGCGAAACAATGAATCATCAGAAAACTATTTAGAGACCATACTTATTCTCAGCAAGAAGCTTCCTGTGGTACGCTCAGTTGATATAGCAAATGAGCTTGGATTTAAGAAATCCAGCGTGAGTATAGCCATGAAAAACCTTAGAGAGAAGAACAATATCACAGTTAGTGATGCAGGCTTTATCACACTCACAGAGTCAGGAAGACAGATAGCAGAGATGATATACGAAAGACATGAGCTTTTGTCAGAGTGTCTTGAGAAGCTTGGTGTTGATAAGGAGATTGCAGCAGAGGACGCATGCCGTATAGAGCATGTCATCAGTCCTGAGAGCTTTGAAGCAATCAAGAAGCATATACATAAGAGCTGATATATGAAACCAGTACCGCATGGTACTGGTTTTTTAGTGTATCGTTTTTCTTGTATATATGAGAAAAATCATCTATAATAGTGAAGCTGTAATCGGCGACATAAAATCTGAAAGGGGAAAAGATGAAACAAATATTAAAATATTTGAAGGAGTACAAAAAGGAATGCATCTGTGCTCCGTTATTTAAGCTGCTGGAAGCATCCTTTGAGCTTATAGTACCGCTTGTCATGGCGGCAATCATTGATAACGGAATTACGGCTTCGGACAAGCCATATATATGGAAGATGGGAGGTGTGCTGGTGCTGCTTGCGGCAGTCGGCCTGGTAAGCTCAGTCACAGCGCAGTATTTTGCGGCAAAGGCGGCAGTCGGTTTTTCCACAAAGCTTCGCCATATATTGTTTGAAAAGATAGAGTCGCTATCATTCTCAAAGATGGATACAGTGGGCACATCGACACTTATCACGAGGATGACAAGCGATATAAACCAGGTACAGTCAGGAGTTAATCTGGTGCTTCGACTCTTCCTTCGTTCGCCATTTATTGTGTTCGGAGCTATGGCGATGGCTTTTACAGTAAATGTAAGAGCGGCAATGGTTTTTGTAGTTACTATACCTCTGCTTTCAATAGTGGTATTCTCAGTTATGGCTGCAAGCCTTCCGCTTTACAAAAAGGTGCAGAGCTCTCTTGACACAGTGCTTTCACACACCAGGGAGAATTTAGATGGAACCAGGGTTATAAGAGCTTTCAATAAGCAAAATGATGAGATTGACAGCTTCAACAGGGACAACGAGTTTTTAACCAATATGCAGCAGGTTGTAGGACGAATCTCAGCACTCACCAATCCTCTGACCTTTATCATTATAAATATCGCAACAATCGCTGTTATCGTATCAGGCGGCAAGCAGGTATACGCAGGAATCCTCACACAGGGTGAGGTTGTGGCACTTGTAAACTACATGTCACAGATACTTGTCGAGCTGATAAAGCTTGCAAACCTCATCGTACAGGTGACAAAGGCAGTGGCGTGCGGTAATCGTATATCGGATGTGCTTTCTATTCCATCAAAGCTTCCTGAGAAAAATCCTAAGCTCATTGGTGCAAAGGATGGCGCACCTGAGGTTGAGTTTGACCATGTCTGCATGACCTATGAGGGAGCGGCCGATGAGACACTTACAGATATAAGCTTTACAGTGCAAAAGGGGCAGACAATCGGAATCATCGGTGGTACAGGCTCAGGAAAATCAAGCCTTGTAAACCTTATTCCGAGGTTTTATGATGCCACAAAGGGCACTATAAGGATTCAGGGAAATGATATAAATGACTACGATGCAGTGCAGCTTCGAGACAAAATCGGTGTTGTAATGCAAAAGGCAGTGCTTTTTGCAGGAACGATAGCCGACAACCTGCGCTGGGGCAAAAATGATGCCACAGAGGAGGAAATGTGGAAGGCGCTCGATATAGCACAGGCGACAGAGGTTGTAAAGGGCAAAGAGGGAGGCCTTGACTACATGATAGAGCAGGGCGGCAAGAACTTATCAGGCGGTCAGAAGCAGCGTCTTACAATTGCCAGAGCGGTTGTAAAGGATCCTGACATACTGATACTTGACGACAGTGCATCGGCACTTGATTTTGCTACAGATGCGAGTCTTCGCGCGGCATTAAAGGGCATGCATGGTGACAAGACAATATTTATCGTGTCACAGCGTACCTCATCTATCCAGTTTGCGGACAATATCATAGTACTCGACGACGGACAGATGGTTGGCTTCGGACCTCATGAAAAGCTGCTTGAGACATGCGAGACCTACAAAGAGATATATGATTCACAGTTTAAAAAAGAGTCGGATATGACCAGACAAAAGGAGGTGTAGAGTATGGCTATGGATAATGCGAAGATGAATAAAGCAGGCACAATCCGCAAGGTATTAAGCTACATGAAGAGATATATTCCTTTGCTTGTAATTTCACTTGCCCTGTCTGTTGTTACAGTGGCGCTTACGCTCTATTTTCCAATTCTCACAGGACGCGCAATTGATTTGATTGTAGGAAAAGGAAAGGTTGATTTTACGGCTATGACAGCCATCCTCACGAGAGCAGCAATAATAGTCGTCATAGCGGCAGCAGCCCAGTGGCTTACTAATATCTGCAACAACAGGATGACCTACAACATAGTGAGGGATATAAGACGTGATGCATTTTTAAACATTGAAAAAATGCCACTTTCCTATATTGACAGCCACTCACACGGTGATATGGTCAGCCGTATCATCGCCGATGTAGATACATTTTCAGAGGGCCTTCTGATGGGCTTTACACAGCTCTTTACAGGAATTGCAACAATAGCAGGCACACTTATTTTCATGCTCACGATAGATGTGAAGATATCATGCATTGTAGTGCTCATCACACCTTTGTCGCTTTTTGTGGCAAGCTTTATCACTAAAAAGAC
>ERZ1673738.5733-NODE-5733-length-10965-cov-4.268378_pt1 | contig 10965 bp, 14 predicted proteins | sample MGYA00580198_ERZ1673738 | MGnify/ENA primary metagenome ERZ1673738 (study PRJEB41218, sample SAMN15661784) | gut metagenome | host: Homo sapiens | place: Canada: London | collected 2015-08-20/2019-03-30 | study: EMG produced TPA metagenomics assembly of... | reverse complement strand
TTAATGCGAACTCCGAAAATAAAGCTGGACAAAGATATGGTCATAAAATTTGACGAAAATGCCTACAACATCGCGTATATCAACGATTACGGCTATGACAAAAAGTACACTGAAATTATTGCAGAGCTGGTGACGAAATAAATATGGCAGACTTCAATTTTAGTTTAGACATTGATTCGATTTTTCCGCAGGGCTTGGATGATGAAAATTTGGCGTTGGATATGGTAAGAGCTGGGCAAGAAGTTATGCAAAAATCGATTCAAAATGCGGCGCAAAAACACGTCAAAACAGGCAGTATGGCAAAGTCTGTAAAGTGCTCGAAACCCATTATCAATAGAGCTGGAGATGCGGTTGGGCGCGTGAAGTTTTATGGCAAAGATAAAAATGGAATGCAGAACTGGTACAAAGGAATTTGGCTTGAATACGGCGCAAAAAATCAGCCAGCACAGCCGTTTGTTAGACCAGCGATAAAGAGTTGCGAAAATAGCATAAGAGCGGCGATGCAGAAGGTTTTGGGCGAAAAATTAAAACCTTAAAAATCATGCTCAAAACGCAGGTGATGTGATTTTATTTCACAAAAAGATTAAGGTGCGAATTGAAGGTTCTTTTGCCTTCTTTTCTTCCTTAAAGAAAAGAAGGGGTGATTTTATAAATATTAATCCGATAATTGAGGAAGCGTTTTCTGACTTTGAAGTTAACAAAAAGCGCATTCCTATCGCGTTTTTGAGCTATACAGGCAAAGCTGACACATACTTAATCTACTATACTTGGTATGAGCAACCAGAAAATTTTTTCGATGATGAGTACCACACCGAAGTTGCTTATGGTACGATTGATATTTTCTCAAAGGGAAATTTCAAAGATGTTTTGAAAGAAGTAAAAAAAGTTTTAAAGAAAAATAACTTCACTTGGACGAACAATGGCCCAGAAACGTTTGACCGTGAGATTGGCTATTACCACGTCCCGGTGAATTTTTGCGCGTGTTCGCGCTGAACAATTCGCGTTCAAAATTTGCAGATAACTCAGAAAACAAATTGCTCGCGATGATAAATACTATGATATATGAAGGAGACGAAAATTATATGGCAGGAATTGGATTAAAGCGTTTCAAATACGCAAAATTAAATGACGATGGAAAAACGTATGGACAGGTAAAAACACTTTCAGGTGCGATTGAGTGCAAGGTAACACTCGATTTAGCGGAGGCGACTTTGTATTGCGACGACGCCTTAAAAGAGCAAGTTTCAATGTTTAAAAGCGGCACACTAACCGCAGGAATCGATGAAGACGATGACGCAATTTTTGCAGAGTTGCTGGGCAAAACAGTTGATGAGGAAACTGGTGTTGTGACTTCCAATGTAAGCGATGAACCGATTTACGTTGGGTTCGGGCATATTGTCCCGAAAATGGTTAACGGTGCGAAAAAGTATAAAGTAGAATTTTTTCCGAAAATGAAATTTAAGCCATTTATAGTAGATGCGAAAACAAAAGGTGATAATCTTGAATTTACGACGCCGTCGGTGGAAGCGACGATTTTTGAGAACGAAGATGGAGATTGGGAAAAGCATAAGGTTTATGACACTGAAAGTGAAGCAAACACTGCGCTAGATGGCTTCTTTGTGCAGTCGCAAGAATAGGGGGCCACAAAAAGTTGGTAGCTCGCAAGGAGGCGTAAAAACGGCGCGTTTACAAGCCGTTAGCCAACTCGAGCGTGACTTTTTGTGGAGAGGAGGAACAGTGAAATTTGTGAGCTTTTGCCTTTTAAGGCAAAACGAAAAAAATGAAACTTGTGACGATGGACAGGGGAGTGATAGTTTTTGATAGATAAAATCAATTATTTAGAGACTAAAACTGAAAAGTTCCCATTTGTTTTTACACTAAATGTAATGGAATCAATACAAGAAAAATACGGAACAATTGAGGCATGGTCAAACTTAATTCAGCGTGACGGAGAGCCAGATATTAAAGCTTTGAAATTCTTTATTACGGAAGCTATCAATGAAGGTCTAGAAATTGAAGCTGAGAAAACAGGAAAGAAAATTACACCAATAACAGCAAAAAAAGCTGGCCGAATCTTAACTGAAATTGGCCTTTCTGGTACAGCTGGCAAGATTATGCAGGCTATATCTGAAAGTGTGGAAGTGGATGAAAAAGCAAAAAACGCAAACAGCCCGCAAAAAGCTTAAATGCGGGCGAAAATGCATCAAATGTTGTTCCGGTGGAGTTTTCTTGGATTTTATTTGTAGGAACAAAAATGCTTGGATTTACGGAAAAAGAAGTTGGTCACATGACACTGAAAAAGTGGAGCCTTTTATATAAGCATTTTAGAGCATATCACAACTTTTGTACTCAGCAGCAGCTATTTAAGGACGAAAATAGTCACTTAAAAGATAACGATGAGTGGCTACCGGATTAAAAACGGTTTGACTTAATAGTAATAAAAAGATATAATATAAATATAATATTACTATAAGGAGATTGATGCTATGAATATAAAACCTTCTGCTAATATTCGCCAAAACTATAACGAAATCGCAGAGCTGTGTAAAAAAACAGGTGAACCCGTCTATTTAACTAAAAATGGTGAAGGTGATTTAGTCGTCATGGATATAAATGCATTTTCTCGTAGAGAGAAAATGCTAAAATTAAGAGAAGAACTTATATCCGTAGAAGAAGAACGGTTGGCGGGCGGAGTTGACTTTTCTATTGAAGAACTCGAAAATAGTCTTGATAATATTTTGAACGAGGTGTCCAAAATTGACAGTAAAGCGATATAAGATAGTCATCTCACAGCGAGCAAAATCAGAAATAGAAAACCATATAAATTTTTTGGCTCGTGTTAATATTGAAGCTGCGAAATCATTAAAATCAAATATTATAAAAGATATAAAATCGCTAGAGTTTATGCCTCAAAGAAATAGTTTTTTAATTAATGAGTTTATTTCAGCTAATAAGTATCACAGAATGTTGTGCCAAAAAAGATATTTATTGTTATATCAAATAAAAGATGATACAGTTTATTTAGATCTTGTTATTGATTGCAGACAAGATTACAGTTGGCTTATTAGCAACTGCTAAGCATTTCAGGAATGGAATGCTTATTTTTATTTAATCGGAGGTGGAAGTATGGCAGGTTCAAACACATTCGGAGGGACGATAAAACTTGAGGGAGAAAAAGCGTATAGAGAAGCAGTTAAGCAAATAAATTCAAATCTTCGGGTTTTAGCTTCGGAAATGGGAAAAGTGACGGCAGAGTTTACTAAAAATGATAAGTCTACAACAGCCCTCACCTCTCGAAATAAAATTCTAAATGAGCAAATTGAAAAGCAAAAAGAGAAAATTTCTGTTTTGAAAAATGCACTTGCACAGTCCAGTGAAAAATACGGTGAGAATGACAAGAAAACTAACAGCTGGAAAGTTTCATTAAACAAAGCAGAAACTGAACTTTCAAGAATGGAAAGCAGTTTAAAAGACGTAAACGCTCAAATGGAAAAATCAAAAACTCCGCTTGATAAGCTAAATGCTGAGCTGTCAAATCAGGGTGAAAAGCTAAAATCGTTGCAGATTGAGTATAAAAACGTTGTACTCAGTCAAGGCAAAAATAGCACTGAAGCAAAAAATTTAGCCTCACAAATAAAGTCTTTAAACAACGACATTCGGGACAATAAAGACAAGTTAAACGCGGCCGAAAAGGCCACAGAACAGCTTGGCGACGAGATGAATAACACCAAAAATCAAACATCCAAGCTGAGTGAAGGGTTTACTGTCATGAAGGGCGTAATTGCAAATTTGGCAAGCGATGCTGTTCGGATGCTTGGACGAAATTTAGCTAGTGCAGTAAAATCTGTTGTCTCAGGTGGAATTGAATTTGAAAGCGCATTTGCAGGTGTTCGTAAGACCGTCAACGCAACGGATGAGGAATTTGAGCAATTTGAATCAGGATTGCGCTCTATGTCAACACAGATGCCAATAACAGCATCGGAACTTTCAGCAATTACTGAAGCCGCAGGGCAACTTGGTATCAAAAACGAAAATCTTCTCTCTTTTACAGAAACTATGGCGAATCTCGGTGTTGCCACAAACATGAGCTCAGATGAGGCCGCAACTGCTCTTGCTCGGCTTGCAAATATCACTGGAATGAACCAGGAAAATTTTGATAGACTGGGGTCCTCAATAGTTGCACTTGGAAACAACTTTGCAACTACGGAGTCTGAGGTTACGCAGATGGCTCTAAATATCTCAGCCGCAGGGTCACAAGTTGGAATGACTGAGGCTGACATTTTGGGAGTTGCAGCAGCTTTGTCTTCACTTGGACTAGAGGCCCAGGGCGGCGGCACGGCGATTTCTCGGGCGATAATAATGATGGCTAACGCCTGTGAAACAGGTAGCTCTGAGCTTGAATATTTTGCAAAAGCTGCGGGAATGTCAACGGCGGAGTTTCAGAAATATTTTGCTGAAGATGCAACAGGCGCTTTAACTGCCTTTATTTCCGGTCTTGGCAACCTTCAGGATGAAAGCGCTCTACAATTTCTTGATGAAATGGGAATCAGCGAAACACGGCTTCGTGACGCGCTTTTGAGAGCTTCAAACGCAAACGATTTATTCACAAATGCAATAAAAACTTCAAATGAGGCTTGGAGTGAAAATACAGCCCTCACGAACGAAGCTCAGCAGCGATATGCAACCACCGAGAGCAAAGTGCAAATCCTTAAAAATACATTTTCAGAAATGGGTCTCACACTTTACGATAAAGTCCAGGAACCGCTCCAAAATGCGGCTTCAAAGCTAACTGAATTTTTTCAGAAGGCCAGTGAATCCGGTGCTTTAAAGGATGCTCTTGATAAGTTATCAGGGAGCGCAGGGACGCTAATTGAAGGAATCAGTGAAATGGTCGTGAATCTATTGCCGCCTTTAATGGATCTGATTTCTTGGATGATTGACAATTCGGGACTGTTATCAGTTGCACTAGGTGGCATTGTAGCTGCAATGCTTGCGATTAAAGCTGTAAATTTTGTAAGCGAAATCGGGGATGCAATCTCACATATGAAAAATTTCGGAGGTAAAATTCTAGAAGTTGCATCAAACCTTGATTTCATGCGAATTAAAGAAGTGGCTTTGTCGGTCGCACAGGGAGCAGTTACGGCGGCACAATGGCTGATGAATGCTGCAATGAGTGCAAATCCGATTGGTCTGATTATCGCTGCGATAGGAGCGCTTGTGGGCGCGTTTATTCTTTTATGGAATAATTCTGAAGATTTTCGCAACTTTTGGCTTGGCTTGTGGGAAAACGTTCAGGCGGCATTTTCTGCGGCTTGGGAGGCAATTTTAAATTTCTTCACTGCGACGATTCCGGAAGCGTGGAATTCTTTTGTCGCATTTTTCACCGAAACAATTCCAAATTTTGTTGCAAATATAGGCGACTGGTTTGGAAAATTGCCGAAACTTCTTAATGCTGTTCTAAAGCTCGCGCTTGAACAAATTATTCAGTGGGGCGCCGATTTGTGGAACTTTGCCTCAACTGAAGTGCCCAAATTTGTCAGCCAAGTGATAACCTTTTTTTCAGAGCTGCCAGGCAAAATTTGGACTTGGCTTTGTGATGCGGCAAATAAAGTTGGAATATTTTTTGCAAACCTCATCAGTACTGGCATTTCTAAGGCCAGCGAGTTTGTGAGTTCAGTTATTAATTTTATAAAAGAACTCCCAAATAAAATTTGGAATGGAATTGTTGGGGCAGTCTCAGCTGTTGTTAATTGGGGAGGTCAACTGCTTTCAGCCGGAATAAACGCTGCGCAAAATTTAGTGTCAGGCATTTGGAACACGGTTTGCGAGTTGCCGGGTAAAATGTTGAATATCGGCGGCGACTTGGTTCGCGGTCTTTGGAATGGAATTTCAAATGTTACGGGCTGGGTTTTAGATAAAATTAAAGGTTTTTGAAACTCCATTTTAAACGGCATCAAAAGCTTTTTCGGAATTGCATCGCCATCAAAATTGTTTGAAGAGCAAATCGGCAAAAACTTGGCGCTTGGCGTTGGAAAAGGATTTGAAAACTCAATGAAAAACGTCTCAAAGCAGATGCAAAATTCGATTCCAACCGACTTTGAAATTGATATGAACGCGGCGATAAATTATGTGAATTCGGGTGCAAATTTTGAGAGCAATAGTTTAAAAAATAAGCCTTTAAATGGCTTAAGCACGGAGTTTTCTGTAATCTATCAGAAAGAAACTGAAGTGCTTGAACGTTTGCTGGATGAAACACATGAGCTTAATGGCAGCTTGTGCGAAAAAATCGTAAAAGCGCTCGTAGATGGAGTAAGTTTGAGATTTAATGACCACGAAATAGCAAGGCTGGTAAGGCGTTATGCGTGACGGGGGTGAAAAATTTTTTGGTTTTAAAATATATGAATCATCTTGGTGAGACGATAAAGTTTGATGGGAAAAATTATTTTTCAAACTCATATAAAATGCGCGATTACACTTGGAATTATGAGAGCGATTTTAATAAAATTAAAAGCTTTAATTTGTCAAATGTGTCAACAAAAACATTATCAGTTTCGATTCATACCAGAAGTCAAAGTAAAGGTTTTGAGCTTTTTAATTCTTTTTTCGAAATATTTGAAAAGGATGTTTTAGCAAAAAGGCCAGGGAAATTTTATCTTGGCGACTATTATTATACTTGTTACGTGATTTCAAGTGTGAAGGAAGATTTTCTTGCCGCACAAAATTTGCTGACATTAGAACTGACAATAATTTCAGATACGAATAATTGGGTTTGTGAGAAAACATATAGTTTTGTGAAAAATCAGCCAGTTTCCGGGCACGGATATATTTATGGATATCCATACCAGTACTCTTCAGGAGCACTCAAAAGCTTTTTAAATGACGCGTTGATTGGGTACAATTTCAAATTAATAATTTATGGCCCAGTAATAAATCCAGCGTTGTACATCGGTGGCCATATGTACGCAGTGAATGTTCCGGTCGAAGTCGACGAATATTTGGAAATTAATTGCCGAGAGAAAATCATAGAAACTGTGCAATCCGACGGCAAACGAACAAGTGTGATAAATTATAGAAACCGTGAAAATTATATTTTTCAAAAGATTCCATCAGGGGTAGTTGCGGTAACGTGGAATAATGATTTTGGGTTTGATTTAACGCTTTTTGACGAGCGCAGTGAACCAAAGTGGAGCGCCAGTTAATCGCATTTTTGCGGTGAAAACTGCTTAGATTGTTGTACAGCGCGGAGCAAAAAAACACAGCATGAGCACGCCTGTGCGAGTGCGCGTTGAGGTCTGGGGAATTTATTCCCCAGTGCGGTCCAGCGGCAGCGCTGGAATAAATTAATGAAGACTGAACTGAAAGGGTGAAACTTTGATGGACTTAATTTATACAGACGAAAATCGGATTGATATTGGGATTTTGAAAGATTACGAGCTTGATTTCGAGATTGGCTCGGAAAATAACTTTCAAATTACAACAAGTACAGAAAACAACGTGATTCCGATGGGAGGATATTTCTATTTTGAAAATACGGAATATGGTGGAAAAATTACAACTTTGAAGATTGATACCACGCAAAACCGGTTGTATTATGGGGGCAGAACGTTCTATGGAATGCTCTGCGATAAAGTAATTTGCCCAGATTCCGGCGAAGATTATTACATAGTGAGCGGCGATGCAAATGCGATTATCTCGGAGCTTATCGATAGATTGGGGCTGAAAGAATTGTTTATTGCATCGAGTGAAAAATCAGGACTTAATTTTCTGAATTATAAATTTGATAGATACATAGATTGCTATTTTGGGCTTGTTAAAATGCTGAAAACGAAAAATGTAAAATTAAAAGCAATGTTCAAAGACAAAAGCGTAATGCTGACTGTAGAGCCAATTATTGATTACTCGAATGAAGAATTTTCGAGCGATTTAATAAATTTTATAATTGAGAAAAATGATGCACCAGTAAACCATTTGATTTGTCTGGGGCAAGGCAACTTGTCCGAGCGTACGGTGATAGATCTTTATATAGATGAAAACGGAAAAATTTCACAAAATCCGCATTATGTGGGGCTTAATGAAATTTCGGAAGTTTATGATTATTCGAATGTAGAAAGTAATGATGAATTATTAAAATCAGGAACAGACAAGCTTTTGGAGTATCAAAACTTTGATAATATCGAGATTACGATTGAAAATTCCGAAAAAGATGTCGGCGACATTGTTGGAGGAGAGGAGGTCGTGACTGGCCTTAAAATATCGGGCGAAATTACGAAAAAAATCGTAAAGATTCAGAATAATGAAGCGCCGAAATTTGTTTACGAAGTGGGCAACAGAACTGTTATGTAGCGAAAAGGAAGGAGGATTTAGTATGGCAGTAAAATTGATAACAGGCCTGAAAGAAGCACAGGACATTCAGTCAGAAGACGATGGAGCAAGAATTTATGGTACGATTTCGAGCGAAGACCGAGTTTTAGATGTCGGAGAAAAGTTTGCATATCAGATAATTACCAATAACTGTGTGCGTATAAAATCCGGAGAAATATTGATGCAAGGCCGTCATATACGTCAAACACGGGGAACTTACACAGATTTGGTAATTGACAACGGAACACAAGGGCAAAATCGCAATGATTTGATAGTTATGAGGTACACAAAAAAGAGTGATAACAATATTGAAAATGCCGAATTTGCGGTTGTTAAGGGTGTCCCAGCAGCACTAGCAGTTGACTCAGGACTTACAACTGGCAGCATTTATGAAGGCTGCCTTATTCATGAAATGGCGTTGTACCGAGTATCAATAAGCGGGCTAAGCATAACATCAGTAACGAGGTTGTTTAAAACATTAGAAAATTTAGAAAATCGAGTGACACCTATAGCAAAAGGCGGAACTGGAGCCACTACTGCAAGTGGAGCGTTAACTAATTTAGGAATTACAGCAACAGAACTTAACTATGTAGACGGAGTAACTAGTAATATTCAAACACAATTAAATGAGAAAGCTAATTATGAAACAAAAAGCAGCACTGATTTTAATTCAATGACGACGCCAGGCCTTTATACCATGCGAAGTAGTTCTACGAACGCCCCAACTTCTGGAACTTATCACAGTTTGATAGTGAATAAATCTGATAATGGAAATTATGTGCAACAAATAGCAATCAAAGAAGGTACAACAGATATGTATCTTCGTGAGTTATCAGATGGAGCGTGGAGTAATGTGGAGTAATTGGGAAAAAGTTGGATTAGTAGCTGACTACTTTGTAACAATATCAACAAATTGGACAGGAAGCAGCGCACCATATACTCAAACGATTACCGTAACTGGACTTACTAACATGGATACTCCAATCGTAGATGTGGTATTAAGTTCAACAACAAGCATGGCATTAAGTCAACTGGAAGCCTGGAATTGCGTTTCAAAAATAGAAACTGGCGCAGACCAAATTACGGTTACTTGCTTAGAAGATAAGCCAACGGTAGCTATCCTAGTTCAAATCAAGGTGGTGAGATAATGGGAACGGCTCTTATTTCACAGCGTAGTAGTAGGTATACAACTATTAAATTTGAAAATTATGGAACTGGGCCGACTTTATCAAAAGGTACTGCAACATCTTTATCAGTGTGTAATGCGTGGTGCGGCCACAAGCACGGTTGGAAATTATGCATTTTTTGGTGGGGGAAGCAGTAGTAGTACTTATTCTTCTACCGTGAATGCCTATAGCAGAAGTTTGACAAGAAGTGTACTAACATCTTTGAGTGAACCCAAATATCGTTTAACCGCAACCACGGTTGGAAATTATGCACTTTTTGGTGGAGGAAGCAGTAGTGGTAGTTATTATTCTACAGTAGACACCTATAACAGCAGTTTAACAAGAAGCACTGCAACATCTTTGAGTGAAGCGAGGGAAAGCCCAGCCGCAACAACAGTTAGTAGTTATGCGTTGTTTGGCGGAGGATTCAGTTACAGCAACAGCACTCAGTATCATTATTCTATAGTAGATGTCTATAACAGCAGTTTAACAAGAAGCACCACAACATCTTTGAGTGAAGCAAGGTGTTTTCTCAATGCAACAACGGTTGAAAATTATGCACTTTTTGGCGGTGGATATTATGGCCCTTGTTCTACAGTAGACGCATATAACAGCAGTTTAACCCGAAGCACGCCAACAGCTTTGAATGTCGCAAGGTGGTACTTGGTCGCAACAACAGTCGGAAGTTATGCACTTTTTGGCGGTGGATATTATGGTTCTAATTGTTGTTCTACAGTAGACGCATATAACAGCAGTTTAACCCGAAGCACAATAATAGATTTGAGTGTAGCAAGGAGAGGTTTAGCCGCGACAACAGTCGGAAGTTATGCACTGTTTGGCGGTGGATATGATGGTTCTTCTTATTGTTCCACATTGGATTATTACAGATACAGTGAAAACAATAAAACGGTATACCTTTATAAAGGCGCAAAATATAAGTTCCAAAATATGGATTCTGAACAGATATATAGTTCAACTATGGGAAGTATATCAATTCCTACACCAGCTATAGGCTATATCAAAATCAAAAATACAACGATTTCTTAGGAAGTATTAATTATGGTTAAAATTGAAAAATACACAGGTAACAAAACGTATATGTACCCAAATGGAGCATTAGCAACTCCAGATACCATTAAAAATGATTTTCCGGCAGTCGAAGCATTTGTACATATCATAGAAACAGATGAGGCCGGACAAGTTTGCTTTGCTGTTCAGAATTTAGCTGCTGTTCGTTCTCAGATGGCTATTGATTCTTCATTGAGTGAAGATGAAGCTATTGCAAAAATTGAAGAATTAAGAAATGCCCCTATTCCAGAACCCGATCCAACTGCCGAAGAAAGAATTGAGGCAGCACTTGAATATCAAAATCTAGCAAATATGTGGTAGTGTCAAGTAATCTATGAAAAAACTGAGCCGAAAAAATAGGCTCAAATGA
>ERZ1673738.5723-NODE-5723-length-10980-cov-4.155149_pt1 | contig 10980 bp, 20 predicted proteins | sample MGYA00580198_ERZ1673738 | MGnify/ENA primary metagenome ERZ1673738 (study PRJEB41218, sample SAMN15661784) | gut metagenome | host: Homo sapiens | place: Canada: London | collected 2015-08-20/2019-03-30 | study: EMG produced TPA metagenomics assembly of... | reverse complement strand
AGATAGTGACGTGGATACTATCGCAGAAATGATAAAGAAAGAATTTAATATTGATGTAGAGAATAGCGTAGATAAAAGAAAGCTCGATAATGATGTATTCGGGTATCGTTCTTTGCACTATGTAGCATCTTTTAAGGAAGAAAGATGCAATCTTACTGAATTTAAACCATTCAAAGATATGAAATTTGAAATACAAATACGCTCTATATTACAGCACGCATGGGCAGAGATTGAACACGATTTAGGATATAAGAGTGCAGTATCTGTTCCTGATAATTTTATAAGATCATTTAATAGATTATCAGCTTTACTCGAAACTGCAGATATTGAATTTGACAGATTAAAAAAAGACTTAAAATCTTATGAAAAGAGATTGCCCCAATTAATAGAGAATACTCCTAACGATATAGAAATTAATCAAGCTTCAATTATTTCATTTGCTAATAATAGCCAAGTCATTAAGAGTGCGATCTCAATTATACAGTCAATAAGTAATTGTGCAATAAATAATATTACGTCAAGTGAGATTCTTCTAAAGCAATTAAACTTTTTAGATATAAGTACAATAGGAAAATTAGATATATTTCTGACATCTTATCAAGAGAAATATTTATTATTTGTGAAAGAATACACAATGGAGTCTTACAATCAAGAAGGATGTTTCCCTATAAGTATTAGTATGTTAACCCCACTTTATTATTTATGTATTTATATTGCTCTTGATAAAAACGTGTACGATGAAATGATAAAAAAGACTCGTACTAATAATGATAACTTTGCTTTAAGAAGTGATATTGCCTTTAAGTCCGCATATGCTAAAGTTAATCCTCAATAATTATTGAGGATTAACTTTAGATTTGAGAATGTAATTTAAACTGTGTCAGCAAATTAAAAATACTTATCTATAAACCGTTCCGTTGCCCTCCGATTGTTCGCCTGAACCGCCTCTTTCGAATGACTGAAAGCGCGCCGATGTTTATCGGAATGGCACGAATGGCATAGACTTTCCAGATTGTTATAATCAAACATTAGTTGTCTCATTCCGAGTTCATGCGACACGGACTCAACCGGGACGGTGTGATGCACTTCCGTTGCAAGCGTACTGCGATTGTTCGCCTCGCACATCTCACAAACCGGATTGCTTTGTAGCTTCTTAGCTCGAAGTAACTTCCAACGATTGGAGTTAATCATCTTAATGTAATGCGGGTTTCTACTCATTGTTCGTCATAATTAAAAAGAATCTTATCACATTGATAACAATCGTGCAACTCCTTTCGTGTTGCCTCGATGTCGTCCGTTTCTATCTCAACTAAATGCGTCTCGGACACATCGCCCGATTTGCATTGAATACGCCTGATTATATACATAACGTTTCGATCCGGTCTAATCCGTTAATAAGTAATCTAATCCGTGCACAATTCCCGTCGCATCGAGTCGATTGTATTTCCTGTTTATGTATCCAGCTTGCACAACCTTTGCAGTTCTTAGACGGACACATTTGTTTATACACTTCGATAGCTTGCCGCCTCGTTTCGTCTCTCTGTATCCGAGCCGCTTCGATAGCGACTTTTCGGATTAAGCCACGCGAGCGGATGCGCTCGTTTGTGGCTTGTTCGATGTACTGTTTTACTTTACTCATTTTTCCGTGTTATTTTTAGGCTGATAGTTCCAGCCATTTAGTTTATAAACTTTCCGTTTCGCTTCTTCTTGCGTAGCCGCACAATCAACATACGTATCTTTACCTGAATCCTGTCGATAGATATTGAAGTGATTGAAACGAGGGGAATAATAATACTTTGGCTTATTCTGTGTTTGATTCATTACTTTATATGGTTTATAAAACCCGAAAAAAGCTTATTTATTGCTATTTCTTTTATTCCTTAGATAAAATAATTATATTTGAACCGTTATAATAACTCTATTTTTATTTTACATCTATGGAACAATATTTATTTGGTTTTATTCTCTATCAATGTGATCCCAGAAGCTTTACTACGATTATGACCGACTCAGTTTACTTTTTGTTAACCGAAGATGAAGCATTCAGAAAATACAAAGAATTAACATCTAAATTAGAGAAAGGGCAATTTATAGTTATTAAACGAGTTTAAAATACATGCAACTTTTAGATTTTAGCTATACAGTAGTTCTTCAATCTCTGTATAGCTAATCTAAATATTTTCAGTTTTTACCATTCTACACAAACATTCTAGGCTGCATCCGCGACAAAATGATTTTATTCGCATCTGCATAGAACTTCTTCTTTATCTCAAATCCGTATGCTTTTCGCCCGCATTGAGCGGCTGCAAGTAATGTTGTCCCACTTCCGGCGCATGGGTCTATCACAGTATCACCCGCATCGGTGAAAAGCTCGATCAACCGTTCAAGCAACGGAACTGATTTTTGTGTCGGATGAATTCGCGGTGTATCTGTGTCTCTAGGATAATCGAAACAATTAAATACCATCCGACCGCCATTATTGAACTTTGGCAGTTTGTCCCGATACAAGAGCACACCATATTCACAATTACCAACGACCTTCATATTAGCCTTTAAAACTTGTGCCGAAAAGTTCTTTCTAAATACGAGGTTTATATAATTGCTAAGTCCGTATTCCTTCGCTTTCTGTATAAGCTCGAATTGTTGTTCAAATTCGCAAAAGACAATCATACAGGGCGATTTTCCTTTTTCTTTCGGCTCTTTAACGAGCATCTTGCTACAAAAGTGAAGAAATTCAGTAATTCGAAAATCCTTATCGGTATCGAAAAACTCTTTTCCGGCTAATTCGCTTTCTCCGTTAGAATTGTCTCCGTCGATATACCACGATGGATTAGAGCCGTATGCATTCTTCCCGATGTTATAGGGAATATCCGCAATGATTAGTTGTGCTTTCGGAATACCGTATGTTTTATAATTCTGGAAATGGTCGTTAAATAGTTCTACGTCTTTCATTGAAACAATAATATTAATCGTTAATAAATTCGTTCTCTATTACTTCGCTTTTTACAGGCTTCTTCACCGGAACGCGAATCGCTTTTTCTGTAAATTTACTCAATAGATATTGTTTCGCTTGCTCCCAATCCACAAAGTGTAAATTCGAATCAGTATAGAGCGAGATAATCGTAGAGTTTAATTTATCAAGTGCTCCGAAAGCGCTTGAATTTATCGTGCCGTCTAGGTGTGAAAACTTGGTAACTAAACCGTTATAATTCTCTGATACAAATCGGTCGATATACTTCCGGTTCCGTTCGTTTACTGCGACGAGGTCTACTGATACGTCGCGCAAATAATTTGTGTTTGATAGTTTTTTAACCATATTAAAATCCTTCTAATCGTTTTTGTCCGTTCATCTCGTCTACCTTGTATTGTGGTAGTTTTCGTTTTGGTTTTACATACTCGAAATGTCGTTCCGCCTGTGATAGGTCATAGAACATTTCTTTGATTTCGTCCGGTAGTACTTCTTCTTCATCATCGTCGGGCATCGGATCAGCAACCCGAAGAAAACAGCCTAAAATGTACTGCATAATCTCGTATGTGCTTTTGAAATGGTAGTCAGCACGAATCTTATCGAGCCTTTGCCATTGTTCCAGATCGACGCGAACCGGAATCTTTTTAAAGTACACAAGTTTCTTTTTTCTGCTTCGCATGGTTTCGTTGTATTAGTTATCTCCTACTAGCCCCGTTCAAGTCTAAGACATTGAACATCTCATTTATTCTATCCGCTATATAAGCGCCGTAAATAGCCTGTATTTCCTTAATCGTTAAGTTCGTTGTAACATGGGTTATTGCTTCATGTCTCAACTCGTACCGACATTGGAAAATATACTGCATTACGTTTAGTTCGGTACCGAAATACTTTGCCGGGATTGGCTCGCGTCCCAGTTCATCGAAACAGATTATTCGCGGCGTGCCGTTGTTGTAAGTGTACAATTCTAGTGCATCTTTTCCACGCATCGAAAAACTGTTTGCAATCCCGGAAGCCGAATCGACTCTAAAGCCACCGACCGGATAGCCGCCCTTTGCTTTGCCACGTGTGAAATAGCTATATCGGTTTAGAATCTGCATAATAGTGCTTTTTCCTGTACCGATGTCACCTCGTAACAATAGCCCTTTATTCGCATCTAGCTTCTCGGATCGCCCCTCTGTGTATAAAAACAATTGATTCATTAAGTTTTTATTCGAATCGTCAATCTTAAAGCCGGGGCAAACGTATTTGCAACACGACTTAAACCATTCCGGGCGCTTTTCGACTTCTATCGGCTCGTCATAGTACGGTAGTCCGTATGATAGAATTGCCGCTATCGGTAGAGTCTGTTTGCTTCTTGTTTCCATATTCGTTTTTATTGTTCTTTAGTTCAAAAAATCCCGCCCAATTATTCGCAATCGATTCATCTACGATTTGAGATGCGACCGCCGGATTACCTTTGCTCAATTTCACTAATTTGTTGTAACACGCTTTGAGTGACTTTTCCGATTTGTAATTTTCCCGCCTGTCTTTCTTGTATTCAAGCCAAAGAGTAAACGTCTCTAAAAACTCATTAGATATAAAATCAAAATCTCCATGAGAGACTTTAGAGAGTATATTTATGTTTGGTTTCTGTTTTAGTTTATTATAGTCTGTACTATCCCCTGTATCATTGACTCCCTTAACTCCTGTACTATCCCCTGTACTATTGGCTGTCTCATTGGCTGTTTGATTGGCTGTAAAATTTACAGTAGTTGTTACAGTAGTTTTAAATTCCTTCACGAAAGAATACGAGCTAATGACACGTTTGTTTTTCCCAGATTTATAATAGACTAATCCTGCATTTATTAAAGACTCGCGAGCTTTTATTAGTGTTTTCTCATTCACGTTAAGCGCAAAACAAAGTTCAATGTTCGAGCAATCGAAAACGTCCCGCCAATCTTCGCCATTACAAATAGCCACTAATTCGTAAAAAAGGGCTTGTTCGGTGGCGGTAAATCTGAAACGTCGTCTCGCTTTTCGCATCTTTTCAGTTAGCGTATATCCGTCTATATTCATCACACTAATAAAGTCTATCGAGAGATGTAATAACTACAAACTCTTATCCCTATCGCCCGCCCTGTTTTCAGAACGGAGCAATAGCAAATAAAATTATTCTCTTTCCCGCCGTTCCTACATGTCCGGCAATCGTGTTTTACTGGCTTCTGTACTATTTTCTTCGTCATTCTTATATCTCCTTTATTTTGATTCCATGAACGTAAAGCATGAGTTTACGTTTGATTATATACTCCTTTGTCCGAACTCCTTTCGTATCTTCGACGACATACTCACCATCTCGATAATAAACGAAATCCGCGATGTAGTAAACGCCCCGTTCGAGAAGTTCTTTTTTGTGTAGCATCTTCCGCGCTCCTTGCACTTCGTAGAAATGATATTGAGGCGAAATAAGCTCGAATTTTACTTGTTCTTGAAGTCCAGTTATAATGCCCTTCTTTTCGAGTAGTTTTAATTCCTTAGCGCGTCGATATTCCTTTTTAGAGTCGTATCCGTCTATCTTTACATTGTTATACTTTGCCATATATTTAAAATTATTTGTCGTCTAACCAGATATTCACTACGCTGATTAGACGTAGAACATTAAACTTAAAACTTAAATACGAGGGCTTTCACCTCACGCCGTCCTTTTCGGCGACATTATTGGTTAATAAAATAATATTTGGTAAAGTATTTATTTTTTAGCTTCATACGAATAAACATCTACAATCGCCGTTTCTTTGAGAAGAATCGAAGAATACTCCGCCATCGTTCCTTTCATGCCTTCATCGAGCTTCTTCATTGCGTCGTGAATGTTCGCCGCCTGTATGAGTACGTTTGTATAAGTCCGTTTCTCCTTGCCGCTTTTCTCGTCAAGCGTAGTGAAAGCGAGTCGCCCGGCAAACCATTTATCGGCGGAATCCTCTTCACTCGTAAATATCTCGCTATAATGTGCGCGGGAAATGTCGGACACAGTGAACTCACCGGAGATAAACGGCGTTACTTCTTCGATTATTCGCGCTTCTGCTTCGGTAAAACTTAGCGCATCGACTAAATACGGTTCGGTTACTTTCTTTTGCATCCCGGTTTCCATTACTTTCTCGTAACGGATTTTTGTTAAAAACCAAGTGTTCATAATTTCGTGTTTATTAAAGTGTTCATAAAAATGTAATTAATCGTGTTGTGTTAGTGTTGTGACGGTACTTTCTTCGTCTGTTTGCGCAATTCCTTCCGTAACCTATAAATCTGATTCTTTACCGGAACGCTATTCTTTGCTTCCGGCTTTAGTGATTCAATCTGCAACTTTAAATCTAGTACCTCTTTTGCCTTATCGACGCAATCGAGCAAGTCCAGACCGGAGCGAATAGACTCGTCTACAATCTCGCTAGCTATCCGGATGCGGTCGTAGAGCTTCTTTATATTGTCGGCATGGTCGGCGCGATTCATTTCGAGTATTCGACCTTCATTTGTATAACCGTCATAAATGACATAATACAACTTGTCTACGTCCGGGCGACCGAGGAAATGACCGAGGAACTGCCAATAATATTCGTCCTTTTCGTCGATAGTGTTTCCGAATTGCAGTGATTCGATTTTTCCTTGCGACATCGGACACTTGATTTCTCCCAAGGCGATAACTTTTCCGTCGAATCCGTACACATAGAAATCTGGTGAATCTCCGAATCCTTCAAACGGTTCATTGAAAACAATGTCGTTAAAATCAGTTGTACATGATTTGATTTCATTCATTAATTGAGTACGTACCCATTCGACCGCTAGCGGTTCGTTTTCGTGTCCCCAGTCAAACGCTTTTGAGCTTCCGTTTTCTCGCATCGTTCCGGTTCTACGCTCGTATCGTACTAAATACATCGCATCTAACGCGGCTTTACCGAAAGGACAACCTTTGCCCGCTTTCATTAAATCGGGAAGCGTAGAGGCAGTTATTTTGCCTTGTCTCTTTTCCTTCCATTCGATTTCTTTTTGTTCACTTGATTTCATGTGCTACTAGTTCTTTAATTTGTTCTTTAGTTAGTTTATATTTTGTTTGGACTTGCGCGACCGTAAAGCCACCCGCCAGACCGTCGAGGATATTTTTCCAGATTACCGATCCGGTTTCAACCGTAGGAAGTGATTTTTCTACTTTCGGGATGAATGGACGAATACGGAGTGAATCAACCTTTTCGCCGAAAGCGTCAACTATTACCGCCCCGATTTGGATTTGCTTGTTTATCCACTCTTCGAAGTTCGGTGTTTTGAAAATCTTCGTCATAGTTTTGCAGTTCGTTCGGTTGAGAATCATCGGTTTTACATTTTCGTAAAAGTGAGCGACAAAACATTCTTCTTTTTTACCGGACGTGCCGACTACTAGTTCTTTCTTCGTTTCGCGGATAGTTAGAATTATATCTTTTCCATCTGGTAGGCTGTAAGCGCCTAGATAGTCATAATTAAATTGAGTTTTCCAATGTGTCATTATCGTGTTGTTTAAAAGTTATCGTTTCCACCCTGATAAAGCGACTCATAACAGTGAGCGCAAACCGTTATTATCTTCGTACCGTATCTGCCGCGTTCGTACGTTTCGACCTCTAATTCTATCTCTTCGCCCGGTTCAATCTCTTCGCCGCAATCTTCGCAAACTAGAGTATCAGCAGGACACGCGCCAAGAACCGTGCAAATTCGGCAATTACCGATACATTGAGGATTCGCCGCCATGTCGTTTCGTGTTTAGATAGTTACAGACTAGCACATAGATAACCGTTATAAATACGATCAATAGTGCGATAATTAATTTGCCCGGCTCCGGCTCGCCTTCTGCGAGACTGCACGCTAAAAGCATTAAGATAATAGCGGCGGGGCTTTGTTTTAGTGTTAGCATGGTGTTTGTTTTATACTACCTTATTACTCTGTATGAATCTATCTATGCTCGATAAATCGTACCAAATCATTTTTCCAAATTGAGAAAAAGAAACGAGAGCTTTTTCCCGTAACGTTCTCAAAAAATCATCCGAGCATCCTATATAGAATTTTGCTTCATCTTTACTAAGCCATCTCTTTGCTATTGGCTCAACTTTTCCGGTTACTCTGGTTCGTCCCATTGTCGTACTATTCTTTGCGTTCAACATAAATGTTATCTCCGTCAATCCAAGTTTTAAAAATCTTTCCTTCATCAGATTTTAAATCGGATGCGGTCGTTCTCACTGATTTTCTGCGGTTGCGAGGGAAGTAGGTTTGTCGCCCTACTTCCATCGCCTGCAGTGTCGGCTTAATTGGTGTTGTGTTCATTGTCGTAATATTTATTTTATTAGCTTTGCATAAAAAAAGAGATGAATAATACAAAGAATCCAAAAGCGATTAACGCCGCTAAAAAGTACATTCAGTCCAAGGAGCAATATTTAAAAACTCGCTCAACGTGGTTTTATAATATATTAATTGCGGGGGCTGGTCTTCTGGGGGCTTTAGTAGCATTATCCAATAATAGCCGCGAATTTTACCCGGTACGCGTCCTTTTTGTTTTGACCGTAATATTGCTAACACTGGGCATTCTAAGCGTAGCAATCGCGCTATACTATGATATTTTCCGGTCAAAACGCCGCCAACTGGAAGATTATAAACGGTTACAAAATATAGTCTCTGGTGCCAATACCGATCCCACTTCTTTAAAAGGCAAGTCAAAAACTTTTTTTATTTTTTGACATATTGACTTATGTATTCTTCTCATTATCATTCATTTCTTTAATAGTATATGTTATAGCGAAAAATCTCCCAGAGTGGTTTTAATAGCCCCGAAGGGCTACGGATTAATATTAAATTGCTGCTCTCAATCGCTCTATATCTCTAATTAATTTTTCTTGCCTTGCTACTTTATCATCTGCCGTTCCGTCAAGCCCGATACTTGCATACCATTCAGCATTGTTAATAGCCTCTTCTAATGCTATTTCTTTTTGCTCAATTAACGCATTAATGGCGTTCTTATCACGGCTTTCGATTAATATCTCTAAATTGGTCTTTCTGGTTAAAGTGCTAGTTGCTTTCATAATCGTATCTATTAGAGGTTCATGTATAAACAAGTAAAATCACATTCATCGTCGTAGTCATATTCTAATTGCTTCGGTGCGAAATAGTCCTGAATCTTCTTTGCTGCTACTTCGTTTTTACCTTCAAAAGAAAACGTAAACGTCTTATTGGCTGCTATTGTAATTTCAACAGGTACACCAGCAACGATGCTTAATGTATTTTCAATTACTTCCTTCTTTGCCATAATTCTATACTTTTATTTGTTAGTTCTTGATTGATTGATTAACTTTGATGCGACAAAGATAGATATTTATTCGATATAGTATCGAATAAAAGAAGTTTTTGTATTCGATTTTATATCTAATTAACATACAAGCATCATGGGATTACGAGAACGATTATTAGATTATATTGCCTACAAAGGCATAGACAAGGCTACATTAGAGAGGAGAAGTGGATTATCAAATGACGCCGTTAATAAAATGGGGGATAATACAAGAACTAATACACTCGATAAAATATCGAACGTATACCCGGATTTAAATATAGCTTGGCTCAAAACAGGAGTTGGAGAAATGATATTAGGGAACGAAGAAGATAAACGAGTCCCGCATTATGACGGTATAAAGGGTAAAGCCATTCCACATATAGACGTAGTTACCGCCTCTTGTGGTCTACCGAATGGCTTTAACTCTGCAATAACGAAAGGGGATTGCGAACGCTTCATCATCCCCGATATGCCCGGTTGTGATTTTACGATCCGCGCCGGAGGTCGTAGCATGATTAATAGAAACGTTCCAGAACGAAGCATTAACGATCGGGATATTGTCGGTTGTCGAATTGTAACAAGTCGCTCTCATGTGCGTTGGGGTGAAGTATATGCATTGGCAACCTATGATGGAATAATGATAAAAAAAATCGAAGAGTCTGATAAAGAGGGTTATATTAAATGCGTTCCTTTTAATAACGAAGAAGGATTCAAACCGTATGATGTTCCGGTTAATGAAATATACGACTGGGCGTTAGTCGTCGGTGTAGTGAGTGTAAAAACATGGATTTAACTAATTATAAAAGACAAAACAATATGAAGAAGCTGCTATTAGGAATAATATTAATATTTTTCCCGCTTATCGCATCTGCGCAAGATGAAGTATTAACAAATCAGTCTATAACCGACATGTTAGAACTTGGATTCTCGAACGACGTTATAGTAACTAAAATAAATACGTCAAAAAATAACTTTGATACATCTATACAAGCTCTAAAAGAATTAAAAGAAAAAGGAGTAAGTAATGATATTATTGTGGCGATGATGCAGAAAAACAATGATACAGAAAAGCAAATAAAAAAAACTCCTCGATCCGGAATTTACTTTAAGGTCGGAAGCGAGTTAAAAAAGATATATCCAACCGCATTTTCTGGTACTAAAACAAGTACTCTAGGAACTGCCCTTACATACGGAATCGCAGATGCAAAAATTAAGTCAACTATGAATGGTAAACATTCGAACAATATAATAAATACAAATATCCCTAGTTTTTATTTTTACTTCGATGATAAAGAACAAAACAGTTTTGCAGTATCTAATTGGTGGTTTACAGTAGCTTCATCTCCTAACGAATTTTTATTATCTAAGTTAACCATAAAGAAAAACAGAAGAGAACTAGAAACAGGGAAAGTAAATATATATGCGGGTAACTCTATCGGAGTAGATGAAGATAAAACAATAGGCTTTGAGATTGAAACTATAAATGATTATGAATTTAAAGTCACCCCATCTGTACCATTACTTCCCGGAGAATATTGCTTCTTCTATAGGGGAACAATTCCACAAGGCGGATATAATAATCAAGCCGTTTTTGATTTTTCCATTTCTGAAAGTTGTAAAATAGAAACTAAATACAAAAACGGGGATTATGTTTGGATTTTGAAAGACAGTAAACCCCGTAATTATCAAATTATATCTACCG
>ERZ1673738.5719-NODE-5719-length-10986-cov-21.812003_pt1 | contig 10986 bp, 8 predicted proteins | sample MGYA00580198_ERZ1673738 | MGnify/ENA primary metagenome ERZ1673738 (study PRJEB41218, sample SAMN15661784) | gut metagenome | host: Homo sapiens | place: Canada: London | collected 2015-08-20/2019-03-30 | study: EMG produced TPA metagenomics assembly of... | reverse complement strand
TCTTCTTCAGCGGGTTCAGGCTGGTCATGGGGTCCTGCATGACCATGGCGATCTTCTTGCCGCGGACACCCAGCCAATCCTTCTCGGTGAACTTGGTCATATCGCGGCCTTCAAACATGATGGAGCCGCCGGTGATCTTACCGTTGGCATCCAGCATACCCACAAAGTTCTTGGTGAATACGGACTTGCCCGAGCCGGACTCGCCCACGATGGCAAGGGTCTCGCCTTCGTACAGGTCCAGCGAGCACTTGCGGATGGCGTTCAGCTTGCGGCCGCGCAGGCTGAAAGTGATCTCCACGTCTTTGGCAGAGATAATCGGTTGTCTATCCATTTACGTCTCTCTCTCCAATCTATCAAACGTGGTTGCGCGGATCAGCCGCATCCGACAAAGCGTTGCCCATGATATAGAAAGAAATGGAAATGATGGACACGATGGATGCAGGGAAAACCAGCAGGTACGGATAATCCAGGAAGAAGCCGCGCACCTTGCTCAGGATCAGGCCCAGAGAAGGCGTGTCGATGCCCAGGCCCAGGCCCAGGTAGGACAGCGTGGATTCCAGATTGATGGTGCCCGGGATGGACAGTGCCATACGCAGGATGATAACGGAGACCAGATACGGCAGGATGTTCTTGGTCAGCACGCGCCACAGCGGGGTGCCCAGGCAGCGGGACGCGAGGTTGTACTCGCGGTCACGGAACATGAACACCATGTTGCGGACACGGCGGGCCATGACCAGCCAGCCAATGGCGATCATCGATACGGCCATGATGGTGAAGCTCTGGCCGACGACCAGTGCGATCAGGGTCATGTAGATGATGTAGGGCACATTGTCGATGAGGTTGTACAGCTCCGTGAAGAAGCGGTCCAGCTCACGGACATAGCCCCAGATCAGGCCGATGATGACGCCGAGGATGCTCTCGCCCACGGCGACGATGAGGGCCAGACGGATGGACACCTGCGTGGCGTACCACACCTGACACCAGTAGTCGCGGCCGAGGTTGTCGGTGCCGAACCAGTATTCACCGTTGGGCTTCTGGAACGCCAGAGAGGAATCCGTCACCAGCGTCTGATAATCGTACTTGCCGATGGCCAGTGCGATGAAGGAGAAGACCACGAGGAACAGGAACAGGAACAGGCAGACGACAGCAGCCTTGTGCTTGAGGAAGTTCTGGACGACAGAACCCCAGTAGCTGTAGTTGGAGTAGCCGACACGCTCGGCTTCCTCCGGAGAGTACTCGACGAAGTAGAACAGTTCGTCCTGCTTCTTGCCCTCAAAATCCGATGCTTTTGCCATCAGCGTGCGGCCTCCTTTCCGGTCAGAGTAATGCGCGGGTCAACGAGCATCATCAGCACGTCGCCCATAAAAACACCCACGATGCCCAGCACAGCGTAGAGGATGACCAGCGTCTGCACGACGTTCAGGTCATAGCGCTGGATGGCGTCGGTCAGCAGGGGGCCCATGCCGGGGACGGAGAAGAACCGCTCCATCAGCAGAGAGCCGCCCACCGTCAGCAGGATGGACTGGGGGATATACTGCACCATGGGGACCATGGCGTTGCGCAGGACGTGCTTGAACATGATCTCGCTGGAGCTGAGGCCCTTGACGCGGGCCAGCTTGATATAGTCGCGGGTCAGCTCATCCACCATGTAGCGGCGGGTCCACAGGGCATAGCCTGCAATGGATGCCAGCGAAAGGCAGGTGATGGGCAGCACGCTGGAAGCACTCACATTGCGGGTGGAGTACAGCGTGGGGAATCCCAGGTACTTGGAACCAAAGACCAGCACCAGAGAATACGACACCAGCGACGGGACCGCGTTGACGAACACGGTGTAGGCCGTGCCGATCCAGTCGAATACCTTGTCCTTGAATGCCGCCTGCAGGATGCCCATCAGCACACCGACCACCAGAGAGATGGCGGACGCCGTGAGGCCCAAACGCATGGAGACACCAAACTTTTTACCAATGACCTTGACCACCGGGGCACCGTTCTGGATGCGGCGGGAAGTGCCGAAATCCAGATGCAGCAAGCTGTTGTAGAACTTGACCAGCTGGGTGGGGATGGGGTCGGTCAGGCCGGCTGCTTCCAGGGCTGCGGTTTTCTGCTGATCGGTAAACTTCATGAGCTGTTCCTCAGTGAAGTAGTAGTCCGTCGGCAGGCAGCGCATCATCAGGAAAACTGCTGTTGCGATCAGAAAGATTGTGACAAGCGACTGAAGCAGCCGCTTAACCGTGTATTTTAACATGTTATCGAACCCTTAACTTTTATTCTTGCCCTTGCAGGGCGGGGAAACGGGGAGTTTAAGCCTTGGTAGCTGCGTCAAATGCAGCGGCGAACGCCTCGTACTGCTCGGTGGTGTAAGCCTCTTCGCTGGTCTCCCAGTTGACAGCCTTGTAGTTGCAGGGACCATACATAGCGTTGATCTTGCTGTACTCGTTGGCGTGGGTCAGAGTCCAGGAAACATCGAAGTTGCAGGGGCAGGCCAGAACGCTGTTCAGCATGCTGGCCTCAGCCTTTGCGAAGGCAGCATAGCGGGCATCGGTATCATCAACGATGGCCTTTGCGGTGTTGACCAGATCGGTGAACTCCTCGTAGCAGGCCACCAGATCCTTCTGCCAGTCAGCGGGGCCGGCCTCGACGATCTTGGCGATGTTGGAGTAGTACCAGCTGTAGTAAGCGTTGTCGTCGTGCAGGATCTCCTGACCAAGGAAGTTGACAGGATCGCCGTAGTCAGCGCCCCAGCCGTTGATGACGAAGCTCTGCAGCTGAGGATTACGGACTTCCTGAGTGATGGAGGAGACGTAGGTCTTGATGTCCAGCACGATGAAGTCATCGCCGAAGCTGTCGGTGAAGCACTGCTTCAGAACCGTTGCGGTATCCAGAGCGGTGGTGGAACCAGCGATGATGTGGTAAGCAGCGTGGACGGGGAAGGTGACACCGATGGCGCTCAGCTCGTCCATGGCCTGCTTCTTCAGGTCAGCAATGTCGCCGTTGTTAGAACGCAGGCGGATCATGGTCTTGCCGTCGTAAGCCTCGCCGTCGAAGCCCATCTCCTTGGCCACCAGGGTGGTGTACTCCTGGCCCTGGGTGTTATAGCAGACACCCGGCATGGTGTAGTAGTCGTTCTCGCACTTCAGGGGGTTGATCTTGTTGGTACGGGCATAGTAGTTGGTCAGATTCAGGCCCTTGTAGAAGCACTGACGGAAAGCGGTGTTGGCGATGGCCTTGTTCCAGTTGTCGTCGGGGGTGCCGTCCTCGTTGTTCTTCTGGTAGTTGAAGTGCATCTGGTAGCTGAACTTCTTGGGACGCTTCTCACACAGCTGAGCATTGTACTCGCTGTTGGGATCAGCCTGGATGGTGGTCAGGGTGCTCTCGCCCACATCCATCTCGTCCAGCTCACGGTTCTGATACAGCTGGAAAGTAACGGTGCCGTCGCTGATCATGGTGACGGTGAAGCGGTCGAAGCGGGATACATCGTTTGCACCAAAGTAGTTGGGGTTGGGGATGTAGCTCTTGGTGTTCTGGCTGATGAACTCCTCCACCACATACGGACCATTGTACCACATGTTGGTGTAATCGCAGGCACGGAAGCCCTCAACGCCCAGCTCGTTGATCAGATCCTCAGAGGCGGGGTAGAAGCTGGTGTAGGCAGCAACGGTATCGAAGTAGGGGCAGGGATCCTTGCAGGTGAAGACCAGGGTGTAGTCGTCCGGAGCCTCAACGCCCACGCCTGCATCCAGCATATCCTGGTAGGTCAGCTCGGCAGCAGCGTCGCCCATATCGCTGGTCTTCTGATAGTAATCAGCAGCACCGGTCAGGGTCTCGTTGGGCATGGAGGTGTTGTTGGCCTGGTTCTTGGCTGCGTTCAGCACCCACTCCAGACCCACGAGGAAGTCCTTGCTGGTCAGGTGAGCCTTGACCTCGCCGTTCACATCCACCCAGTCCACATCGTCGCGGAGGTTGAAGGTCCAAACGGAAGAGTCCTCATTGTGGCTCCACTCCTTGGCCACGGAAGGCACGGCCTTGCCGTAGCAGTCAAAGCTCAGCAGGCCTTCCCACAGGTTGGTGGTGACATTCATGTCGGAAGCCATCTGGCTGTACAGCATGTTCCAGCTCTCCAGCTCACGGTTGGTGCTCTCCCAGGAGATGAACTCCTTCAGCGGGGTAGCGCCGGTGGTGTTGGGAGCGCTGGTAGCACCAGAGGAAGCGGCGGTGGAGCTGCTGCCAGAGTTGCCGCCGCAGGCGGCCAGAATGCCGGCGGCACCAACGACACCGGAAGCCTTCAGAAAGCTGCGGCGGCTGATTGCATGAGACTCGTAGTTGTTGTTCATTGTGTTTTCCTCCCTATAATAATTCTGTGCTTCAGTGCATGGTGCAGGGCGGGATGTCCTGCTGTTTTCCCACTATTCTGCGGAGGTTTTTTGAATCCTGTATTGCCAGGGAATACAAAAGAGCGCAGAAACAGACCCCTCTGTCTGCACCTGTGCTCCTCCCGCAAAACCTTAACACGTCATATATTGTATCATTGAAATAAAAAGATGTCAATGGAGCACACACAGCTTTTTCTTCAAAAAGCAAAGTCTGCCGTGCAAAAACGATGAAATATATTTGCTTTTACATGGTAAAGCGTGCAGGAAATTTAACAAACAATGCCACAGACGAAACAACCGGAATTGTTCTTGTCAAAAAGACACCGTATTTTCTGCTTTATATTCTAAAAGAGCAGGCGCTCCACGCTTTGCGAAGAGCTCCTGCTTTTGGAAAACCGAATTATTAAAACAAGTCACCGTGCCAGTGCGTTCTGGATCTTTGCAAAATCCTCCAGCGTCAGGGCCTCGGGACGGATGCGGGCATCGAAACCGGCGGCTTCAATGGCAGCGGTCACGGCATCCTTGGGCATCCCCAGGCCGCTGGCAATGGCATTGGCGGCAGTCTTGCGCCGCTGGCCAAAGGCCGCGCGCACAAGGGCAAAGTAGCCCTCCTCGTCCTCCACCTGCACGGCGGGGGTGGCGCGGATCTCCATCCGCACCACAGCGCTGGTCACCTTGGGGGCCGGGTAAAAGCTGCCCGGGGCGGCGGTGAACATCATCTTAGAGGTCGCGTAATAGCTCACCGCACAGCTGATGGCACTGGAGGCCCGGGTGCCCGGGGTGGCAGCCAGACGATCGGCAGCTTCCTTCTGCACCATCACAGTCAGGCTCTCGATGGGCAGGCGGTCACCCAGCAGCTTCATCACAATAGGGCTTGTGATATAGTAGGGCAGGTTGGCGCAGACTGCCACCGGCATCCCGGGGAACTCCTGCGCGATCAGGGCTTTCAGGTCCACCTTGAGCACATCCTGCAATACCAGCTTGAAGTTGTCCACACCGGCCATGGTCTCGGCCAGCAGGGGCGGCAGGCGCTCGTCCACCTCGATGGAGACCACCTTTGCCGCCCGCTTTGCCAGCTCCCGGGTCAGCACGCCGATGCCGGGGCCGATCTCGAGCACGCCGTAGCGCTTGTCCACGCCGCTGGCATCCACGATCTTGGGGGGCAGGCCGGGGTTGACGATAAAGTTCTGGCCAAAGCCCTTGGAGAGGGCAAAATCATATTTTTCGCACAGGGCGCGCACATAAGACAGGTCGGTCAATTCGGGCATGGCTCTATCCTTTCTTTTCCAAAATAACCCTCTCCGTCTCGCTTCGCTCGCCAGCTCCCCCAAAGGGGGAGCTTTTGACAAAACCGCAAACTTTGCATGAATTGCCAAGACCTCGCCCTTCGGGAGAGGTGGCAGCGCGTCAGCGCTGACGGAGAGGGTTGTTCTCTTATTCTTGACTACTGGATGCAGTGCTCTCCCCTGCTGCTTCACTTTCGGCGGACGCGGTCTCTGCCGGAGTGCTCTCGGCAGATGCAGCCTCAGCGTCCCCTTCCGCTACGCTCTCGGCGGCGGCACTGTCGGCAGCCTCACTGGAAGCCGCTTCGTTGACACCGCTCACGGTGGTGGTGCCGCTCATCTGCTGGGCAGTGCTCACGGCACGCTGGATCTGGGGATCATTCTCCACAGTGTAATCATAGTATGCAGTCTGTTCGTCCGCAGTCAGGGGCCGCTCCACGTCCACGGTCAGGCCGGTGCCGTCAAAGCAGCTGCCGTCACCGCAGACCAGCTTTGCCACGGTAACCACCACAGCACTGCCATCGGACAGGCGCTGGGGGCTGCTCTGGATGGTGCCCTTGCCCTGCGTGGTGGTGCCCACCAGGCGGGCACCATTCAGGGTGCGCAGGCTGCTGGCAAAGAGCTCCGCAGCGCTGGCAGTGCTGCCGTTGACCAGGCAGACCACGGGCAGGTCGATCCGGGACTCGCTGGTGCTGGTGCCCAGCAGGGTCTGGGTGCCGTTCTTGTCCTCAGCAAAGGCCAGCGTGCCCTCCGGGGCGATCAGGTCGATGCACTGGATGGCATCGTCCAGCAGGCCGCCGCCGTTGTCGCGCAGATCAAACACCAGGCTGCCCGCGCCGTTGGCGCTCAGGCTGCGGATGGCGTAATCCAGCTCGCTGGGGGTGGTGGAATCAAACTGGCGAATCCGGATGTAGCCCACATTGCCCTGCACCATCTGGTAATCCACGGTGGTGGAACTGTAGCCGGAGTGGGTCAGGTCAGCGGTATGCTCGGCGGCCTCGCTGTCCAGCCAGGTCACATTGACGGTGGTGCCGCTCTCGCCGCGCAGGCGGGTCTGGATGGCATCCACGCTGCTCATGCTCTTGACATCGGTGCCGTCCACAGCGGTGATGTAGTTGCCGACCTGAATGCCTGCCTCCTTGGCGGGGGATTCATCGTAGACCTTGATGACCTTGGCATAGCCGGACTGATCCACAGCCAGCTCCACGCCAATGCCGATCAGGGTGCCGTTCTGGGTATTCATCAGCTCCGTATAGGCGGTAGCGCTGAAATAGCGGGCGTACTTGTCGCCGGTGCCCAGCAGGTAGCCAGCCGTCAGGCGGTCGTAGAGGGTGGTCTCGTCGATGGGATAGTAATCGTTGCTGCGGACATAGCGGTCCACCTCAGCGATCTTGTTGTACATGCTTTCCTTTTCCTTCACGCTGGAAACGGTGCTGTCAAACAGGCGCATCGCCACCAGCATGGTAATGGAAAAGGTAACGGTCATGGCCAGGATGACGATGCTGACCGCCATGCCGACCGATATCTTACGGTTCATCTTTTTCCCTCCTCTGTCAGACCAGCAGCATCATAACCACGCTGCCCAGCATGGAAAGTGCAAAGATCCCTGCCAGGATCAGACAGCCCACGCGCAGGATGCGCTTGCGTTTTTCTTCCTTCATAAGCCCTGACGGCCTCCTTTGATACAATGCAGATTATTTCATGGGGATATAACCACGGGGGTTGACGGCATTGGCCTTGGAGCCGCCCTTCCAGACCTCCAGATGGAGGTGGTTGCCGGTAGAGTTGCCCGTGCTGCCCACATAGCCGATGATCTCACCCTGCTGGACATACTTGCCCGCCGAGGTGGCGACCGACCGCATGTGGCCGTACAGGGTGCTGTACTGGTTGCCATCGGACATTTTGCCGTGGTAGATGATGACATAGTTGCCGTAGCCGCCGCTGGACCAGCCTGCCACCTGCACATAGCCGCTGGCGGCTGCGTAGATGGGGGTGCCGCCGCCGGCAGCCAGGTCGATGCCGGCATGCAGCTTGTTCACGCCAGACACCGGGTTCTTGCGCCAGCCGTACTCACTGGAAATGCGGCTGTAGCTCTTCAGCGGGCAGATAAAGCCGGTAAAGCTCAGCTGAGGCCGGCTGGAAGCCGCCTGCGCAATGAGTTTCTGGATCTGGCCCTTCACGGCCTCGTAGTTCAGCTCGTCCGACTCGATGGCCGCCTGTGCGGCAGCCTGGGCCTTTTTTGCATCGGCCGCCGACATCTGGGCCGCCGAGATGCTGCTGTTCAGCTCGCTCTGCTTGGACTGCATCTGGCTGTTCTGGCTGTCCAGCTCTTTCTTCTGGCTCTGCAGGTCAGCCTTCTGGCTCACCAGCTCGGCACGGTCGCTTTCCAGCGCGGTCTTGTCGGCTTCCAGCCCGGCCTTGGCGGTTTTCATGTTGTCCATGATCTCGGTGTCCTTCACCGAGATGTCCTGCATGACCTCGTTGAAGGTCAGCAGCTCATACAGGTCGTTCACCGCGGACAGCATGGCAACGCTGCCGCCGTCCCGCAGCTCCTGCATGGCGGCCATGTGCTGCTTGAAATCCCCCCACTGGTCGGCGATCTCCGCTTCTTTTTCGGTGATCTGCTGCTCCTTGACGGCGATCTCCTGTTCCTTCAGGCCGATGCTGTTCTGCACCTCGGCGATCTGGCCCTTCAGCACGCTGATCTGGCTCTGGACCACCGTGACCTTTTCCTTCAGCTCCGATTCCAGCGCCTTGGCGGCCTGCTCCTTCTTTTTTGCATTGGACAGTTCCTTTTTGTGCTGTACAATGGACTGGGAGAGCTTATCCAGCTTGTTCTGCAGGCTGGACATGCTGGTAGCCGCCGTGGCCGGGTAGACCGAAACGCTCAGCAGCAGGCAGGCCGCTGCCAGAAACAGGCTGGCGGCGCGCATGGCCCGGCTGTGCCCGGGGGCGGGCTTTGCGTGGGTGGGGGTATACATGAGGTGCAGGCGGAAGCCCGCAGAGTGTTTTGCTTGTTTCACAGAGAAGGCTCCTTTCGCTTACACATTCAGATGCTTGCGGATGGAGAACATGCTGCCCAGCGCACCCACCAGCGCACCACCGGCCAGACTGTACGTCAGGATGGTGGGCCAGACGGCATCCACAGGCACCATGGCGGTGCCCATGAGCAGCTGCCACAACCCGCCCAGCGTGCTGGAGGCCTGCACGATGTAGGCATAGCCGAAGATACCGGCTACCGAGGTGATGGCACCAGAGATCAGGCCCATGGTCAGGCCCTCCACAAAAAAGGGCAGGGTGACAAGGTGGTTGGTCGCGCCCACATACTTCATGATCTCGATCTCACGGCGGCGGGCAAAAACGCTCAGGCGGATGGTGCTGCCCACCGTGATGATGCTGACCGCCATCAGCACCAGGATCACGATCTGGCCCACCTTGGTCACGGCCCGCTGGACCTCCACAAAGGTCTGGGTCATCTCAATGGGGGCGGTAACGCTGTACACGCCCGGAATGCTCTGGAAGTTCTGGCTCATGGTCTGCATCTGGCTCAGGTCTGCCAGAGAGACACGGTAGTTGGCCTTGAAGGGGTTATCATTCTCAAATTCGTCCAGCAGAACGGCGTAATCCGCCATGTACCCACGGTACTGGTTGAGCACGTCCTCCTTGGACATGTACTGCACCCGGCTCACGCCCGGGGTGGCAGTGATGCGCTCCCCTACCGACTGGATGGTGGCATCGTCGGCTTCGGGGTCCACATAGACCACCATTTCGTTCTGCTGGCCCAGATAGTTCACCATACTGTCCACATTGACTTCCGCCAGCGTGGCAAAGGTATTCAGGGTCATACAGACGCTCAGGGAGGCGATGCAGGCAATGGTCATGGCCCAGTGCTTGCCCAGGTTGCGCACGCCGCGCACCACAAGGAAACCGAACGTAGAAGGCTTCATCATACCAGCGACACCTCCATTTCCAGTTCCTTCGGGTCTACGGGCGGATGGGGGATCATGGAGCCCGTGGGCACATCCGAGATGATGTGTCCGCCGGACAGGGTGACCACGCGGCGGTCAAAGTGACGGACCAGCTCGTGCTCATGGGTGACCACCAGCACAGTGATGCCCATCTCGCTGACACGCTCCAGCAGCTCCATCATCTCAAGGCTCAGTTCGGGGTCGATGTTGCCGGTGGGCTCGTCCGCAATCACCAGCTTGGGGGCGTGGGCCAGGGCGCGGGCCACAGCCACACGCTGCTGCTCACCGCCGGAGAGCAGGTCGGGGTAGACCTTTGCCTTGTCCTCCAGGTGGACAAGCTCCAGCATGTAATTCACGCGCTCCTTGATCTGCTTGTGCCCGATGTTGGTAACATGCATGGCAAAGGCAATGTTCTCGTAAACGGTCATGGTGGGGATGAGCCGGAAATCCTGAAAGATGATGCCCATCTGACGGCGCAGGTAGGGGATCTTGCGGCGGCGCAGGCGGGCAACATCCTGCCCGTTCACCAGCACGCGGCCCTCGGTGGGGGTCTCCTCGCGCAGGATCAGCTTGAGCAGGGTGGATTTGCCCGCGCCCGAGTGACCCAGCAGAAAAACAAACTCGCCGTCATCCACATGGAAGTTGACATCCTCCAGGGCAGGCTTTGCGTTGTGCTTGTACTGCTTTGAAACGTGTTCAAAATCTATCATGCATTTTTCGCTCCCAATAATTTTCTCCAAACCAAAAAGAACCGGCCAGCATCGGTTTCGAGCGGCCGGTTCTGCGCCGACGGCTTTGCGCCGCAAGCGGTTGCTTAATATTTGGCCGGGTTGTTGGACAGGTACTTCTTGACCATCAACGCCACCTTAAAGACGATGGCATCGTCGAACTCACGCAGATCCAGACCGGTCAGTTTTTTGATCTTTTCCAGACGATACACCAGCGTGTTGCGGTGGACAAACAGGCCGCGGCTGGTCTCAGACACATTCAGGTTGTTCTCGAAGAAGCGCTGGATGGTGAACAGGGTCTCCTGATCCAGGCTCTCGATGCTGCCCTGCTTGAACACCTCGCGCAGGAACATCTCGCAGACAGTGGTGGGCAGCTGGTAGATCAGGCGGGCAATGCCAAGGTTGTCGTAGCGGATGATCTGCTTCTCGGTGTCGAACACCTTGCTGACCTCCATGGCGATCTGGGCTTCCTTGAAGGAGGTAGCCAGATCCTTCACGTTGGAGATGGGGGTGCCGATGCCGACCACAGCCTTGATGTAATGCTCGCCGGACAGGGTGTCCACAATGCTGGCAGCCAGCTTCTCCATATCGGTGCGGTCGATGCCCTTGCGGATCTCCTTGACCAGCACGGTGTCGG
>ERZ1673738.5698-NODE-5698-length-11038-cov-7.389602_pt1 | contig 11038 bp, 8 predicted proteins | sample MGYA00580198_ERZ1673738 | MGnify/ENA primary metagenome ERZ1673738 (study PRJEB41218, sample SAMN15661784) | gut metagenome | host: Homo sapiens | place: Canada: London | collected 2015-08-20/2019-03-30 | study: EMG produced TPA metagenomics assembly of... | reverse complement strand
GGATCACGACCGGCCATGTGTCCAGCTTCTCCGACCCGCTGCTCGACTGCAAGGCGTGCAAGGCCCGCCACCGCGCTGACAAGCTCATCGGCGAAGAGCATCACGAGGTCAACGTCGACGCGATGAGCTTCGACGAGATGGACAAGTTCATTGCCGAGCATGAGGATATTGTCTGCCCCGTCTGCGGCAAGCACGACTTTACCCCCATCCGCAAGTTTAACCTGATGTTCAAGACCGCCATCGGCGTCACCGAGGATTCCTCCTCGACCTGCTATCTGCGGCCGGAGACGGCGCAGGGCATCTTCGTGAACTTCGCGAACATCCAGCGCACCACCCGCCGCAAGCTGCCCTTCGGCGTGTGCCAGGTCGGCAAGGCGTTCCGCAACGAGATCACCCCGGGCAACTTTACCTTCCGTACCCGCGAGTTTGAGCAGATGGAATGCGAATTCTTCTGCAAGCCCGGCACGGACCTCGAATGGTTCGCATACTGGAAGGACTACTGCGTGAACTGGCTCAAGAGCCTTGGCATCCGCGAGGAGAACCTGCGCCTGCGCGACCATGAGCCGGCGGAGCTGGCCTTCTATTCCAGAGCCACGACCGATATTGAGTATGCGTTCCCGTTCACCGACTGGGGCGAGCTCTGGGGCATTGCCGACCGCACCGATTATGACCTCAAGCGCCATCAGGAGGCATCCGGCAAGGATCTGACCTATTTCGATCAGGAAGCAAACGAGCATTATATCCCCTACGTCATCGAGCCGTCGCTCGGCTGCGACCGCGTGGCGCTGGCGTTCCTGTGCGAAGCGTATGACGAGGAGGTCATCGACGAGGCAAAGAACGACGTGCGCGTGGTCCTGCACCTGCATCCGGCGCTGGCCCCGTACAAGGCTGCGATTCTGCCGCTGAGCAAGAAATTGGCCGAGCCTGCAAGAAAGATCTATCAGGATCTGTGCGGCGACTTTATGCTCGACTACGACGACACCGGCTCCATCGGCAAGCGCTATCGCCGCGAGGACGAGATCGGCACGCCGTACTGCATCACGGTCGATTTTGCGACCGTCGGCGACGACAAGACCCCGGCGGACAACGCTGTTACCATCCGCGAACGCGACTCTATGGAGCAGGTTCGCGTTCCCATCAGCGAACTGAAGAACTGGCTGGCCGAGCATACGAAATTCTAAAAATAAAAAGGGGGCCGCACGGCCCCTTTTCCATATCCGCGCACAGGAGGAACGACACATGAAAGCCATTATCACCGTCGTCGGCCCTGACCGGGTCGGCATTATTGCAGAGGTATGCACGCTGCTGGCAGAACTCCACATCAGCGTCGTGGAAATCAGCCAGACCATCATGCAGCGCACGTTTACCATGATCATGCTCGTCGAATGGACGGCAGGCGCGCCGGAGTTTGACACGGTGCAGGCCCGCGTCACAGAAAAGGGCGATCAGATGGGCCTGTCCATCCGCATCCAGCGGCAGGATATTTTCACTGCCATGCACACCATCTGACGGAGGGGACAGACCATGCTGAACCATTCCGATATCATGTCCACGGTCGATATGATCGACCATCAGCATCTGGACATCCGCACCATCACCATGGGTATTTCGCTTCTGGACTGCGCAGACCCGAATCCGGAGGCCTGCGCCCGGAAAGTTCACGACAAGATCTGCCGGCAGGCCGAGCATCTGGTTGCGACAGGCTGCCAGATCGAACGGGAGCTTGGCATTCCCATCGTCAACAAGCGCATTTCCGTCACGCCCATCGCGCTGGTCGCAAGCGCGTGCGAGACGGAGGATTTTGTTCCGTTTGCCAAGGCGATGGACAGCGCCGCAAAGACCTGCGGCGTGGATTTCATCGGCGGCTTTTCCGCGCTCGTGCAGAAGGGCATGGCCTCCGGCGACCGGCGGCTGATCGCCGCCATTCCGCAGGCGCTGGCCGAGACGGAACTGGTCTGCTCCAGCGTCAACGTCGCCTCGACAAAGGCGGGCATCAACATGGACGCTGTGCGCCTTATGGGGCAGGCGATCAAAAAGACGGCCGAGCTGACAAAGGAACGCGATGGACTTGGCTGCGCGAAGCTCGTCGTGTTCTGCAACGCGGTCGAGGACAACCCGTTCATGGCGGGCGCGTTCCACGGCGTGGGCGAGGCCGACGCGGTCGTGAGCGTCGGCGTATCCGGGCCGGGCGTGGTGTACCACGCGCTGCAGAGCGTCAAGAGCCGGCCCTTTGACGAGGTGGCCGAGTGCGTCAAGAAAACGGCCTTCCGCATCACGCGTATGGGCCAGCTGGTGGCGCGGGAAGCGTCCCGGCGGCTGGGCGTGCCGTTCGGCGTGGTCGACCTGTCCCTCGCCCCGACACCCGCCGTGGGCGACAGCGTGGCGCGCATTCTGGAGGAAATGGGCCTTGAAACCTGCGGGACGCATGGAACGACGGCGGCACTGGCGCTTCTCAATGACGCGGTCAAGAAGGGCGGGCTGATGGCGTCCAGCTCTGTCGGCGGACTGTCCGGCGCGTTTATCCCCGTGTCCGAGGACGAGGGCATGATCGCCGCCGCGCGAAGCGGCGTTCTGACGCTTGATAAGCTCGAAGCCATGACGTGCGTGTGCTCGGTGGGCCTTGATATGATCGCCGTCCCCGGCGACACGAGCGCGGAGACGATCTCCGCCATCATCGCGGACGAGGCCGCCGTCGGTATGGTCAATTCCAAGACGACCGCCGTGCGCCTCATCCCGGCTCCGGGCAAGACGGTCGGCGATGAAGTCTCCTTCGGCGGCCTGCTCGGCGCAGCGCCTATCATGCCGGTGCATCCGGAGTCCGCCGCAGACTTTATCGCCCGCGGCGGCAGGATCCCGGCCCCGATGCAGAGCCTGAAAAACTGAGCGGAGGCGGCTGTTTTGCGGAAGGCGCTCTGTTTTGTGAGTAGGGGCCGATGCCCACTTCGGCGCTAAGAGCTGCGCTATGCGCGGCTGCGCCTCGAAACTAGCCTGCGGGCATCGGCATCGGCCCGGCAGAATGTGCTGTTTTTACGGTAATCTTCGGCGAATTCAGAACTTCCCAATGGGTCGATGTGGGCATCGACCCCTACAGGAGCAGCACTGAATAAATCCCCGCTTGCTTCACTGGGGTTTTCAGCGAAGCAAGCGGGGATTCGTGTCGTTTTCAGCCCTTCAGCGTCTGCTTTGCGTGCAGGAGCGCCTGACAGAGCGCGTCAACGTCGGCTTCCGTGTTGTCGCGGGAGAACGAGACGCGAATGGAGCCGTCGATGACGGCGGGGGACAGGTGCATGGCCTCAAGCACGTGGCTGCGGTGGCCCTTGGAGCAGGCGGAGCCTGCCGAGACATAGATGCCGTCTGACTGCAGACAGTTGATAATGCCCTGTGAACGGAGGCCCGGCAGGGACAGGTTGACGATGTGCGGCGCGGCCTGACTGCCGATGAGGACAAGTCCGTCAATTTGAGCCAGCTTTTCCCGGGCCAGATCGCGCAGGTGCGCCATGTGTTCCATGTTCGTCTTTGCATCTGTGCCGGCGCAGGCTGCGCCGAAGCCGCAGATGCCGGGCATATTTTCCGTGCCGGAGCGGTAATTGCTCTCCTGTCCGCCGCCGTTTATAAACGCGGGGAGGGGCAGGCCGGGACGGATATAAAGCGCGCCCGTGCCCTTGGCGGCATGGATCTTGTGCGCGGAGACGGAGATCATGTCCGCGCCGAGCGCTTTGGCGCGGAATGGAACCTTCAAAAAGCCCTGCACGGCGTCGGTATGGAACAGCGCCAGCGGGGAAGCGCGGCGCACGGCCTTGACCATGTCGGCAATCGGCATGACCGCGCCCGTCTCGTTGTTGACCATCATGACGGAGACGAGAATGGTATCGGGCCGGAGGGCCTTTTTCAGTTCCTCGACTGTAATATTGCCGTCGTGGTCAGGCTGCAAATATGTGACCTCGAAGCCCTTCGCTTCCAGCTTCTGCATGGGGTGCAGGACAGCGTGGTGCTCCACGGCGGTCGTGATGATGTGGCGGCCGCGCTTGCCGAGACGCTCGGCGGCGGAAAGAATGGCCCAGTTGTCGGCCTCCGTGCCGCCGGAGGTGAAAAACACCCGGTCGGGCTCTGCACCGAGGGCGGCGGCGACCGCCTGCCGCGCCTGCCGCAGACGGTGGGCAGCGTCAATGCCGAGCGCGTAGACGGACGACGGATTGCCCCAGCAGTCCGTGAGCGCCTCTGTCATGGCCCGCACGCAGGCGGGGCAGGGCTGCGTGGTGGCGGAATTGTCGAGATAGATCATAGTAAAACCTGATTTCTGTGGTTTATTTTCCAACGCAGAACCGCTCAAAAATGCGGTTTGTGATATCCTCGCGCATCGTCCGGCCCGTGACCTCGCCGAGCGCATCCATGGCCGCTTCCAGATCGACCAGCACCGCGTCGGGCGTCATACCCGCACGCAGGCTCTGCACGGCGGAGTCGACAGACTTTTTTGCGCGCAGAATGGCGCCGGCCTGCCGCGCGTTCGTCAGAAGCGAGCCGTCGCACGGCGCATCGTCCGGGAAGAGCATATCAAACGCCTGCTCCAGCAGGTCAAAGCCCGTGCCGTCCTTGCAGGAGACGGGGATGATGTACGAAAACGGCAGATCGGACGGCTCGATCGCGCCGGGCAGATCCTGCTTGTTCAGAATCGCGATCGCCTCCGGCGCTTCGAGCGCCGCGCCCATCGCGCGGCGGTCCTCTTCCGTCATAGGCTTGGAATCATCAAGGACATACAGCGCTACATCGCAGTCCTTCGCGGCCTCCATCGAGCGGTCGACACCGATTTTCTCGATCACATCCTGCGTGTCGCGGATGCCTGCCGTGTCGACAAGCCGGACAAGATGCCGCCCGAGTGTGACGGCCTGCTCGACGGTGTCGCGCGTCGTGCCGGGAATGTCGGTGACGATCACGCGGTCAAAGCCGGACAGGCGGTTGAGAAGGCTGGATTTTCCGGCGTTTGGACTTCCCAGAATGACGGCCCTGATGCCGGACTGCACCATCCGGCCCCGATGGCAGGAGGCAAGCAGCGCGGTAAGCTGACGGCTGCTTTCTGTCAGAGACGCTTCATAGCCGGAGAGCGTGAAGGGGTCGATATCCTCGTCGGGGTAATCGAGCACGGCGTGGAAATGCGCGCACAGATCGACCCAGCCGTCGTAGATCGGGTCGATCTTTTTGCGGATCGCACCTGCAACTTGTCCGGCGGCGTTTGCCGCCGCGTCGGCAGTTTCGGCGTCGATGAGATCGATCACGGCCTCAGCCTGCGTCAGGTCCATCTGGCCGTTTAGAAATGCGCGGCGTGTGAATTCGCCGGGCCGCGCCTGCCGGAAGCCTGCGGCGAACAGCGCCTCAAGTCCAGCGGTCAGCGCGGCAGGGGAGCCGTGGCATTGAATTTCGGCGGTATCCTCGCCGGTGTAGGAATGCGGGGCGCGGGAGATGAACGCCATGCAGTGGTCGATGGGGCGTCCCTGTGCGTCAAAGAGCGTGCCGAGCGCAAGCTTCCGGTCGGGGAGGGAGGTCAGCGGCCTGCCGGAGTTCAGCCTGAAGACCTGCCCTGCGGCCTCAATGCACCCGTCGCCGGACAGGCGCAGAATGCCGATGCCCGTGCGGGCACGGCCCGTGGCAATGGCGGCAATTTTATCAGACATGGCCCCTCCTCACCGGTATACGACCTCGATGCCCTTGAGCAGCAGCGGCTTGATGTCAAAAACCGCTGTGTCGCCGACCGCGCATGGAAGCTTCGTCACGTCCACACACGTGTGCAGCATCCCGATATGGCCCAGCACGCGGCACTTTTTCCCGTTTACCGTTACATAGATATGCTTTTTGAAGACCATCTGCTTCAGATTCCGCAGAACGCCGCGCAGGCAGTCGCGGAAACGGAACAGATCGTTTCCCATCTCCACGCCGAACCCGTGGTACCAGCCCACGGAAAAAACGGCCACGCGGGTGGGCTTTTTCGCTGTCCAGCCCGCGCCGTAGCCGCAGCTGTGGCCCTTCGGAAGCCAACGGAGTTCTTCCACCGTTGCCTGACACTCGCCGATGCGGGCAAGACCCCAATTCCCGCGCACGGACACGCGGCCCAGAATGGCCGAGCCCACACGCACACCGCCCATCGCGTATTCGGGGTATTTCAGAAGCCCGGCGGAGTTCAGCATATGCGCCATGCCGGTGCCGCAGCCCTCAGCGTGCAGCTTGTCCAGAACGCCCTGAAACGCCTCGGCCTGCGCAATCGTCGCTTTCTGATTGCAGAACGCGGAATGCAGATGCGTATAAATGCCGGTCACGTGCAGGCCGGGCATATACTTGAAAATGGGCAGCAGCTGATCCAGCTCGTCCGGCAGAAAGCCGTACCGGCCCATGCCGGTGTCGATCTTGACGTGTACCTGCGCCTGGACACCGAGCGTTTCCGCCACGCCGTTCAGGACGGCTGCGTCGTTCTGGCTCGAAACGGTCAGAATCGCACCGAGGTTCAGAAGCTGCGTCAGCTCCTGCGCGTCGGCGGTCGGGCGGAGCATCAGAATGTCACAATCCTGAAACCCGCCTGCGCGCAGGCGGCTGACCTCGGAAACCTCCGTCACGGCAAAGTGCGTGACGCCGGCTTCCCGGCAGATCGCTGCCATCTGGACAAGGCCGAGGCCGTAGCCGTCACCCTTTAAAACGGCCCAGAGGACCGCGCTGCCTGCGCGGTCCTTTAGAATTTGCAGATTGCTCCGCACGGCGGCGGAATCGACGACATACGCTTTCATGCTGCGCCTCCTGCGTTATTTCTTATCGCGGTTTTTGATGAGATAGACGGCCTTGCGCACATCCTTGAAGACCGACGTGCCGTGCTCCACGGCCCAGTAAATGACCGGCGAGAGCACCAGATCCTCTTCGCCGACGAACTCGGTGAAGTCCCCGCCGAAGCCCTGCTTGAAGCGGAACAGGCCGTAGAGCGGGTTATCCTCGGAGACGTTTCCGGATACGCCGCGGAAATCGTAGACCCGGCAGCCGGTTTCCACGGCCCACTGGATCATGCGCCACTGCAGCAGATAGTTGGGCATCAGATTGCGGTGCTCGTTGCTGGACGCGCCATAGAGATACCAGACCTTGTCGCCGTAGTGGATGGCAAGCGTGCCCGCGATGGGCGCACCCTCGGGGTCGAAGGCCATGTAGAGCCGCGCGTGCTCGCCGAGATTGTCGAGCATATTCGCGAAATACTCCGGCTTGCGCGTGACAAAGCCGTCGCGCACGCCGGTCGTCAGCATGAGATCGGCGAACGCCGGGACCATTTCCTTGCCGCAGATCTTCACGCTTACGCCCTTGCGCTCGGCCAGGCGAATATTATAGCGCCATTTCTGGTGGAAGGCCGCCATAAGCTCATCTTCCGTTTTGCCCTCGACGTTCAGACGGAAGACATAGCGCGGCTGGATGGCCTCAAAATTCTTCCCTCCCTCCTTGCACCGGAAGCCGAACGACTGCATGAGCGCGGCGAATGCCGTGTTGCTCGACGGCACGTCCGGGTCGAGCTTGATAACATATGATTTATATTTTTTCGCCAGCGCCTTCGCGCCCTCCAGCAGCTGGGCAAACGTCTCGCGGTCGTCCAGATCGCAGACCGGGCCGCGGCAGCCGTACATCAGCGTCCGGCCGATGCCGGGAACCTTGCGGGTCATGAGAGCCAGAGAGCCTTTGATTTTCCCGTCCTCGCCGCGCACGGCGACGGCGTCCCATGTCCACATGGGCTTTTGTTTGGCCCAGAGACTGCTCTGCGCAAAATTGCCCTTCGGGTGGCTCTGCACAAACGCTTCGTATTCCGCAAGCGTCTTGTCGGTAATCAATTCATACATGGCGGTACATCTCCAGATACATATTAAATATGTGTGATTTCAAATCGCTTTCGCTATAGTCTACCACAAACAGCCGGGATATGCAAACCTGTGACGCGGAAAACAGGTATACTTTTCTGCGTTTGCGGAAAAATGACAGAAGAATCATCCAAACAGGAGGAAAAACCATGGCGCATTGGGGCATGGAGGACGTGCAGGCGTGCTTTGGGGATACGGCGGATCTCAATACCCGGCAGATCACGGTCGGCAGGCAGAGGCTGGGACTGCTGTTTCTGGACGGGCTGACCTCCGGCGGGGATATCGCCGAGCAGGTGCTGAAGCCGCTGATGGAGACGGTCACGCCGGGGAGCATACAGGAGGTTCTGACGCAGGCGGAGCGGGCGAGAGTCTACTGCGCCGTCGCCGAGCGCACGCAGAGTCCCGCGCAGACGGCGGACAAGCTGCTGCACGGCTATTGCGCTGTCATTTTTCCGGGCACGGACACGGCGCTCTGCTTCGAAACGAAAACGAGCGCCCGGCGCGGCCCCTCCGCGCCGGAGTCGGAAAACACTGTCAAGGGCGCGAAGGACGCGTTTACAGAGACGATGCGCATCAACACCAGTCTCCTGCGCCGCCATCTGCGCACGGCGCAGCTGCGTTTTTCACAGAAGACCGTCGGCCTGCGCACGAAAACCGCCGTCACGGTCTGCTATCTCGCCGACCTGACCGCGCCGGAGCTTGTCCGGCGCATGGAAAAGCGGCTGGAAAATATCGACATTGACGGGATGCTCACGCCCGCAAGCGTCGAGGAATACGTGACCGGTTCCCGCCGGACAGCCTTTCCGTTATTACAATACACCGAGCGCCCGGACACCTTCTGCCAGGGCCTTCTGAACGGACAGGTCGGATTGCTGGTCGACGGGCTGCCGCTGGGGTATCTGGCCCCGGTCAATCTCGGCGTTCTTATGAAATCGACGGAGGACCGCGCGGTCGACTATCTCTCGGCGTCCTGCCTGCGCGTGCTGCGGTATCTGGCGCTGCTGGCCGCGCTGCTGCTGCCGGGGCTGTATGTCGCCATGGCGACGTACCATCAGGAGATGATCCCGACAAAGCTGCTGCTGGCGATCATCGAATCCAAGCGCGAGGTGCCGTTCGATACGGTTTTCGAGGTGGTGGGCCTGCTTGCCGCGTTTGAGCTTTTGCAGGAGGCGGGGCTTCATCTGCCGCAGGCCATCGGCACGGCGGTTTCCATCATCGGCGGCCTCGTCGTGGGCACAACGGCGGTCGATGCGCGGCTCGTCTCGCCCGCCGCGCTGATCGTCACGGCCTCCGCCGGAATCTGCGGCTTTACGCTTCCGAGCCGGGATCTGTCCGACGCCGTTCGCATCTGGCGCTTCGCACTGGCGATTCTGGCGGGAGCGGGCGGGCTGTTCGCCCTGACGGCAGGCGGCATTGCGCTGCTGATCCACCTGTCGGGGCTGACGAGTCTGGATGTGTCCTATCTCGCGCCGTTTTCCGACGCGCGGGCAAGACGCGCCGTGCTGCGCCCGCTTCTGGTGCGGCAGAAATGGCGCGACACGGCGCTGCACCCGCAGGATCTGAAAAATCAGGGGGACGGTCATGCTCAATAAAATCAGTATCGCGCTGCTGGCAACCGCGTCGGTGGTCAGCCTTTGTATGCTGCCGCGCACGGGGACGGACGCGGCGAAGCTCCTGCCTGCGCAGGTGCTCGTGATCGCGCAGGAGGACGGGCGGATCACCGTGGAAAGCGACAACGGCGTATCCGGCTCCGGCACGACGCTCCCGGACGCGCTTGCCGCCATGCGGGAAGGGGCGGAGGGCACGCTCTTTCTGGACACGGCGGAGCATATTATTCTCCTGCAAAGCACACAATCGCTTCTGCCCGCAGCGGTGCGGCAGCGGCAGTTCCGTCCGGCGGCAAAGCTGTATCTGGCGCGGATGGATGCATTGGATGCAGACGGCTGCGTGGAATTTTTGCAGGCGCACCCCGGTGCGGTGACGCTTGCGGACGCGCACGCAGCACTTCTGCGCGGCGAAGCACTCGACCCGGCGATTCTGCTGCCGGGGGAAAACGGAGGGATCATTCTTGCAGGATAAGCTGACGCCGAGACAGGTGCGCGCGTGGAGCCTGTGTGCGCTGAGCGTTCCGGCGGCGATGGCGCTGCCGGGCTGCGGCTGGCTGTGGGTGCTGGGCGGGAGTATCCTCGCCTGCGCGCTTGCCGCCTGCCAGCAGGCGATGCAGCGGCAATCCGGCCTGTGTATGCGGCAGGCGTTTGCCTGCGCGTTCGGAGCTGTTGGCGGACAGATCATGGCAGCGGCGGAGCTTTTGTGGCTGCTGTTTGCGGCCTCGGGCGCTGCTGCGGCCAGTCAGATCGCGTTTGAAGACGACCTTGGCCCGTTCCTGCCCGCGATCCCGCTTTTGCTGGCGGCGCTGGCCGGACAAAAGGGACGGCTGGCAGCCGGACGTGTCTGTGCAGTGCTTGCGTTGTGCCTCACGGGACTGTATGCGGTCATTGCCGCAGCGTCCCTGCGGCACGTTCGGGTAGATTGGAGCCGCCCGCAGGGCGTTCCGGCGGATGCCGCGCTGGCGTTCTGCCTGTGTCTGGGGCAGGCCTGCATGGCGTTTGTCACGGCGGAGGACGAAGTACCGCGCATTTCATTCGGCGCGGCAGCGGCGTCTGCGATTCTCTCGGCAGTCCCGACGTTTCTGACGGCCGCGTGTCTGTCGCCGGAGCTGGCGCGGCAGGAGCCGCTGCCGTTTCTCACGCTGACGAAAAGCCTGTCTGTGCTGTCAGTCATGCAGCGGTTCGAGCTGCTGCTGTCAGTCGCGCAGCTTTCGGGACTGTTTGCACTTTTGACGATGCTGGTGTGTGCGGCAGAACGCATGCTGGGAGCTGTCAGACGGAAAAATGGCACGGGAAGCATCGGAGGTGTGTTCTGCCTGCTGGCATTTGGCGGAAGCTTTCTGGCGTACCGGCTGCCGATCTGGAGCTGGGCTGTGGGAGCGGCTATATTTTGGGGTGTCGTGCCGATATTAACACAAGTAATAGTAAATATAAAAAAGAGTGAAAAATAATGAAAAAAAGGGTTGACAAACTGGTTTTTCGATGGTATCATAGCCGAGCGTTCTGAAGGGCGCAGCAAATCGGACGGGGTTCAAGAAAAAGCTCGAAGAGATTCGAAAAAAG
>ERZ1673738.5697-NODE-5697-length-11040-cov-5.463905_pt1 | contig 11040 bp, 7 predicted proteins | sample MGYA00580198_ERZ1673738 | MGnify/ENA primary metagenome ERZ1673738 (study PRJEB41218, sample SAMN15661784) | gut metagenome | host: Homo sapiens | place: Canada: London | collected 2015-08-20/2019-03-30 | study: EMG produced TPA metagenomics assembly of... | reverse complement strand
CGAAGTACGTGGTTGTACCGTCAAGATAAGGCGCCATATGAGTATATGTGTCAATCACCTTGCCGCCGACTGCCTTTGCGACATGCTTTTGTATATCTGTAAGATTTTGTTCGACTCTGTCGTTCATCATCAGATTATCCTCCTCGTTAACGTCCTGTTTTGGATCGGAATGTTGATGTTGGAATTTCGGAAGAAGGTCTGCCGGCGCGCTCCCGGAGGAACGGCGGGATCCGCCGTTCCGGCGCGGACTGCGCGGGAAGTGACAGGGACGCGCACAGAGCCTTTTTTCTTCCGTCTTTTTCTATTGTACATGCTTCGGATGATTTTTTCCATCGCATGGAGAGGTTTTTTTGCGAAGCGGGCGCTTCGGCGGCCCGCCGGGGGCTGCGCGGCGCTTTCCCGGCGGGAGGAAGCCCGGCACGGGCGGCATGGGCAGCATGAGCGGCATGAGCAACATGGGCAGCATAAGCAATGGGCGGCATGGCCGGCAAAAGAAAAAGGGGAAAGCTCTGTGCGAAAGCCTTCCCCTTTCTATGTTTTTCCGGTGAGTCAGCGAATGTAATCCTTCTCGAACTCCGCGGGCATGTAGACCACGTCGGAAACCACCGAAACGTCGGCGTCGGCGGAAAAATCGTCCGAGGCGTAGAAGCGCAGCGCGCGGTGCAGAGCCTTAATATTGCGCAGGGAACCCTGCGGGCGCAGCTGCCGGGCGTGCATCTTGGCGGTGTACAGGTAGCAGCAGATTCCCGTTTTGCGCAGCAGGGCGCGGTAGCTGCGGCGGTATTTCTCAAACCGGCCGCTCTTCTCGAGCATCTGGCGCACCAGAACCATCGCCTTCATAAAGTCGTTGATTTTGCCGGGCGTGATGCTGGCGAGCGCGCTGCTGCTGTGCTTGCGGTAGTAGTAAAGCGGCTCGTCGATGACCGCGAGGCGGTGGATGTGCGAGAACAGCTGGTTCATGACAATCATGTCCTCGAGGCACTTCATGGCCGGGAAGACGATGTGGTTTTCCGTAAACAGACTGCGGCGGAACAGCTTGTTCCACATCAGGCCCTGCATCTGCGTGTCGTGCAGGAGCAGGTTCATCGCCTGGGTGCGGTCAAAGATTCCGTGGCAGCGGAACGGGTATTGCCAGAGGAACTCCGGCGCGTCAAATTTGTAATAGTAGTAGCAGCAGGAGATGTCCGCGTCGTTGTCAACGCAGGTGCGGTAGAGGCGTTCGAGGTAGTTCGGGGCCACGTAATCGTCGGCGTCGACAAAGCCGAGGTATTCGCCCCGGGCAGCCGCCATGCCGTTGTTGCGGGCGGCGGAGACGCCGCCGTTTTCCTGATCGATGACCCGCAGAAAATCATATTCCTTCTCCGCGCGGCGCAGCAGCGCGAGGCTGCCGTCGGCGGAGCCGTCGTTTACGGCGATCACTTCAAAATCGCGGAAGGTTTGCCGGGCCAGCGAGGCCAGGCACTCCGCGAGATACCGTTCCGCGTTGTAGATCGGGATGACGATGCTGATCGCCGGAGACTTCTTTAATTCACTCAAAAAGGCACATCCTTTCTTCGGAAGCCCGGAGGCTTCCCGGCCGTGCGTTATTCCTCGGGAAGAGCGCCGATGGGCTGTCCGTCGGCGGGCTCCTCCGTGGTCGTTCCGGAGGAGGGCTCGGACACGGAGGACTCCGGCTCACTCGCGGGAGGAGCGGAGGACTCCGGCGCGCTCGAGGCGGGCGTGCTGGAAGACGGCGCGCTGCTGGAGGACGGCGTCATGACGCCGGGATCGTTGCTGACGTCGGTGCCGGGACCGTAGGAGTAATACGGGCCGGAGGGACGGTAGTACGATGTGGCGAGGGCTTCGGTCCTGACCTCCACGCCGTCCTTGTAGTACGTGCGCTGGGCGGCGGCGCGGTAGCCCTTGCGTCCGGCCGCGTCGAGCTTGACCTCGCCGGTGGCCAGGCTTTCGTCGAGCGAGTACGTGCCCTTTGTCAGGGCAGGGATCGTCTCGGTGTACCAGGAAGTGATCTCAATCGTATCCCATGAAGGATCCTGCCAGCCATAGATGGTGGCGGTGAGCACCTTTCCCTCCATGCCGGCGATGATATAGATCGGATACTCCGTGTTGTTCCGGAACTTAAAGTCCATGTTCGGCCAGCTCACGGCGGCGTCCTGGCCGATGGGGCAGTAGGTCGAGGGGATCGAGTGGTTGCTTCTCTCGACAATCTCGAGGCCGGAGCGCAGCACCGCGCCGTAGAGCGTCGTGGAGGTCTGGCAGATGCCGCCGCCGTAGGACGGGACAAGCTTGCCGTTGACGATGGCGTTGGCGGCCTTGTAGCCTTCGGCCTGGCCGGCGGGGCCGACGACTCCGAAGTACGAGAAGGTTTCGCCGGGCTGCACGACGGTGCCGTTGATGGAAGCCATCGCGCGGGCCATGTTATAGTTGCCGTTGGCGGTGTTCGTCGAGGTGGTGCTGTAGGTGCCGAGCTTCTTGAGATTCTGGCGCAGATCATCGGCCGTAAGGGAACACGGCGTTTCCGTCACGGGGATCTCCACCGTCGCGACGCCGTTTTCGATCGCGGAGGTCACCTGTTCGGTGAGCGCGTTGAGATCCACGGTCACGCCGTTGACTCCCTCGGAGAATTCAAATTGCTCGGTTTCGGCGTTGAACGAGACGACGGAAGCATCCTTCGGCTCGGTGTTGAGGGGAGCGGTAAGCTCCTCGAGCTTGGAGCGCAGGGCGCCGCTCTCCATGTCGGCGGACACCTCGAAGGTGACGGGCGTTTCCGCCAGAGCGCTGACCTTCGCGTAGCGCTCCTCGCGATCGCCGTCGCGGCCGTATTGATACGCCTCCTCGAGCACCGCGTCGGTGTCGAAGCTGAAATCGACGTCGTCCTGCGTGACGGTGAAGCTCTGATCGCCGTACGTCATGGTGACGGCAAAGTCTCCGCGCGCGGAGGACTCCGCGGACTGTACCGCTTCGCGGGCTTCGTCCATGGTCATGCCGCCCAGGTCGATGCCGTCCACCACGATGCCGTGGTAAAACGTATCCGTGTCGATCAGGGCGGAGATCTCCGCCTCCCGTTCGCGCGCGGCCTCCTCGGCGGCGGCTTTTTGTCCGCTCCACACGAGGAAACCGGCGGTTCCGGCCACAATGACAACGGCCAGTACGCACAGCGCGGCGACAAGGCCCTTCTTTGATTTTTTCGTTCCGCCCGGCTCCATGTGCGCGGGGCCGGCTCTATTTTCACGATACGCCATACATGTTCCTCCTGAAGTGCGCGCCGACACGCGCGGCAGATCTTTTATATCATATCGCGTTTATTTGAAAAAGTAAAGCATTTCGGGCAGATTGTAAATCTTTTGCAATCCTATGATTCATGCGGGCTTTCCCGCTCGCGCCGGGCTGTTTTTTTCTCTGTTTTTTTATCATTTTGTCCATTTTTCCAATTTTCTTGCGTCCGGATTGCCGGCGGAAAACGGATCCCGGAGGGAGCGGGAGGAATGCCTGTGCCCCAATTTTCGATGGGTTGCCCGTTGCAGGCCGGCCGTGCGCTATGCTATAATAGCCGTATGTAACCTTCAGCAGACAAAGGCCAAGGCGCTGTGCCTTCGTCTGACGGGGGAGCTCTCCCGATACACAGTAAAGCGAGCGCCATGCGGTACTTTTCCCACTGCCGGTAAAGACTCTCCCCCTATATGCGGCAAAGCTTTTGGGAGCCGCGCCGTTTTCTTTTCTCCGGGCGGCGAAAGGGACAGCGGAAGGACAGCGAAATCGGGCGGCAGAATTCCGATTTCTTCGATCAAAAACCGGACAACAGGAGTGATTCGTCTTGAAAATTCTGATTCTCTCCGCGGCGACGGGCGGCGGGCACCTTCGGGCGTCCCGCGCGCTGCAGACGTATATTCTTGAAAACACACAGGACAACGAGGTGGTGATCGCCGACGCGCTCAAGGAGGTCAACGCCATCCTTGACAAGACGTGCTGTGACGGCTACCATTTCATGGCGACGAAGGCGCCCCGCATTTTCGGCCGGCTCTACCGCGCGACGAACACGGACACGCCGCTGTACTCGCTCGTATCCCGGTTTAACGGGGCGGTGGGCGTGCGCCTGCTTCCGCTTCTGGCGGAGGAAAAGCCGGACGTCATTATTTCCACCCATCCCTTTGCCACGGAGATGGTGTCGCACCTCAAGGGAAAGGGGCGCGTTTCGGCTCCCCTCATCTGCCTGATGACGGATTACGGCCCGCACCGCGCGTGGATTGCGCCGAACGTCGACGCCTACGTCGTTTCGAACGAGGGCATGGCGGCGCAGATGGTGGTCTGGGGCGTGCCGAAGGAAAAAATCCACCCCTTCGGGATTCCGGTGGAGGACGTGTTTTTCAGCAAGGCGGACAAGTACGCTCTGCTGCAGGAGTTCGGCCTCCTGCCGAATCTGCCCACGGTCCTTTTCATGGCGGGCTCCTTCGGCGTGACGAACATCCTCTCCATTTATAAGGATCTGGTGCGCTCGAGCTTTCCGTTCCAGATCATCATCATCACGGGCCGCAACAAGCGCCTGTACCGCACCTTCAAGAAGATTATCCCGCGCTCCCCGAAGGCGACGAAGCTCGTCTTTTTCACGGATCGCGTGGCCGACTATATGCATGCGTGCGACCTGCTCATCACGAAGCCCGGCGGGCTGACGACCTCCGAGGCGCTCGCGTGCAACATTCCGCTGGCGGTGTTCGACGCCATTCCGGGGCAGGAGGAGGACAACGCGAACTTCCTCATCTCGCACAACATGGCGATCCCGCTCGATTCGCGCAAAAACTGCGCGTCGGAAATCGTCGCCCTGCTCGAGGACTCCAAGCGCCTTGAGGCCATGCGCGACTCGTGCGGATCGTTTGACAAATCGTCCTCAAGCCGCGATATTTTCTCGCTGCTCAACGATCTGACGGGAAGCGGCGGAAAAGAGGGGCAGGCATGAGAATTGTCGTGCTGTACGCTCTCGCGGGAGGCGGCCATCTGAGCGCGGCGAAGGCGCTCAAGGCGCAGCTCGACGGCCCGGACTGCGAGGTTATCCCGGTGGATTCCACCCGCCCGTTCGGGCGGTTCATCGATTTTTTCTGCTGCGATCTGTACCGGTTTTCCGCGAAATACGTTCCCCGCGCCTTCGGCCTGTGCTACCGCCTGACCGACCGGCGCACCGGCAGCAGCCGCTTTATGCGCCTGCTCGCCGCGCCGCTTGCGCGCCGCCTGCTGCCCGTGATCGAACGGGAAAAGCCGGACGTTGTCGTCTGCGCGTATCCGTTTTCCTGCCAGCTTGCCGCGATTCTCAAGGCCAGAGGGCTGCTGCGCGCGAAGGTGGTGCACATGCTCACGGATTACGGCGCGCACGCCGCATGGATTTCCGGGGAGGCGGACGAATACTGGGCCTCCTGTGAGGAGGCGGCGCAGGAGCTTGTGCGCCGCGGCGTGCCGAAGGAGAAAATTGTGGTGCGCGGGATTCCGGTGAACCCGCGCTTTTCCGAGCGTCCCGACCGCGGGGCGGTGCGCCGTGAGCTCGGCCTGCCCGAGGATCGCCCGGTTGTGCTTTTTATGGCGGGCTCGTTCGGCGTGCGCAGCGTGCTGCGCGTGTTCCGGATGCTCGACGCGCTCCCCGACGACTTTGAGGCCGTCGTGATCACGGGGAAAAACGAGAAGCTGTTCCGCCGCTTTGAGGCGCTCGCGGCGGCTTCCCGCCATCGCCTGCACCCGATTCTCTTCACGGATCGCGTGCCCGATTACATGCACGCCTGCGATCTGCTCGTCACAAAGCCGGGAGGCCTGACGTCCTCCGAGGCGCTGGCCGCCGGGATTCCCATGGCCCTGTTCGATCCGATCCCGGGGCAGGAGGAGGACAATGCCCGCTATCTGACGGGGCGCGGGAGCGCGGTGCTTCTGTCGCGCCGCAAGCCTCCGCGATCGCTGCGCGAGCTGGGCGTGAAGCCGTGACGGCCGCCCGCTCCCTTGCCCCCGGAATCCGCCGGTGAAACGGCGGGTGCGGCCCTCGTCCGGGAGTTGACAATTGCAGGACGGGTGGATATAATAAATAAGATAATGACTTTGAGCGTAAAGGTGGGTTTCAGATATGGCGGAAAAACAGATTATTTTGACGCAATCGGGACTGGAGAAGCTGGAGCGTGAGCTCGAAGAGCTCAAAAGCGTCAAGCGCAAGGAGATTGCGGAAAAAATCAAGGTAGCGCTGTCGTTCGGCGACCTGTCGGAGAACAGCGAATACGACGAGGCGAAGAACGAGCAGGCCATGATGGAGGCCCGCATTGCGGATATTGAAGTGATGCTCAAGCGCGTGAAGGTCATTGACGAGGACGAGCTGAGCAGCGAGCATATTCACATCGGCTCGAAGGTGGAGCTGCGCGTCACGAACAAGCAGACCGGCAAGAGCGACGTGATGATGTACCAGATCGTCGGATCGAACGAGGCCGACCCGCTCGAGGGCCTGATCTCCGACGAATCGGCGGTGGGCCGCGCGCTGCTCGGCCACAGCACGGGCGATCGCTTCGACGTGGAGGTTCCCGTCGGCGTGATGGAGTACGAGGTGCTCGCTATTTCGAAATAAACACGGCGATTTCGGGCGGAGCACGGGGAAGGAGCGCTTCCCCGGCCCCGCCCGCGGTGATCCCGGAATAAAAATACGGAAATACGGACGGCGCGGCCCCGAAGCCCGGCGAAGGACGGGGACGGCGCGCCGCGAAAAAGGGAGAATACGTAGGATGAGTGAAAACAGAAACGACACCCCGGAGCTCGAGCTCGGCGAGCTGCTGCAGATCCGCCGCGACAAGCTCGCCAGACTGCGCGAGGCCGGCAAGGACCCCTTTGAGATTACCAGCTGCCCGCGCGACGCCTTCGCGGAGGAGATCCGCGAGAACTTCGACGAGAACACGGAGCGCCATGTGTGCATCGCGGGCCGCGTGATGAGCCGCCGCGACATGGGCAAGGCCAGCTTCCTCGACGTGCACGACAAGACGGGCCGCATGCAGGTCTACGTCAAGATCGACGAGGTGGGCGAGGAGAGCTACCGCGAGATGAAGGAGTGCTGGGACGTCGGCGACATCATCTCCGTGGAGGGCTTTGTGTTCCGCACGAGAAGAGGAGAAATTTCCGTGCACGCGCAGAAGCTGACGCTGCTCTCCAAGTCCCTGCTGCCGCTGCCGGAGAAGTTCCACGGCCTCAAGGACACCGAGCTGCGCTACCGCCAGCGCTATGTCGACCTCATCATGAACCCGGAGGTCAAGCGCAATTTTGTGCTGCGCTCCCAGTTCATCAAGCATGTGCGCGACTTTTTGGACGCGCGCGGCTATATGGAGGTCGAGACGCCGGTGCTCAACACGATCTCCGGCGGCGCGACGGCGCGTCCGTTCATCACCCACCACAATACCCTCGACATTGACATGTACATGCGCATTGCGACGGAGCTGCCGCTCAAGCGTCTCATCGTCGGCGGCCTTGACCGCGTGTACGAGCTTGGCCGCATTTTCCGCAACGAGGGCATGGATCCGAAGCATAACCCGGAATTCACCACCGTCGAGCTGTATGAGGCATACGCCGACTTCAACGATATGATGGATCTCTTTGAGGAGCTGCTCTCCTCCGCCGCGCAGAAGCTGCTCGGCACGTACCAGGTGGAGTGGCAGGGCGAGCAGATCGACCTGACGCCCGGCTGGCCGCGCCTGCCGATGCACGAGGCGGTCAAGCAGTACACCGGCCTCGACTTCATGGCAATCACGAGCGACGAGGAAGCGGTCGCCGCCGCGAAGTCGATCGGCGTCGAGCTGCCGGAGACGGCGGACAAGACCTGGGGCAACGCCCTCTATGAGGTCTTTGATCAGAAGGTCGAGGAGAAGCTCATCCAGCCGACCTTCATCACGATGCATCCCGTGGACGTCAGCCCGCTCGCGAAGCGGTACGCGAAGGATCCGCGCCTGACGGAGCGCTTCGAGCTCTTCATCTGCCACAGCGAGATGGGCAACGCCTTCTCCGAGCTCAACGATCCCATCGACCAGCGCGCCCGCTTCCAGAAGCAGGTGGAGCTGCGCGACAAGGGCGACGACGAGGCGGGCATGATGGACGAGGACTTCCTCACCGCTCTCGAGTACGGCATGCCGCCGACCGGCGGCCTCGGCATCGGCATTGACCGCTGCGTGATGCTGCTCACGAACTCCGACTCGATCCGCGAAGTTATTTTGTTTCCGACCATGAAGCCGCTGGACCGGAAGCCGGAAGCGCCCAAGGCGGGCGCAGCCTCGGCACAGGCCGCTCCCGCGCAGGCTGCTGCGCCGTTGGATGCGCCGCAGGAGACGATTGATTTCTCCAAGGTGGAAATTGAGCCGCTGTTCCAGGATTTCGTCGATTTCGAGACCTTTGCGAAGTCCGATTTCCGCGCCGTGAAGGTCAAGGAGTGCACGGCGGTGCCCAAGTCGAAGAAGCTTCTGAAGTTTGTGCTCGACGACGGAACGGGAACCGACCGCGTTATTCTCAGCGGCATTCACGATACCTACGAGCCCGAGGAGCTTGTCGGCAAGACGCTGATCGCCATCACCAACCTGCCGCCGCGCAAGATGATGGGCATTGATTCGTGCGGCATGATCATCAGCGCCGTTCACCACGAGGAGGGCGTGGAGAAGCTGCACTGCCTGATGGTGGATCCCCACATTCCGGCCGGTGCGAAGCTGTACTGAGCCTCCCTTTTCTGAAATCGAAGCTCTCGGAGCCCTTGCTCCGGGAGCTTTTTGTTTTTCTTTCAAAGTTCTAAAAAATTTTTTCGGATTTTTGCAACCGTCCCCCTTCCTCATTCGTTCCATGGAGGAAGAAAGCAGCACAGAGGATTAAACCGCGAAAGGAAGGATGGGCGTTGAGGGTGAGGAAGCTGCGAAGACGCATCCGCGCCGCGATTGAGAGCTATCCCGTCGACAAAAGGCGAAGGGATGAGCTGCCCCGGCTTCTTTATGGCGGTAGGGAATCACATTCCGTCCAACACGCCGGTGGACAACGCCCTGTGGTACAACGAATTCTATGAGCAGATGGCCAGGCGATAAAGACAAAACAGACCAAACAATCCAGACAAAAAGGCCGGGCGGTAAAGGCCAATGGAGCCGGGCGGTAAAGGCCAATGGAGCCGGGCGGTAAAGACCAATGAGGCCGAGCGGTAAAGCCCAATGGGCCGTGCGGCAAAGACAAAAAGGCCAACCGATAAAAAGAAAAGCAGGCTGCTGCAAAATGAAACCGCAGCAGCCTTCACAAAACAGAGATCAACAACAAAACAAAGCCGAACAATAAAACAGAGCCCAACAACGAAAAACGACCTCAAAAGGAGCGAATCCGCTTCCTTCTGAGGCCGTTTTTTGTGTATGGGTTTGGGGCGCTGCCGATGATGCCGACGCCCACCAGACCGATTTTGACGGATTTGCTTATACTATCGCCTCTTATTTTGCGCCGCCGTAGGTGCCGGAGGTGTCCGCAAAGACGGAGGACACGTTCTCCTTGCGGCGGGAAACGGCGATGCGCTTTTTCAGCTCGCTGAGGAAGAGATCCTCGTCGAACGGAATCTCAACCGGGCGGCCCAGCCATGCGGAAAGGTGCATCGCGTTCGAGAGCGTGAGGCCGAAGATTCCCTCCTCGCCGGAGGCGATGAGCGGCTCGTCGCGCAGGATGGCCGCGGCGAAGGCGTTGAGCACGCCGGGGTGCTGCTCCGATTTGCCGTCCGTTTCGACCGTGATTTTCTCCGCCTTCGGGCAGCCGAACGGAATTGTGTTGGTGCGGGTGAATTCCGGCTCGGGCACGTCGAGCTTCCAGAGCGTCAGCTCGCCGTTTTCCGCGACGAGCTTGCCGCCGTCGAGGGTGATCTCAAAGCGGTTTGTGCCGGGAGCGTCCGCCGTCGAGGTGATGAAGGTTCCCGTCGCGCCGTTTGCGTACTCCACATACGCCGTCACGTCGTCCTCCACCTCGATGTCATGCCATTTGCCGAAGTGGAGCTTTGCGTCCACCATGACCGGCATGCCGCAGATCCACTGCCACAGATCGAGGTTGTGCGGGCACTGGTTCAGCAGCACGCCGCCGCCCTCGCCGCTCCACGTTGCGCGCCACGCGCCGGAGTCGTAGTAGGCCTGCGGACGGTACCAGTTCGTGATAATCCAGCTGGTGCGGCGGATCTGGCCGAGGGTGCCGCCCTGCACAAGCTCGCGCATTTTGCGGTAAATGTGGTCGGTGCGCTGGTTGAACATCAGGCCGAACTTCACGTTCGATTTCGCCGCGGCCTCGTTCATTTCGCGCACCTGTTTCGTGTACACGCCCGCGGGCTTTTCCACCATCACGTGGATGTTCCGCTTAAAGCATTCTATGGCGTATTTGGGGTGATCGTAATGCGGCACGGCGACGATCGCCGCCTCAATCAGGCCGCTGTCGAGCATTTCCTCCGCCGTGGAGAACACGGGAAGAGCCTCGCCGAGCTGCTCCCTTGCCCAGCGGAGACGGTCGGGGTTGATGTCCGCGACGGCGGCGACCTCAATCTCCGGGCATTTGCCCTCCATGATGTTTTTCAGATGGCCTGAGCCCATATTGCCCACGCCGATGATGCCGAGTTTTACCTTTCTCATCCTGCATCCCCCTTATGTCCTGTTTTGGATCAGTCCGCGCAGCGCGGCGGCGGCCGCCGCAAACGCCTCGCGGTTTGATGTATACCGGTATGACGGAATGTCTGTGCGCGCGCCCTCCTGCTCCAGAGCGGCGAGGCCCTCAAACACCGCCAGATGCGGCTCCAGCGTGAGAACCGTGCCCTGATACTGTTCGAGCAGCTCGGGAAGGTGTCCCTCGCCGCATCCCGCCGGGACGACGCTGCCGTCCGCGAGTGCGTCCTTGATGTGCATGTATTCGACATACGGCGCGAGCAGCTCCCAGGCCGGGAGCGTGGGCTGGCCGCACTGGATGAAGTTCGCCGGGTCAAAGACGGCGCGCAGATCCGGCAGCGCGCGGTGAATTTCGGCGCAGCGCGGGGCGGTGTCGCCGTAAATGCCCTTTTCG
>ERZ1673738.5681-NODE-5681-length-11063-cov-4.197856_pt1 | contig 11063 bp, 8 predicted proteins | sample MGYA00580198_ERZ1673738 | MGnify/ENA primary metagenome ERZ1673738 (study PRJEB41218, sample SAMN15661784) | gut metagenome | host: Homo sapiens | place: Canada: London | collected 2015-08-20/2019-03-30 | study: EMG produced TPA metagenomics assembly of... | reverse complement strand
CGGATGCCACTCCGGTTTTATTCATGGTGTAACACGCGAGGCGCGCATGGGAATTTAGCTCAAAACGCCTCTGCCCACGTTGCCCCACCCCCGAACCGGGAGGCTGGTGCGTCCGTCTTACGACAAATCCTCTCTTCTATTTAACCTTACATGAACGTTCTCCAATATCCAACCTTACGCTCATTAATCTCCTGAATAATCTCCGGTTCAACCTTGAAGTTTCTTTCCATATCCATCAATCCATTGATCTCCTGCTGCACATCGCTGACCTGGGTGTAACAGAAGCCGCAGCAATATGGGATTTTCTTGACGGCTGTAGTAATATCATCAAAACGCTTGATAAAATCTTCTTTTGTATTGACTTTATTACCATATCCCCATCCGGAATCATCGTTGTTGAAAGCGATTCCACCATACTCGCTGATGATGATCGGCTGACCTTTGTACTCGTAGCCGTTTGCCAGAGCAGATTTTCCGCTGTGGTATACTTCTGTGGTCAGAATCTGGTCTTTGTATTCGGTGTAGCGTTTGTACAGAGTATCGCCCACTTCTTCATAATCATGAAGGGTGATAATATCGGAAACGGTGTGTTCCCATCCGTCATTTACAATAACCGGACGCATAGTGTCCAGACTCTTGGTCAGATAGTATACCGCTTCTGTAAAGTGCTGTTCTACTTTTCTTGTTTCAATCTGGCTGACACCCCAGGATTCGTTCATCGGAGTCCAAGTGATAATGCATGGATGGTTGTAGTTCTGTCGGACAATTTCCATCCATTCTTTTGTAAATTCTTCTACCGCATAATCGGTATAGCGATAGGCGGCTGCCATCTCGCTCCATACCAGCATACCTTTCACATCACACCAATATAAGAATCTCTCATCTTCTGTTTTCTGGTGCTTGCGCAGTCCGTTGTATCCAAGTGCATGGATCTTGTCAATATCCTCGACCAATGCTTCTTCACTTGGTGGTGTCAGATGAGAATCCTTCCAGTACCCCTGATCCAGAATCAGTCTCTGATACAGCGGATGACCGTTCAATAAAATGTTTGGTCCATCGATACGGATCTCACGCATTGCGAAATAAGAACCAACCGTATCCACGATCTCCCCTTTGTGAGTAACCGCAAAATCAATATCATACAGATCCGGTTCTGCCGGAGTCCAAACACGGACACCCCATTCCAGTCCCACTGTTCCTTCATAGGCTACATTAATGGTTGTCTCTACATGTTTCTGATTTGCCAGCACACACTGCTTTGCAACCGTTGTTCCTCGAAAACTAACGGTAGCTGTGATCATCAGATCGTCATCCAGATCTTTTTCCGCTGCTGCCACTTCATATTCCAGTTTCAGTGCAGCATTTTGCAGATCCGGTGTCATTTTTACGGATGCCAGGCTGATCTTCGGTACGTATTCACTCCATACCGTTTTCCAGATACCGGTGGTCTGTACATACCAGCATCCAAAGTTTTCGTTGATCCATCGCTGTTTTCCTCTTGGCTGCTGGGTATCAAAAGAGTCTTCTACTTTTACCGTCAGTTCATTTTCTCCGTCATGCACCAGATTGGTAACGTCAAAAGAGCATCTTGCATAGCCGCCTCTGTGGCTTCCTGCATAGGCACCGTTTACCCATACTTTTGTAATAAAATCACTGCCCTCAAAATGCAGGATATAGCGATTGTTCTCCAGTTTTTCGCCATCCACGCTGATCGTCCGATGGTACCAGATAAAATCATGGCGGGTTTCATCCTGAATGCCGCTTAACTTTGTCTCATAGGTAAATGGAACATTGATCTTTTTATCACCTTTGAATTCCTGATACCATTTCTCTTTTTCCCCGGCATTTTCATCATCAAAACCGAAATCCCAGGTTCCGTTCAGATTTTCCCAGTCAGTTCGCATAAACTGTGGTCTTGGATAGTCCTTGATGTAACATTTCATTTTTGCTTTCCTCCATAAATGCTTGTAAAATCCCTTTCCGTCCTTTTGACGATTTTCCCATACGAGTTTATTTTCTCAGAAAATACATTTTTTTCATATTACAATACTGTACAATTTTTTTCTTTTTCTTTGTGTAGTTTTCCCTTTGTTCAGACAACAACTGTAAAAAAACGTCTCGTTTCTATTTTGCAAAAAAAGATGGTACGGAGTTCTCCATACCATCTTTTCTATATTTCTGAAATTTTTTATCTTCCCAGCGCCTTCGCCAGCTTCCGGATGTATTCCGGGGTGGTTCCGCAACAGCCGCCTACGATTCCGGCACCGACTTCTACCAGGTGTTTGGTGTGTCTTGCAAAATCATCTGCATTCATATCGTAATGAGCTTCGCCTTTGTCATCGATAAACGGCATGCCTGCGTTTGGTTTCGCGATGATAGGAACAGTTGCCACTTCTTTCATGCTGGCAACTACTGCTTCCAGCTGATCCGGACCTACGGAACAGTTCAGTCCTACGGCAGCCGCTCCCATCTCCTGTAAAGTCAGAACTGCTTCCACGGCATTACCTCCGTACATTGCGCTCCCGTCTGCTTCCAGAGAAAGCGTACAGATCATCGGAAGATCGCAGACTGCCTGTGCTGCATCCAGTGCAACCACCGTCTCATCCACGCTCAACATGGTCTCTGCAACAAACAGATCCACTCCTGCATCCACCAGGGCTTTCATCTGTTCCTGATATGCCTCATACAGTTCATTATAAGTCAGGGTTCCTCTCGGCTCCATCAGCTGTCCGGTGGTGGTGATATCTCCCGCTACCAGAGCCCGGTTGCCGATTCCGTCTTTACAGATCTTTACCAGCTTTGTGTTCAGTTCGGCTACCCGATCCTGGAGATTAAAGTTTCTCAGGCTGATAGGATTGGCTGCGAATGTAGGAGCATATACGATCTGGCTTCCGGCATCCACATAGGCACGCTGCAGTTCCTGTAAAACTGAAGGATTTTCAAGTACCCACTGCTCAGAAGATATGCCTACCGGCATACCTGCTTTTCTCAGGTTGGAACCGGTGGCTCCGTCCAGAATTACTACCCCTTTTGCTGTCAGTTCATCAAATTGCTGTCTTGTCATTGTTTTCTCCTTCCTCTGTATATCCAAAACACTATTTCAGTATTATCAGCTTTTTTATCTTCCCACGGACTTACAGAGGGAGTGTCCCATTACTGTTTCCGTTCACAGAACTCGATCCGTTCTTTATTCGGTCCTTCGATAATAAAGAAAGCCACACCCTTTTCCCAAAATGGAAGTTCTTCAATTCCATTCGACAACACTTTATATCCCTGCTCACAGATCCATGCATAAGCAGCCTGAATATCTGTGCAGTTTAAAGCGAAGTGATTGATTGCGCCTTCAATGCCGTTGCCACCTTCGGCGTAGGTCTCGATCATCAGGTTTCCCAGCTGCAAAAATGCAACTTTTGCCTGGTTTGCAGGTACCTGATTCGTGTGCATAGTCTGAAATCCCAGACCTTCATAGAACCGGATCGTTGTTTCTATGTCTGATGTAGGAATTCCGATATGCTGGATTCCTGTTGTCCACTGTGTTACACTCATCCTCTGTATCCTCCGCTTTTTTCTCTATAAATCTTATTTACTCAGCACTGTCCTCTGCTGCTGTGTCTTCTGTTGTAGTGTCTTCACTGTTATCCTGTGAAGAGGTATCTTCTGTACTGTCCTGTGCGTCACTGGATTTTGTATCATCGCTGCTGTCGGCACTCTTGTATACAAAAGATACACTGTCGGTGACTGTGATCTGATCCCATACTTTATCTTTGACTTTAATCTTTTCTTCTTTTACCCAGTCTTCCAGTGTGCTGTCAAACAGATCAGATTTTCTTTCTGAAATAACCGTCTTCTCTTTGTTTTCTGTCGCATCTTCGTCCAGCATCTTATCCAGACGTACTACATAATAACCGTCGTCGCCTTCGATCACACTGTCAGCAACTTCTCCGTCTTTCAGTTCCAGAGCTGCATCCTGTACCGCCTCATCCAGTGTATCATCGGTACTTCCCGCTGTGGTAAATGCCGGTGCTGTCGCACTTAAACTGTCATCTACCTCTTTTGCCAGTGCATCCATATCTGCGTTTGCCACGTCATCGGATGCTTTTACTTTATCAAGTACCTGCTGTGCCAGGTCTTTTTTCTGTGCTTTTTCTTCATCGGTCAGATCAATGGTATTACCATCATCATCCTTTTCTGTTCCTTCTGTAGAAACTTTTACGATAGTGACTCTTGTCTGATCTTTTTCATTGGCGCTGACCTCGGTATCTACATCTGCAGTCATCGGATCATGCATCTTGCTGCGGATCGTTACCAGTTCCAGATACGTAACGATGTCGTCTTCAGATACTGCCAGTTTTTTCAGGATCTTTTCATCGTTATCTTTGATAAATTCCGCTGCTGCTTCTTTAATGGCTTTTTCTTCATCATCCGTAATCGTAACGTCATAATCTGCCGCATGTGCTTTCAGTACATACAACTGATTAATTGTCGTCATGACACCATCTTTGGAGCTTTCCCCGACAGTTTTCCCGTCGTCTCCTTTCTGATCCCACACATTAGATGCAGAGCCGCTGACACCATACTGTGACATCAGCATATTATAATAACTCGTGGTCTGTGCCTGCTGATCTCTTACCATATAACTGGCCAGACCCAATGTTACTTTTTCATCTCCTACAGTTGCTACGGTTTTTGTTCCATCAATTGCTTTTGAGCATCCGGACAGTATACCTGCTGCAAGAGCAGCTGCCAGAATCCCACATGCTGCGGTTTTATTTAACTTTCTCATGTTTTCCTCCGTTACCCTTTTATGTACTCCGGGAGTACATTTATTCACTAATAGCATTTATTATAGACTATTTCCTCCTATGGGGCAACTTTTTTCCTTTTATTTCAATCTTTTTTCACAAGCGCTCATCTCTTGTTTTCCTGTTCTCAGGAATTTGCCTGCACTTATACCAGACACTGCATGACCGTCAGTAATTCAGTCGCCTTCTCCTGCATCGGCACTGCTTCCTTTGCCTTTCGGTTTCTCGGACGATACAGAAAATACGGATTTGTTTCGACTTTAAACTGCAGTTCTTCCGGATACTGATTCAGGATCTCCGGTATCTTCGCTGTGTTAATCTTCGCCCGCTCATACATGGTAAGTTTCAGGCTGTCATCAAGCTGCTTAACTTCGGTCAGATAGATCCGGTGAGCCATAGCTTTCAGGCTTGCCACTACGAGGAGGTTCTGCACCATCTTCGGCGGTTCTCCAAAACGGTCCAGCAGTTCTTCCATCATATCCTCATACTCTTCCCGGTTCTCGATCGCCGCGATCCGTTTGTAGATATCCAGTTTCTGGTATTCATTCGGAATATATTTTTCCGGAATGTACGCATTGATCTGCAGGTCGATCGTCGTCTCGAAGTCTTCCTGTACTTCGATTCCTTTTGCTTCCTGTACGGCTTCATTCAGCATCTTACAGTAGAGATCGTATCCTACCGCTTCCATGTGACCGTGCTGTTCCGCTCCCAGAAGATTGCCCGCACCACGCAGTTCCAGATCACGCATAGCAATCTTGATCCCGCTTCCCAGTTCAGTGAATTCGCGGATCGCATGGAGGCGTTTTTCTGCGATTTCTTTTAACATCTTATTTCTCCGGTACATCAGAAACGCGTATGCGGTTCGATTCGACCGTCCTACCCTTCCCCTCAGCTGATACAACTGAGAAAGTCCCATCTGATCCGCATCATGGATGATCATAGTATTGGCATTGGAGATATCAAGACCGGTCTCGATGATTGTTGTGGAGACCAGCACATCGATCTCTCCGTTGATAAACCCGTACATGATCTTTTCCAGTTCACGCTCGCTCATCTGTCCGTGGGCAAATGCCACGCTCGCCTCCGGAACCAGTTTTCGGATCTGATTGGTGATCTCTTCAATGTTGTTTACACGATTGTATACATAATACACCTGACCACCGCGTGCCAGTTCCCGGCTGATTGCCTCCCGTACCATCTCATCGTTATATTCCATCACATACGTCTGGATCGGTGTACGGTCCTGTGGTGCTTCTTCCAGAACACTCATATCCCGGATTCCGATCAGACTCATGTGAAGAGTTCGCGGAATCGGCGTCGCTGTCAGAGTCAGGACATCGATATTCTGTTTCATCTGCTTAATCTTTTCTTTGTGGGTAACACCAAAGCGCTGTTCCTCATCGATGATCAGCAGTCCCAGATCTTTAAACTGCACATCTTTGGACAACACCCGATGGGTGCCGATCAGGATATCCACCAGACCTTTTTTCAGATCCTCGATCGTCTTTTTCTGCTGACTGGCGGTACGGAACCGGCACAGAAGGTCCACGCGCACCGGAAAATCCTTCATCCGCTGTACAAATGTATTGTAATGCTGCTGTGCAAGGATCGTGGTCGGAACCAGATAAACCACCTGTTTGCCCTCCTGGATCGCCTTAAATGCCACACGGATCGCAATCTCCGTCTTCCCATAGCCCACATCTCCGCAGATCAGCCGATCCATGATCTTCGGGCTCTCCATATCCTGCTTTGCCGCCTCGATCGCCTGCAGCTGATCCTCCGTCTCTTCAAATGGAAACATCTCTTCAAATTCCCGCTGCCATACCGTATCCGGTCCATAGCGGAATCCGGCTTCCTGCTGTCTGGCTGCATACAGTGCCACCAGATCTTTTGCGATATTCTTTACAGCTCCGCGGACCTTCGTCTTGGTCTTCTTCCATTCCTGTCCGCCGAGTTTGTTTAACTTCGGTATCTTTGCCGCATCAGAACCGGCATATTTTTGCAGGACATCCAGCTGGGTGGCGAGAATATACAGGTTACTTTTTCCTGCATACTCGATCTTGATATAGTCTTTCACCACACCATCCACTTCCATCTTCTCGATGCCGCGGTACACGCCCAGCCCGTGGTTTTCATGAACCACAAAGTCTCCTACGGAAAGCTCCGAAAAGCTCTGGATCTGCTTTCCGCTGTACTGGGATTTTTTCCGTTTTTTCTTCTTTTCTTTGCCGAAAATATCCGTCTCCGAGATCACCACGTATTTGACCATCGGATACTCGAAGCCACGGCTTACCCGTCCCCAGGTGACCTTGATCTGTCCCGGCTGGATCAGTTCTTCCGGATCCTCACTGTAAAAAGCTGACAGTTCCTGATCCTGCAGATCTTTTGCCAGTCTGGCCGCCCTTGTTCGCGAAGGGGATAACAACAGCATCCGGTAACCGGATTTTTTCCAGCGCAACAGATCTTTTACCAGCATCTCAAAACTGTTGTTGTACGGGTTGACCGATTTTACAGTCAGCTGCATCTCCATCGTAAAATTCCATGCATTTCCCCGCGGCTCCATCGTGGACAGCGACAGCGTATGCATCTGGTGAAACCGATGCACCACTTCCTGATGGTTCCGGATCACTTCCATCTGTCCGGGCAGAAGATACCCCTTTTCCAGACGGTGAATCATACTCTCCCGGAATTCTTCTTCCGTCGTCTTTGCGTGTTCCGTCAACCGGTTCGGCTCGTCGATCACAACCAGCGTGTTCTCCGGCAGATATTCCAATAACGATTCTGTTTTCTTATAAAAATATCGGACAAAACTTTCTGCCCCGGCAATATGCTCCATCTCTTCTAACTGGTCTTTTAATTCAGCGGCGATCTGGCGGACTCTCGCCCCTTCCTCTGTCTTCATCTCGTCCCGGAACTTCTTCTGACTCTTTTGCGCCTCTTTTTCAATGGCTTTGATGCCCTGTCGGATCGTCTCCTTATCCAGCACCACTTCCGTCGCCGGATAGATCGTAATCTCCTCCAGATTCTCGATCGAGCGCTGGCTTTCCGCATCAAAACTGCGGATGGAATCCACCTCATCTCCCCACAGTTCGATACGCCACGGATTATCCTCGGTCAGAGAAAATACATCCATGATTCCGCCACGGATAGAAAACTGTCCCGGAACCTCTACCTGCGCCGCCCATTCATACCCGAGTTCCACCAGATGTCTTTTCATCCGATCCAGGTCAATCTCGCTGTCATTGCGAATCTTTATTACTTTTTCCTTCCACACGGCAAGCGGCACCAGACAGTCCAGGCAGCTGTCGATCGAAGTAACGATCGTCACTTCTTCCCGCTCCAGCAGTGCGCGAAGCACCTGGATCCGTTGTCTGGTAAGAAGATTACCATGGATATCTGCCTGATAAAAGATCAGATCCCTCGCCGGATAATACAGTACTTCCGGGTCATACAGCCGAAAATCCTCATAAAATGCCTTGGCTTTCAGATCATTTTCCGCAACGATCAGTCGAAAAGGAAACTCCCGGAGAAGCCCATTGGTAAAATGAGCTTTCTGGGAGTCCAGGCATCCGGAAACCTGTACGATTCCCGGTTTCTTCAGTTGTCTTATGATCGCATCAAAATCGGCCAGTTCATATAATGGTTGTACGAATGCATCCATCGTTTTCCCTTTCTAGTTAAACTGATTCATCGCCTGATCCACTTCTCCCTGCACCATCAGTTCCACGGCGCCTGCCACGCGTTTCAGCGCGTCATCCACCAGTCCCCGGTCTTCTTTGGAAAAGTGTCCCAGCACATAATCTGCCAGATCCCAGCCCTTCGGCTTTTCTCCAACTCCAACTTTGACCCTCTGGAAGTTCTGGGTGCCCAGCTGTGCGATAATATTTTTGATGCCGTTATGGCCGCCCGCACTTCCTTTTTTCCGTATCCGGATCTTTCCCGGTTCCAGACTGATATCGTCATAGATCACGATCAGTTCTTCTTCCGGATCGATCTTATAATAGTCTACCAGGGCTCTCACTGATTCCCCGCTCAGGTTCATGTAGGTCAGCGGTTTCGCCAGGATCACTTTCTGACCCGCGATCACGCCCTTTCCGTACATTGCCTTATGTTGTTTTCCCGAAGAGGGTACGCGATACTCATCCACCAGAAGATCAACCGCGTCAAATCCCACGTTATGGCGGGTATTTTCATACTGTTTTCCCGGATTGCCCAGGCCTACGATCAGATACATAATGATAACTCCTTCATCAGCCGAAGTATACCAGCTCCTGCTCCGGTTTTTCTGCCGCTTCAATCTCTGTTGCGTACAATACCGGACCTCTGCCGTTGTATACTTCCATAAATTCGTCTTTAACTTTTGCAGTTACCGTTACCCAGCTGCCGATCCGCAGTCTCTTGGCTGCCGGATTCTTACAGATATAGCCGATAAACTGGGTATCGTCCGCACAGCAGGTCATCGCCATACGTCCGGGCACGAAAAATCCTGCGTTCAGCTCACGACTTTTCAACACCTGTCCTTTGAAACGGACGGTCTTATCCACATATTTGTCCAGGTTATCCATCATATCCACATACCAGATACCATAATCGATATCTTCGATATCAATGATATCCGCGTTCATATCATACGGCATCTCATCCTGGAAAATATCGTCGATCTCGCCCTCTTCATTTTCAAATACCACTTCCGCTCTGGAATTGACAACTTTGACGCTGCGGCGGAAGTTTGCCAGCGGATGTTCATCCTGACAGCGGTTGAAAATTACCAGATCCGCGTTTCGGATCATCTCCATGAACAAGGATTTCATATTGTTCATATAGATCTGGAAGGTACTGGCATCCACGGTTACGATGTGCTGTGCCAGATCCCAGTAACGCGGCATATCGGTCTGATAGAACTTATCTACAGACCACAGCGGATTGTACTCTACCAGGACTCTGCCAGGCTGATGTTTTTTATTCAACATCTGCAGGGTATCCGCGTTAAAGTCTTCCGGATCTTCGATGATCTCGATCACCGTATTCATTTTTTTCAGGCTTTCCTCATCGTACTCCTCTTCTCCCTCTTCGCAGAGAATCAGAAGCGTTTTGTCCGGAATCTGAAAATAACTCTGATGAATGGTAAAATCCAGGAACTGGGTTTTACCACTCTCTAAAAATCCTGTAATTAAATATACGGGAACATCTCTCTTCATCATTACTCATTCACTCCAAAAATTTCAGCAATTTTGTCTTCTGCCATCTTGGAACCGATCACACAGATCTTACCTGTGATCTGTGGAGTACCGGTGCGTACCTCATACTCTTCCGGAACCATATCAAAGTAGATCCACTGTCCGTCTTTTCCGTCCACCATACCTTTGGCACGAAGGATCACACCAAGATCTTCTGCCTCTGACAGTGTCTTTAATGCAGCTTCAATCTCTTCTTTTGTATACTTCTTAGCAGTCTCGCGACCCCAGCTTGTAAATACTTCATCTGCATGATGATGGTGATGATCGTGACCGCATCCACACTCGGCATCATGGTGATGATGTTCGTGATCGTGGTCATGTCCGCATCCGCACTCATCGTCATGGTCGTGATGATGATGTTCATGCTCGTGGTCATGGTCACATCCGCACTCGCCATCATGATCATGGTGATGATGCTCATGTTCGTGGTCATGGTCACATCCGCACTCGTCGTCGTGGTCGTGATGATGATGCTCATGCTCGTGGTCATGATCGTGATGTCCACCGCATACCGGGCAGAAATCTTCGTCTTCTTCTCTTCCCTGCTCCATCGCTTCCAGGATCTGTGCACCGTCCAGTTTTTCGATCGGAGTGGTAATGATCACTGCGTCTTTGTTCACTTCACGGATCAGAGCGACTGCTTTTGCTACTTTCTCCTCAGTAGCCTTCGGTGTATCGGTACGGCTCAAAATAATCGTTCTTGCATACTGTAACTGGTTCTCGAAGAACTCACCGAAGTTTCTCATATACATTTTGCATTTGTTTACATCCGCTACGGTTGTATAGCTGTTCAGGCTGATCTCGCAGTCCACATCTACACCTTTTACCGCTTTGATGACGTCAGAGAGTTTGCCTACACCTGACGGCTCGATGATGATACGATCCGGATGATAGGTTGTGATCACTTCTTTCAAAGAAGTTCCGAAATCACCTACCAGAGAACAGCAGATACATCCGGAGTTCATCTCTCGGATCTCGATACCGGAGTCTTTTAAGAATCCTCCGTCAATACCGATCTCTCCAA
>ERZ1673738.5678-NODE-5678-length-11066-cov-4.268913_pt1 | contig 11066 bp, 13 predicted proteins | sample MGYA00580198_ERZ1673738 | MGnify/ENA primary metagenome ERZ1673738 (study PRJEB41218, sample SAMN15661784) | gut metagenome | host: Homo sapiens | place: Canada: London | collected 2015-08-20/2019-03-30 | study: EMG produced TPA metagenomics assembly of... | reverse complement strand
GATTTTTATTTTAGGTATGGCCATCAGGGTAGCCGCCTTTCTTATTTATTGACAACAGGCACAGAAGCAGCAGATGCAGCGGTGCCGGCAGCCTGTACCAGTGCATAGATCCCCTTCTTATCGTTCCGGCGGATGGCTCCCCCCGCACGTACCAGGAAGGAATAGATATCCCCGTAATAGGTGGGATCATCTTCAGAACTGAACATTTTCACTTCGCCTAACGCACGGGATAAACTCCGATAATGCCAGGCCAGCCCGGCAGCGTTGTCGGTGGCGGCTCCGGCTACACTCCACTTTGAAAGGGTACCATCCGATTTATATCGCAATACAGTAGAACGTTGCATGATGTTGAAACTATATAACTGGCCGAGAATCCCCTTTTGTACATTAGCCGAGTTCTGGAACATCCACTTTTCACTTTCCGACAGGTCATCCAGCAACTGGCCATACATGTTCGCATCCAGTAACAGATAACGATTTTCTTGTGGGACATTATCTGCATTGAATATGGTCATCAGCCGGAGGATATCCGCTTTTGATACAGATTTCCGAACTCCGGTTGCATCAGGCGTATAGGCTCCTACTTCTTTTGTTCCGGAAGTATTTACAATATTCGATTCTCCCGGATTCCAGTTGTACAGTGTTTGTTCCGCCGCTTTACTGAATAATTCTTCCCTGTCCTGGCCGATTACGCTGTTCCTCTTGTTGTAGGAAAGCTCTACCATGTCGGCATTGGGAATCAGGATCGGATCCGTGGTCAGTTCGTCCAGGGTGTATTCGATATCCATATCCGTGCGTTTCTTTACTGTGGCAGGCAGGGAACTGCGGTTAATTTCCACCTTGGAAGGGGCACCTGCATTCGGGATATGAACCTTCTTGCCCTGGTTCACATATACATCGTCGTTCACGGCCTTGCTCATGAACGAATTGTCGGCAAACAGCCCTTCGACAATGGCAGCCTGCCAGATTTCTTTTTGTATAGCCATAATTATTTTCCGAATTTTTCGTTATACTTATTCTGATATTCTTCGGGATATCTATCCTTCAGCTCGGCCAGCCTGTCGGCCTTATCGATCTCGTCCCAGCTCATGCCGATCAGGTCTGACGACTTGCCGCCTCCTTTGTTATCCGCACTGTTGATATACTCTGAAGCTCTCATCTGCCGGGCGGGTTTCATGGAATTGATCAGGCGGGTCGTGTTTTCCCGGTCTGATTTCAGCAGGTTCCGAAAAGTGGGAAGCTGATCGTCCGTAATCTTTCCGGATGCTTTGGCAGCATCGAGAAAAGCGGTGTCGGCAGCGTCCTGTTGCGCGGTGAGCCGGTTGCTCAGCTCTGTGACTTTTGTTTCCAGTGCCGGAACTTTGGCCGCCTGCGATTCGAGCGACGCAATATGTTCCACCACTTCGGCTTCCGTCTGCACATTGGCAAACGTCGGCATTTTTTTGAGGGTGTCTAAAATGGTCATATTATGTTCCTGTTGTGCCTGATTGTCCAGGCGGTTTGTAAAAAAATTATATATATCCTCCGGAGTAGGATCCGGCGCGATTTCTTCGCTGACATCGAAAATCCCGTCGCACAGCCCCATCCGGAGGGCTTCCTCGGCGGTGATCCAGTGATCTTTCCCGTCGAAGTAAGTAGCCTTGACCTCGGCGGCGCTCATGTTACAACGGGTGGCGACCATTTCCGCCAGCGTATTGTCGAGGCTTTCGGTCTCATCGGCCACGCGCCGCAGTTCCTCGGCATTGCCGAACGTGCCGCCGCTCACGCGGTGCAGCATCAGCCGGGCGTACCGGCTCATATATAGGGGCTTCCCGCAGAGGGCGATCACCGAGGCGATGCTGGCGGCAATCCCGTCGATATAGATCGTGATATCCGCCTGGATTCCCCGCAGGGCATTGAAAATGGCAATGCCGGAAAACACATCCCCGCCTTTGGAGTTGATCCGGATATCGATCTTCCGGTAAGCAGCGGACAGTTCCATCAGCTCGGCCACTACGCGCCCGCTGTCCACTTTTTCCCCGTCACCTACATATCCGTAAAGCAGTACACATACGCTGCCATTGCCCGGTATCTGATTTTTGAATATCTTATTCATTTTCCTTTCGCTTTTATTTCTCGGTTTAAAATCGACACAACAAAAATGAGCGTTTTATTTTGGGTGGAAAAATCGGGTTTTCACGATGAAAGTTTAACGTTTCACCGTGGCGCGTTAAACTTTCATCGTGAATATTGAATTTTATTTCTTCCGACGAATACTTGACATTTGCATCATAATATTTTGATTTTCGGAAATGGCAGAATTGAAAAGTGAACAAAAGAAGGAACTTGCCCGCGACATATACCTGTATGGCAATTTTACCCTGGAGGAGATCGGGCTGAAGGTCGGCACTACCCGGCAGACCGTTGCCCGGTGGGCCAAAGCAGGCAAATGGGACGAACTCAAAGCCGGGATGACCATTACCCGCCAGGAGATCCTGAAGAATATGTACCGCCAGCTCAACGAGCTGAACCAGGGCATCCTCCAGCGTCCGGCAGGTGAACGGCATGCCAGCGTAAAGGAGGCGGATGTACTGGCCAAACTGTCGGCTGCCATCAAGAAGATGGAAACGGATGTCGGTATCACGGATATTGTGAGTGTCGGCATCCGGTTCGGCGAATGGCTGCGGGCGTTCGATGTGGGAAAGGCAAAGGAATATGTGCAGCTGTGGGATGCGTTTATTAAGGAACAAATTCGGTAAGTATGGCGACTTCGGAGGAAAAACTGAAACTAAAGGAATGGGAAGAGTACATCGCCGCCGTGGCAAGTGCTACGGCCATGGAAGAACGCCTGAGTGAAGGCGAAAAGATCAAAAAACTGGCCTGGCTGGAAGACCGGCCGGAAGAATGGATGCTTTATTTTTTCCCGGCATACACCCGCTATCCTTTTGCGGCCTTTCAAAGGAAGGCAATCCGCCGCATTACGGGCAATCCGGAATGGTTCGAAGTGCTGTCGTGGAGCCGGGAACTGGCGAAAAGTACCGTGGTGATGTTCTGTGTGATGTATCTGGTGCTGACCCAAAAGAAGAAGAATGTCATCCTGGCTTCGGCTACGGAAACCAGTGCCGAAAGGTTGCTGGCTCCTTATCTGGCCAACTTCGAGGCGAATGCGAGGATTAAATATTTCTACGGGGAGCAGATGAATCCCGGACAGTGGACATCCACCCGGTTTTCTCCTCGTTGCGGGGCTTCGTTTCTGGGGATCGGGGCGGGTAATACTCCCCGTGGTGCAAGAAATGAGGCAGTGCGGCCGGATGTGCTGCTGGTGGACGACTTCGACACGGACGAAGACTGCCGGAATCCCGTTACCCTGCAAAAAAAATGGGACTGGTGGGAACGGGCACTGTTCCCCACCCGGTCGGTGAGCGAACCCACCCTGATCGTATTCTGCGGGAATATCATTGCCAAAGATACCTGCGTGGCGCGGGCGGGTAAGATTGCCGACCACTGGGATGTGGTCAATATCGTCGATCAGCAGGGTAAGAGTTCCTGGTCGGAAAAGAATAGTCAGGAGCAGATCGACAGGATCCGCCGCTCGATTACGACGGCAGCATTCCAGGGCGAATACATGAACAACCCCGTCACGGAAGGCAAGATCTTTAAGAACCTGACCTTTGCCCCCGTGCCGCCGCTGAAAAAGTTCCCCTTCCTGCTGATCTACGGCGATCCGGCGTACAGCAATACGAAAAAAAAGGTGACTTCCACAAAGGCCGCCTGGCTGATCGGGAAACTGAAACAGACGTTTTACGTCATCCGCGGATTTCTGGCCCGCGAAACGAATGCCAATTATATCGAATGGTTCTATCAGTTGCGGGAATATGTGGGCGACCAGACTGCTGTATATTGCTATCAGGAAAATAACAGCCTTCAGGATCCGTTTTTCGAGCAGGTTTTTCAACCGCTGCTGCGCGAAGCGAACCAACACCGGGGCAGCGACCTGTATATTATCGGAGATACCCGGAAAAAGCCGGAAAAGGCATCCCGTATCGAGGCCAACCTCGAACCGCTCGACCGGAATGCCCTGCTGGTGTTCAACAGTGCCGAAAAAGACAATCCGCACATGAAGGAACTGGAGGATCAGTTCAAGCTGTTTGAACTGACACTTCCGTATCCGTCCGACGGGCCGGACTGTATCGAAGGGGGCATTCATATCATCCGGCAGAAGGTACTGGCACAGGATCCGGGCACCAGCATCCCGGCAGATGAGTTTAGAGATCTAAATCCGTTCCGTATGTAACCCATATTATTATATCGTATGAACAACTATATCACCATCGAAGACTACGACGCCAGCATCCACCGCGAGATTCTCGACAGCCTGCTGCGGGACGATGCCACGAACGACAATGCCGTGATCGAGATCTGTGAGGACAGGGCCGTCGCTGAAATGCGTTCTTATCTGAACAAGCGGTACGACTGTAATGCGATCTTCAGTGCAACGGGCAGCGAACGCCACCCGCTGATCCTGATGATGGCTATCGACATTGCCGTGTATCACATCTTTTGTATCCACAATCCCTATAAGATTTCCGAGATCCGGAAGGAACGTTACAACCGGGCCATCGAATGGCTGAAGGCTGTGGCGGCCGAAGACATCACGATCGACGGAGCGCCGGAACTGCCGGAGGACGAAGCTTCGGCCAATTCCCGATGGCAAATCGAGAGCAACCCGCAGCGGGCGACACATTTTTAATCATCGTTTAAATACTGTTTAAATGTCACGTAAAAAGAATAAAAATCAGCGGATCACAACGGGCGGAGCCGCTTATACGGGAACACTGGAACCGGACATTGTCCTGCAAATGCCGCAGTTGTTTTTTTTCGATACGAAATCGTATATCAACAGTTTGAACGCGGCCAAAGCGATCGATTCATACACCCGTTGCCGGCTGTATGATATGTACGAGGCCGCCCTGCTCGATCCGCACCTGGCGGGGGTGATCGATAAGCGCCTGATCGGGGTGAGCAGGATCCCGATAGAGTTCCGCCGCGACGGGAAACCGGACGAAGCGGTGAACGCACAGATCCGCTCGCCCTGGTTCCGGCGGTTCGTCAAGGATGTGATGTGGGCGAAATTCTGGGGATTCTCGTTGTTCCAGTTCTTCCGCGACGGGGAATGGATCGATTATGAGCTTATCCCGCGCAAACATTACGATCCGATTAAACGGCAGCTGCTCCGGTATCAGACGGACAATTCCGGCATTCCCATCGGGGAGTTTCCCAATATGCTGTTTATCGGGGAAGATCCGCGCGGGCTGGGGATACTGGCCGAACTGTTGCCGATGGCGCTGTATAAACGGGGAAACCTGGGCGACTGGGCGCAGTTCTGCCAGATCTTCGGGATGCCGATCCGGGAATATACCTACAATGCCGGGGATGACGATACCCGGAAGCGGCTGCTGGAGGATGCACGCCGGCAGGGAGCCAATGCCGTATATATCCATCCGAAGGAATCGTCGTTGAACCTGATCGAATCGGCACAGAAAAGCGGAACGGTGGATCTGTACGAACGGTTCTATGCCATGTGCAACACGGAAATCAGCGTCAGGGTGCTCGGCAATACCCTGACCACCGACAGCAAGGCCAACGGGACGCAGGCGCTCGGCAAGGTGCACCAGGAGGAGGAAGACCAGCTGAAGGAAGACGACCGTGATTTTATCCTTGACGTTCTCAACTTCGAAATGACCGATATCTTCCAGGCGATGGGTGTCGAAACGGCGGGGGGCGAGTTCGTGTATGTCACCAGCGTGAAGATCGATAAAAGCGAACAGATCGTGATCGTGGAAAAGCTCAAAGGCATGGGATTGCCGATCTCGGACGATTACCTGTACCAGACCTTCGACGTGGATAAGCCGGAGGATTACGAGGTACAAAAAGCCCGCCTGGCGGAAGAGGAGCAGCGGGCACAGGAAAGGGAAGAGCTGAACCGGCGGATGCTGGAGAATCCAGCCCTGGCACAGGAGACGGAGAAACGGAACTTTTTAAACCGCCTGAACGGTTTTTTCGGAGTCGCCCCGAAAGAAAAAAACGGGGCTCCTTTAGCATTTTAATGAACGGCCTCTACGGGCATTCCTGCCCGGCCTGCGGAGGATTGCACGCTACGAACGCCGATATGGCCGTCCGGTTCAACAAAGACGCGCTGGCCGAGGCCCTTCAGGTGATCTATGACGGCATGGACGTGAGGGATAAGATCGAAGGGCATATCTTCCGGGAAACCCTGCGCCTGTTCAACGAGGCTACGGCCGAAGGGCTGGCCATGACGGGCGGGGCTACGCACAATGAATTGTTTTACCGGCAATTGCGTAGCAACAACGAGGTTTTCTCGGCCTTCCGCACGCACCGGATGCAGAATGATGTGGCCGCCCGGTTGCTGGACGAAAACGGAAAGCTGAAACCGTTCGATACCTGGGTGCGCGACATTCAGAGTATCACGGATCACTACGTCCGAAGCTGGCTGAAAACGGAGTACGACACCGCCATTATCCGGGCACACCAGGCGGCGGAGTGGCAGCAGTTCGAGCAGGAGGCGGATGTGTTCCCCAACGTCCGATGGATGCCGACAACGAGCATCCAGCCGGATCCGCTGCACCGGGTATATTGGGAACAGAAGCTGACACTTCCGATCAACCACCCGTTTTGGGATCGGCATCACCCCGGCGACCGCTGGAATTGCAAGTGTACCCTGGAGCAGACAGACAGCCCGGTGAACGACACCGCTATCCGGAGCAGCAGCCCCACACCCCCGCAGCCGGGACTGGACAACAATCCGGCGCGGGACGGCAAGCTGTTCAGCAGTACGCATCCTTATTATACGGAAGCCTATCCGGGAGCCCGGAAGGCCGCCGACCGGTTGTTGAACGCCCAAAATGCCGTGCGGATCCGCCGGAAGGAGATTCAAAAGCGGGCCGAATTTCTGAAGAACGAAAGGCTGGATAATCCCGGTTTCCCTCAGGAGATACAGGTGACCGGGAAAGCCGTTAAAGAATGGCTGAATCAGCCGCACAGGCATTATGCAGAGAAAAACGAGTTACTGCCTGGAATCCGGAATGTTATCCGGGATGCCGTGTACCGTGGCTGGACACCCTATCACAAAGGCAATCCTATGTATGTGCGGTCGCATATCTTTGAAACGGAAGTGCTGGGGGATAAATCGTGGATCATCGTGCGCGAGGATATTCACGGGAATATGGTGCTGCATAGCATATCGGATAGCCCGAAAGTGCTGGACGGGATACGAAAATAGCCCGGAAGACCATTTCTACCGGAACTGCAATCCGGAGCTGTATCCTGCGGGCTATTCTTTTATATGACAAAGATAGGATTATTTTACGAAAAAACAAACACAATGACGACACACGCACCGAATATCAGGGAAGAAGTACAGCGGAAACTGAACGAACTGGCACGCATCCGCGACCGCGTGCTGCCCGTTAAGGTGGGGCGTGCCGCGGTGAACCTGACAAAGGAGAATTTCCGCCAGGGCGGCTTTTATGGACGGCCGTGGCAGCAGCCGAAAAGGCGGACACTGGGATTCAAGGGAGCGGCAGGCGGGTACGGGCCGCTGCTCTCCGGGAGCAACCACCTGATGAACAGTAACGAATACAAGGCGGAACAAGCGAAGGTATATATCCGCAACCCGCTGGTGTATGCCGCGATCCACAACGACGGCGGCGATATCACCGTGACGGCCAAAATGAAGAAGTATTTCTGGTACCGATTCAAACAGGCGCAGGGCGGTTCCGGGGGAGCACCGGCAGGCAGAAGGGCAGGTGGCAGGAACAGCGGGGCGCTCAGCCCGGAAGCCGGATTCTGGAAAGCAATGGCCCTGAAACGCGTCGGCAGCAAGATCCATATTCCCAAAAGGCAGTTCCTGGGAACATCGCCCCGCCTGGAAAGGGAAATCACTCGAATCATCGAAACCGAACTGATTAACTTTATACGACATGGAAGAACTACTTGAAAATCTCATTTGCCTATTCCTGGACGAGATGCCGGAACTGAAGGTGATCGATGAAGACTTCGGGCAGCTGGAGATGATCGACGACGACACGCGCGATACCTATCCGCTGACGTTCCCGGCACTGCTGATCGAAGCGCCGCAGACGGAATGGAGCAACATCCTCGGATTGCACCAGAAGGGACTGGCAACGATCCGCACCAGGCTCATCATCGATTGCTACGACGACACCCATGCCCGCAGCGGGACGGTAGAAAAGATCAGGGAGCGCGAAGCCATGCGGAAAAAGGTTCATGAGTTTCTGCAAGGGCACCGCATCGGCACCGACAGTTCCCTGATCCGTACCGGAAGCCGGTTCTTTACCTGGAACCACGGCATCAAGGTGTATGAACAGACCTATACGATCGAAGTAACGGAACTGATCCCACCGAAAACGAAGGAGATACCGCCGGGACAACTCAAAGTGAAGATCGTACCGAAATTTTAATGCGGAAAACTCCGCCGGGGCTCGGAGTATAAAAAAGCCCCCAACGTTTCCTGATAAGTCGCTACAAAATAACAAGATACGAACGTAATAGCTCGCACGTTGGAGGCTCAAGGGACTATTAGTTTAGCAAAGCAAATATAATCAATAAATTGAAAAATTATGTATAACACGGAAATCTTTACAATAGAACCGGATTTACCGCCGGGAAAACCGGGTCACAGGAGGTGACGAAGTTTTAAATCGGAACTCCGTCGGGGCAGGAGTATAAAAAAGCCCCCAACACTAAAGTTCAAGGCCAATCAAACTTTAAGTGTACGACAAAGCACACACGGAATAGTGTCAGGGGCAGTATGTCCTTGCATTTTCATGTGTGCTTTGTCATTTTTGTTTGATTGGCAAGGCAAAGATAACTTATAAAACTGAAAATTATGTGTAAATCAGAAATCTTTGCACGTCTCCTCCAATTGGTGGAGCAAGAAACGGAAATCTCCAAAGAGCAGATATTGTCTGCCAACAAGGAAGCCGAAGTGGTGGATGCCCGGTATATCCTTGTCGATATGCTGGCCAAAGCAGGGTTCTATCCCTCCCGTATTGCCGTACTGATCCGGCAGTCTAAGCGGTCGGTCAATTATATCCTTTCCAATTTCCCCGATCGCCTCAAGGCGGGGAAAATGATGCGCCTGCAATGGGATAACATACGGAAAGCCGCCGGAAACATCTGATTCCCATACGATTTTTGTCGCCGTAGATTTGCAGTGCGGTCGATATTGACCGTAATATAAATTCAATCTATATATGGACACTGAAGCAAAGATCGTCGAAAAGAAAGTCTATGAAGACGGTAAAAGAAATTACGCCACGAAAGGCGAGGCTTTGGGTATTGGGATTCCTGCCCTGGTGCTGGGCGGCCTGGCGGCTGCATCGCTCTGGGGACGCGGACGCGGCGGATTCGCCGGCGGAGGCTTCCCGGAAAACGTGAATATCAACACGACCAACGGCGGAAACGCCGGAGCCGGAGCAGCTGCACCCACCGCCTTCGAGGCGTGGAGAAGGGAAGTTGATGATGTGGTGGAACTGACCAACACCATCTGGGGCCTGAAGCTCAACACTCAGGAACAAATGTACCGCCACCGCGAAACCGATGTGAACGAGAAGTTCCAGCTGTGGAAATCGCAGGTAGATGCCGATTTCGGGCTCTACAAAACAAGCCGCGACCTGTACGACACCCTGAACGAACGCTACGGGGCGAAGTTCACGGAGCTCGATAAAAAGGTTGCCGTTTTGGAAGCTACCCGTCCGTATCAGGATCGTCTGATCCAGTGCGAGATTGACAAGGCATTCACAGCATCGATCAACTACACAGATCGTAAGACCTGCCGGATGATCGAAGGTGCCGTTGTGTTACCGGATTCTCCGTCCGTAACGGGATACGTATCTTACAATCCCTGCCGGCCGGTAGAAGGCTGATCCCATTAGTTGGTGATAGGGTGTCCCGGTATGGGATGCCTTTTCACCACTACTTCTATTATTATTCACCAACTAAAGATATTCATGATGACAATAACAGATCCGTTATTACAATCCCGCAACTACGGGCTCCCTGAAATGGACAGGGAACAGGAAGCTTTGAAGCAGAAACTGGCGGAACTCCAAAAACGCCAATATTCCCAGCAACAGGCAGCGGCCCCGACATGGGACGAGATCGACCGCATTACGTCGTCCCTGAGTGAAAAGGAGTTCAACTTCCTGCAAGGAAATCAGGAGTTCCAGGAAAGCAGCGTCGCCATCCAGCAGATCCTCCAGAACGAATACATGCGGATCATGCGCCCTATCGTCGAATCGACCAAAGAAGGGAAAGATGCGCTGGATAAACACCTCACTCTGCTGAAACGCCTGGTTAAAAGTGCCAAAGACGAAGCCGACCACCGGGACGCTTTGATGAACGAATATATCACCCAATACTCCAACCTCACCTGGCAGGAGTTCATGGATATGAAAACGAAAAAACAATCCTAAATTATGTAAGCTATGAATATGAAGGAAAATATCGAAACGCTGAAAGATTCCCTGAAGAATGCCATTACCGAATGGGCCAATAAAAAGATCAACACTTTAGGGATGCAATACCCGCAGGTACAGGCGGCATCTACCTACCTGAAGCGGGGGCTTCACAACTGGCTCGCCAGGGAGGACGAAGCCATCACCCGGATGCTGGACAACTCCCTGCTGTTCGTTGCCGACGAAAACGGCAATGTGGATCTGGACATGCTCGTCGATGATGCCGTGGCATTGTTCAAGAATATGAATATAGTTGAGAAGCAAGTCGGGCCGATCAAACTATCGGCAGGCAAAGGGGAGGTATCTATCGAACTGCCCCACAATATGCTGCTCGATATGCTTTTCGGCAACCTGGGGCGCATCCGCCTCACTGCCGACGATCTGGTGGAGATCAAGAATTTCATCCAATAACGCACAACGCCCGCAATTCAATCCTGTTTTGCGGGCGTTGTGCGTTATTCCGGTTACTGATTTTATTATATCTCGATTTTTAGTGGCATTTTTTCCTGATCTTCGGATTTTTTTGTA
>ERZ1673738.5677-NODE-5677-length-11068-cov-4.416326_pt1 | contig 11068 bp, 8 predicted proteins | sample MGYA00580198_ERZ1673738 | MGnify/ENA primary metagenome ERZ1673738 (study PRJEB41218, sample SAMN15661784) | gut metagenome | host: Homo sapiens | place: Canada: London | collected 2015-08-20/2019-03-30 | study: EMG produced TPA metagenomics assembly of... | reverse complement strand
AAGAAAAAAATTTAGTATTAAAAAATGAATCAGTTACATATGATGTTTATAAAATTCCAGTTGATATTCTTGTTTATAATCCTAATAACGGAAGAATGTTTATGGAGGCTAGACGATTTGAAAATGAAGAAAATACAAAGTTAGAAACTTTAAAAAATACTGATCCTAAAAAATATAATGATGAAGTAGAGAATTTAATTTGGTCTACTAATGAAGAACGTAATTTATCAACAAAACGTGACATTGAGAGATTTGGTCAAATCGAACCAGGTGTAGTTTTAGATGATGGCATAGTAATAGACGGTAATAGACGTTTTACTTGTATAAGAAGACTTCATAGAGAACATCCAGAAGATGAAAGATATTCGTATTTTTTAGCTGCGATTATTCGTGTTGATGGCAAAAAGATAACAAAAAAATTGTTAAAAGAATATGAATTAAGAGTCCAATTTGGAACTGATGAAAAAGTTGGTTATAACGTTATTAATAAAAATATGAGTATTTATGAACTGATTGAAAAAAGCGATGAAAACGAATTTGACTATAATACAATCGCTGAACTTTTGGGGAATGGTACAACGCCTGGAGATATATCAAAAATTTGTAAAACTTGTAAATTAGTAGATGAATTTTTAGAATATATTGGTCAACCAGGAGAATATCAAATTGCAGAGGATATGAAAATTTATTGGCCATTAGAACCTTTAGCGACTTATTTTTCAAATGATGGTAAAAATTTAACTCTGCTAGAGAGGGAACAACGTAAGCATTTATTTTTTGATTATTTATTAACACTTGATGTTTCATTAATTACACAAAATTTAAGAGATGGATTAATAAAAAAAGTATTTAAAGATAATGAAGCAGCGAAGAAGCTGATAGACGAACATAAAGAAATAATAGGTTATAAAATTAAAGAGATTATTGAAGAATCTTCAGATGTTTCTTCTTTTTGTGATTCAATTAAAGAACTAAAGGATTCTGAAGAAGGCCAAGAAGATAAAGAAAAATACGAAAAAGCAGTTTCGAAACAAATTTCAAAAAATCAATTAGATGTTCCATTGAAAGAATGTAAAAACGCTTTAAAATGTCTTGAAAATGTTAATGTAAAACCATTAGTTACTGCATCAAATCCAATTGCAGAGAAAAAACTTAAAGACATATCTACGATTTTAGAAGATATTGAAAAAAGAATTGAAAACATAAAATTGGAGATGAAAAATAATAATGAGTAACGATTTGACTAAATGCAATTTCAAATCCATATATTCGAATCAAAATGATGTTCAGCAATTTTACTCTTCTGCGTTAACAAACGCAAGTATTTATAAGAGAGTTTCTGCTTATTTTTCACTTGGAATTTTTACTCATTTAAAAAAGGGGATAACTGATTTTCTTAAAAATGACGGATATATGCAATTAATTATTTCTATTGATGTTGATCCTGAAATTGTAAAATTAATTAATAAAAGTTACTTACAAAAAGATGAGATAAAATCTAGATTATTATCCAAAAACGAAATATTAAAGCAACTAGAGGAAATTGTTAATCAAAAAGATTCAGATATATTTGCTTTTTTGATAGCAATTGGAAAACTAGATATAAAACTTGTATATAAACTTAAAGGAATAGTGCATGATAAGTTTGGAATTATTTCAGATGGTAAACATAACTTGGTATATATCGGTTCTAATAATTTTACAGAAGCAGCAACCACAAATAATGATGAAGCATTTCAAGTTACAATTGATTGGGAAGAACCTAGCAAAAGAGAATTAAATACTATTAATGAATTAGATATCTTATTTGAAGATTTATGGAATAACGAAAAAAAAGATGTAATTACTGTTGATTTACCTGACCCTGTTGTTACAAAAATGATTGAAAGTATTGATTATGAAAACATTAAAAGAGTCACAAGTGAAACGGATTTTGTTCGCCTTGATATAGATGATGAAGATAATATTTTAATCACATCAAACATAGATTTAAAACCATATTTGACATATAAAAATATTGGAGAATTTTATTCACCTACTTTTTTAAGAAAAGAGGATAAATGTTATCGTTTAGTTAATGTAGATAGAGTTATAGAAAAGAAATCATTTTATGATAGACTAAAAGAAGTATTAAAAAAAGATAATAAGAAATTGTTTTCAACCCGAAGAGCGAATAAATATTTTGAACTTAATTATAGAGACTATGTAGAATTGGCACAAAAAGGTGAAGAAATTAAACATAATGATTATTTACTATCAGAACAGTTTGAGTATTTTAAAAATAGTATTAATAAATGTTTAAAGAGACCTTTAAAAGATAAACAGATTCAAGCGGCTACTCATATTATTGAAATGTGTAGATCATTAAATTTTTCTGTTCCAGGAAGTGGAAAAACTGCTACTGTACTTGGAGCTTTTGAATATTTATCATCTTTAGGTCATTCATCAGTGAATTATGTTAATAAGCTTATCATCATAGGACCTCTCAATTGTTCAAAATCATGGCGAGATGAATATTCAATTGTATCTAAATACTCAAATGATAGACGACCATTATGTTTAATAAATGATGATAACATTGAAGAAAAAAGAGAAGTATTAGATCATGATTTTAAAACATCTAGGGTTATTATCATTAATTATGAACTTCTTTCTAAAATAGAAGATGTATTATGTGAACTATTAAATGAAAAAACAATGATTGTTTTTGATGAAATTCATAGGATAAAAAAGATTGACAGTCCAAAATATCTAGCATTAAAAAGAATTGTTAAAAATACTAGATATCGAATTGCACTTACTGGTACACCTTTACCTAATGGTTATATTGATTTGTACAATATGATTAGCCTTTTACATGATGATTTTACTCAATCTTATTTTCAAATGTTTGAATCGGGGTTAAAATCTGATGACTCAAGATATAAAAAGAGCGGTCTACAAAATAGTGATTTAAATAAAAGATTGTTTCCATTTTATGTTAGAGTAAATAAAAAAGATTTGAATGTTCCCCTTGCCGAACCAGATCACATTATAGAAATTCAGGCGAATAGTTATGAAATTGAATTATATAAAAAAATTCAAAAAGAATCATACTCTTCTTTTGAAAGTACGATTAAACTAATTGAAATAGGATGTGTTCCATTTAAGTGCTACCAAGATATTAATTTATTAAATAATCTTACAAATAATGATGATGAAATTAAATTAACAAGTAAATTGTGCAAGTTTTTATCTGTTGTAAAAGAAAATAACAATAAATGTGTTGTTTGGTGCACATTTGTAGATACGATAAGAATTGTAGCAAAATTATTAAATAGTAACGGAATATATGCCAAATCCATTTATGGAGAAACAAAACAAGAAGATAGAGATAAAATAATTGATGAATTCAATTATGGTGAATTAAAAGTTATTGTTACTAATCCAGCAACATTAGCTGAATCTGTTTCTCTTCATAAGTCTTGTCACGAGGCACATTACTTAGAATTAAATTATAATCTATATCAATATCTTCAATCTAGGGATAGAATTCATAGACTTGGGCTTAAGGATACTGATAAAACAAATTATTATATTTATATGAATTTTTATGATGATAATCACAAATTATCAAAAGATTTTGATATATATAATGCATTAAAGAAAAAAGAAGAATTAATGAAAAAATCTATTGAGAGAGGCAATTTTGTTTTTGGTGAAACAGTAGATTTTGAGTAAGGAGGTGTTTTATGAGACCATTTTTGAAGTGGGCTGGTGGAAAAAGACAAATTTTAGCTCATATTAAACAGTATATAAATAACGATATAATGAATGAGAATTCTAAATATTATGAGCCATTTGTTGGTGGCGGATCTTTGTTTTTTGACCTAGCGAGAAATAACAGTATAATTAATGATTTTAATTCTGAAATCATTAATGTTTATAAGGTTATTAAAGAACATCCTACTGGTTTAATAAGGATGTTAAAAACGCACCAAAAAAATGATTCTATTGACTATTATTATATAATAAGAAATATGGATAAAGACCCTAAATTTAGTAAAATGGGAAAGGTTAAAAAAGCAGCAAGAACTATATATTTGAATAAAACATGTTTTAATGGCTTGTTTAGAGTTAACAGAGATGGTTATTTTAACACCCCTAGAGGTAATTATACTAATCCGTTGATTTGCGATGAAGAAAATATTAGAGAAATTTCTGTTTTTTTAAATGAAAATAATATCCAAATTTTAAATGGCGATTTTGAAGAATCATGTCCTAATGCAGGTGAAGGGGATTTTGTATATTTGGATCCACCATATGATTATGAAGATGAATCTGGATTTGTTTCTTATAATGCTCAAGGATTTACTAGAAATGATTTAGCACGCATGAAATTATTTTGTGATAGATTGATTGAACGTGGATGTGTAGTTTTAATTAGTAATAATGATACAACATATGTGAGAAAATTGTTTGACGATGACAACTATAGAATCGTATATGAAATTAATCAAGTAGATGCAAATAGAAATATCAATAGTTCAGGAAAGAAAAGGGCTAATAAGGTTAAGGAGGTTTTGATTTATGGAACAAGAAGATAAGAAAATTCCGTTCCCACAAGCAAATGATTTTAATAAAATATATAATTTAATTTGTATTGAGGATGAATCAAAATTAATTGATAAAGAGTACTTAAAACAATATTTGAATTTAGGTACAGAAAGACAAATTGCCTACTATCTTAGTGCGTGTGAATTCTTAGGAATTATAACTAAAAATAAAGAATATACGGAACTTGGTAAAAATATCAGAAATACAAATTTTGATTTAAGAATTGTTATGATATGCAAAATAATAATTTCCCTTCCAGTGTTTGGCGAAGTTTTTTTCTTAAATTATTTATATAATGAAAAATACACTCAAGAGGATATTGCTCAATTAATTTCTGTATTGTATGGAATTGATAATTATGAAGTATGTAAAAGAAGAGCAAGTACTGTTAGTAAATGGTTAGAGTGGGTTATTGAAAAAAGAAAATAAAGATTATTAATTTATAGAATCAACATAATTAATTTGAGGAAATTTAAATTTCAGTTTATAAGGAGCTAATGTTATGCTTAAATTTGATTGGAATAATAATGGAAAGAAAGACATCTTCGATCAATATATGGATATGAAAGTGATGTCAGATATATCACACGACGATACAGATGATTTCGATTTAGAACATGAAAAAGATATTGATATTCTAGACATTGATGATTTGGATGATGAAGAGGACAAATATTCTTGGAGAGAAAACTACATTTTTGACTATGAGTTAGATCCTGAAGATTATGAAACAGAAGAAGAGTATGTAGAAGCTTTAGAATTAGAGCGTTCAAATAAAAATGTTTCAGAATTAAGTATTACAAAAGAATCTTTAGTAAAAAATCAAAAAAATATAAATGTGAATAATTCAAAAATATATAAATTTTGTAAAGTTAAGTTAGATTCTATTAACAAGCAATATGATTATCTATGTGGTGAATTAGAAATAAATGTAAATGATTCTGTGCTTGTTCCTTTTGGAAAACAAAATGACAATTTAGAAGGAATTGTAGTAGCAGTTGGAAAATGTTTGGAATGTGCATTTAGTACTAGCATAGATAATATGAAATGTGTTTTAAAAGTATTAAATAAAGTTGATAACACATTATCGATAACAACCGAAAAACCAAACGATAATATTGTGTATGAGGATGATTATATTAAGATCACTTTAATTAAATGGGAATATCATGAATATTTATTAGCTGGAAGAGGAGGCAAATTCTTATTCGAGAACAAATATGAAATGGTAAGATTAATATTGTTGAAACAATAAACTTATCAAGGGAGAAGATGAATGATTGATATTGAATAATATGTTTACTGTAAAAGCACATATTTTTGCATAAAAAAAGTAATTCATTTCACTTTTTTAAATTTTTGAAGTAATATATATATGTTAAAATATAAAAATCAAAATATAGGAGGAATTTTATATGCCATTAGTAAATATGTGCAATATGTTAAAAAATGCAAGAAATGGAAAATATGCTGTGGGTCAATTCAATATTAATAACCTTGAATGGGCGAAAACAATTTTAGAAACAGCAGAAAAAAATCAATCTCCAGTTATTCTTGGTGTATCTGAAGGTGCTGCGAAATATATGGGCGGTTTTGATACGGTAGTCGGAATGGTGAAGGGATTAATGAAGTATCTAAATGTTACTGTTGAAGTTGCAATTCACTTAGATCATGGCTCATCTTTTGAAAGTTGTAAAAAGGCAATTGATGCAGGATTCACCTCTGTTATGATTGATGGTTCACATCATCCAATTGATGAGAATATTCAAATGACCAAAGAAGTTGTAGATTATGCACATGCAAGAGGTGTAAGTGTTGAAGCTGAAGTTGGTACTGTTGGTGGAAATGAAGATGGTGTAATTGGGGGAATTAAATATGCTGATTTAAATGAATGTGTACGTCTTGTAAAAGAAGCTGAAGTAGATGCATTGGCTCCAGCATTAGGTTCTGTTCATGGTCCTTATCAAGGGGAACCTGTTTTAGGATTTACAGAAATGGAAGCAATTGGTAATGCTACTAATATGCCTCTTGTTTTACATGGTGGAACGGGTATTCCTGATGATAAAATTAAACGTGCCATTGCTTGTGGTACTTGCAAAATTAATGTGAACACTGAATGTCAACTTGCCTTCAATCAATTATTAAGAGAATTTTTAGCAGATGAAAAAAATGCTAAGGTATATGACCCACGTAAGATTTTGGGTCCAGCATCAAAAGGTATAGCAACTGCAGTTAATGAAAAAATGAATGTTTTTGGTTCGGTAAACAAAGCAAAATAATAAAAGAGTCTAGCAATCTTTGCTAGATTTTTTAAAAAATTATAATATAAAGTGCAATTCTATTTTATATATGATATGATTATAATAGAATAAATGGAGGATGTATGAAAAAGACACTATATATAATTATTTCTTTATTTTGTTTATTGATGGTTAGTTCATGTAAATACAAAACAAAAATAAATGAAATTCGTGTGAATGGGGAAATTCTTTCTGAAGAAAGTATTCAACAATATGTAGATGAATATGAAAGAGTAAATAAGCAAATTGAAGAGGGGAATACTGCCAAAAGTTATTATTCTGGTTGGTATGATTTATCAATCAATTGGGTTTCAAACTTTGAAAGTAGAGAGAAAACAGATGTTATATCTACTACGACATATAAGTTAAAAGGAAGTATATATGATTCTAGTATTGCTTATGAAATGAAAGCAAAATTATCTTTTGAAAGTAAAGAAGTGAGCAAATACTATGATGATAATCAAACATATTGCGAATCTACGATTGAGAGTAAGAATGAAGTTATTTTATTAAAGGGAATCGTATGGCAAAAAAGTGAGGTCAAGACCAAACAAAATGAAAAAACAAGTGTGATAAAGAATTACTCTAAACTATCTTTACAAGATATGTTATCTGAATTGCCGATAGATATAGAGGGCGGATCTTTAGTAGAGGGGTTAAGAGCTTTGTTTATTGAAGAAATTTTTCAGGTTGAAGAAGAAAAAGGAACCTCTTTAGAGGTTGAAGCAAAGAAATATAAAACCAATAAAGGATTTTTTGTCGATATAAATTGTAGTGATAATAACAAAGAAAACGAATATCAAAAATTATTGCTAAAATATGACTGTGATAAAGATACATATATTACTAAACATATTCAGGCCTATTTTCATAAGATTTCTAATCAAACGACGAAATTTTCAGAAGAAGGCACATCAGATTTCGTTTGTGAATTGAAATTAAAGAAAAAATTGATGGGAATTGTAATGAAACCTATACATGCAAAAGAATACAATTAGGAGGGAAAAATGAAAAAAATTATAACCATTATAATGTTAATAGTATCATTAAGTGTTCTAACTAGTTGTAATACAAAAAGCAAAAACATTGCTAGTCAAAAAGAGGTTGAGCAATTTGTAAAAGAAAAAAATTTAGCATTATTTAAGACAAATAATTACTCATATACCTTCTCTTATGAAGAAAAGTCAAAAGAGAGTAGTGAGGAGGAGATAGAAAGTATATCTATTAAGATAAAAGGATCTGTTATCAATATTTATGAAAATGGAGTTTTTTATAATAATATAAGTGCTAAAGGAAAAAAATCATTGGTTTGGCAAGAGGCAACATTAAACGGAACAAAAACGTCTAAAGAAACAATAAAAGAAGATATAATACTTATTTATGAAAAGGATGAACAACAAGATGATTGGGGGAATACTTGCTATATTCATCAAAAGTATCGTATATCGAGTAAAAATGAAAAAACAAAAGGAGAAACAAAAACTTGTTTATCAAACAGCGTATATTATGGTGTATCTGAAATTTATAGTGATGTAATTGATATTAATAAAATAATCAATGAATTAATTTATATTTTAAATCAGGATTCTACGTTTGTTTATATTGGAAAAAACAAGTGTACAATTATTCCTATTTCTTCCTTTTCTTATACTACATATGAAATTACTGTCCATCATGATGCAATTGAAAACATTACGTTAAAAGAGGAAGGTAAAGATTTAGAGAGCAAGTTAGTTATAAAATTCTGCGAAGTAGATAATATTACTAAACCAAAAGACGCAGAGGAGTATACAAAAAAATAATTCATAAGAACACAATTTTTTATAATAAAGAATTGTGTTTTTTTAAAAAATATGTTACAATATATTCAAGGAGAGTAAACAGCCGTTATGGAAAAGGAACAACATCAATTTCATGATTTAAAAATAAGTGCGGCATTAATTATTCAGAAGAGAATGATTAATAAAATAGATATATCTGAATATGTAAGAGAAATATCAACTTATATCAATGAAGTGGATAATTTGTATATATATAATATGACCAATCAAGACTTAAGTGAGTTCTATGAAAAATTAAAAAAATATCATCATGTTTTATATGCTGAATGTGAAGATCTTGGTGAAGTTGCAAATTATCAATTCATTTATGAAAATTTGGTAGATGAGGGATGCGATTTTGGAGTAATCATGCAACAAGGGTATTATTATGAAGAAGGAGCCTTTTTGGCTTTAAGGAGATATGCTATTGAAAATGATACATCTAAAACAGCTATTATTACACCTATGCCACTTAGGGGGTGTGAAGCATTTACAAGACAAGAAGAAGAAACAAGAAAATGTATGGGATGTAATTTTGTCGGAGTTTTAATGAATTTAAAATTATTCAAGGAATCAGGGGGATTTAAATTAGATTACTATCAAACAACCTTTGATTATGAATATTGTTTAAGGCAAAGACATCTGGGCTACAGTATTGTATTAATGCAAAATCAAGTGTTGCGCAATAGTAATTATAAAGTATTAGAAAAAAGATGGTTTTTTATTAAACTTCAAACCTATGATTATGATTTAATGGATTTATATTATCAAACAAGAAATAGGTTTTATTTATGGGATGAATATAAAGATATAGATAAAACATATGTTAAATTGGATAAAAAATTATATAGAGATGAACGTCATACAATAAAAATAAGAGATAAAAATTATCGTGATAAATTGTATATGATGGAAGAAGCAAAGTATGATTACTTAAGGAAAAAAATGGGGAAATATAATAATGGAGGAGAAAAATGAAAACAAAAAAAATCTTATTTTCAGTGTTAACTTTTGTATCATTATTTATATTGGTACAATTGTTTATTGTTAAACCTGTTGCTTATGATGGAATTGATAGTACGGGAACAACTACATGGAATATCTCAGAAGAAACTATAACTGATAACTATGGGGTACGTTATTCAAAAGCCATTGGTAAACATAAGACAGGTACTGCGGAAAGTCTTGACAGACTTGTAAATTATTTCGAAATGAAAACAGATGGTATAAATTCTAAACTTGCCACTTGGGCATATATTGGGAATAATTACCAAGCATCAGTTGCACCTTTATCAGAAATTGCTAAAGACTATGAAAAACATCATCCAGGTTGGATTGTTGTTTCAGGGATTAATGCTGATCAGTGGTATTACGGAACAACACAAAATGATGCAAAAGGTGGATATTTTTATTATAAAAATCAAACATATTATCCATTTACAATGGACGGACAAAACATGTTTACTATTAGTCCTCTTGGAACAAGTGGAAATGGTATTGCAATAACCAATAACCCAGAAAATCCAATTGTAGAAACAAGTGGATCGGTTTCAATCGAGTTACAAATATATGATGAAAAAAATACTTTAATCGCAACATATCCTGTTTCTGGATATAACCAGACTCCAAATGAAAATGCAACAACTATATGGAGTGGAAGATTAAGTGAAAGTGTTTTAGGCGATTTTATAACCAAAGATGTTGCATCAAACAATGATTTGTATATCATTGAAAAAGCGGAAATGGCATATATGAATAATTCACGGGAATATCCTTCAGCAGGAGTATATGCACCAGTAGATTCATTTTATGGAAGAGGAATAATTTCAATAGTGTCTCAAAACTGGACATTAAAAAAAGGACAATTTGCTATTGAAACAACAAATGAAGAACTAAAAACAATATTAAAAACGGGTGTAAAAGTAATTGTTGAACAACAATATGCACAAGAAGAAGCGAATCAAGCTGAATCAGTCACAGGATATCATACTATGCATATGAAAAATGGAATTGTAAATGAAGAGGGTTCAAATAGTTATAACAATAGTGATAGACCTCGTTCAATATTTGGTATCAAGGAAGATGGAACATATTTCTTATTAACAATTCGAAACACTCCAAAAACTGGTGGACCAAATTATAATGAAACGAATGCAATTTTAAATTATTATGGTGCATATACTGCTTTTCAAGATGATGGAGGAGGATCAGTCACTGCCATTTATCGTAATGATAAAGGTGGATTTGATAATGTTAGTCCATCAACAGATAATCGAAGTATTTTCTCAGGATTATTTTTTGTTGTCAGAGATCCGCTATTTGAAATCAACAACAACCAAACAACCCCAGAAA
>ERZ1673738.5669-NODE-5669-length-11078-cov-5.140252_pt1 | contig 11078 bp, 6 predicted proteins | sample MGYA00580198_ERZ1673738 | MGnify/ENA primary metagenome ERZ1673738 (study PRJEB41218, sample SAMN15661784) | gut metagenome | host: Homo sapiens | place: Canada: London | collected 2015-08-20/2019-03-30 | study: EMG produced TPA metagenomics assembly of... | reverse complement strand
AGCCCGCCGCCGTCTTGAGCGCCTTCATCATCGGCGCGCGCTTTTCCTCTTCGTATACGCTCACATAGACCTTCGCATACCGAAGGTCGCGCGTCACATCCACATGCGTGATGGAAAACATGCAGTCCGTCCGCGGGTCGGAAACATCCTCGCGGATGATCTTCTCCGTTTCGCGCATGATTTCGCTGGCAATGCGGTCTGTGCGTTCAAATTGTTGATTTGCCATATTTTTTTATTCCTTGCTCTAAAAAGGCGGCCCGGCGGCAAAGCATGCAACCGGGCCGCGCCTGTTGACCTTGAAAACCGATTACCTCGGGATTTCCTCCATCACGAAGCACTCGATGACGTCGCCTTCCTTGATATCCGTGTAGTTTTCCAGGCAGACGCCGCACTCGTAGCCGTCGGCCACTTCCTTGACCGCGTCCTTGAAGCGCTGGAGCGAGGAGAGCTTGCCCTCGTAAACCACCACGTTGTCGCGGAGCAGGCGAACCTGCGCGTTGCGCTGGAGCTTGCCGTCGGTGACGTAAGAACCGGCGACAATGCCCACGCCCGTGATCTTGAACACGTTGCGCACCTCCGCGTGACCGATGACGTTCTCGCGGAATTCCGGCGTGAGCATGCCCTTCATGGCCTTTTCGATATCCTCGATGGCCTGATAGATCACGCGGTAATAGCGGATGTCGATACCGTCGCGGTTCGCGGCGTCGCGTGCCTTCGCGTCCGGACGGACGTTGAAGCCGATGATGATCGCGCCGTCGATGCCGGCCAGCATCACGTCGTTCTCGGTGATCGCGCCCACGCCGCTGTGGATCGTGCGCACACGCACCTCGGCGTTGGAGAGCTTTTCAAGCGACTGCTTGACCGCCTCGACGGAGCCCTGAACGTCGGCCTTGATGATGATGTTGAGATCCTTGACCTCGCCCTGCTCGAGCTTGCTGTAAAGCTCCTCGAGCGTGGACGCGGAGCTGTTCTTGACCATCGACGCGCGCGCCTTCGCGGCACGCTCCTCGACGACCTGACGCGCCAGCTTCTCGTCGGCTACCGCCATGAACTCGTCGCCCGCCTCCGGCACGCCGCCGAAGCCGATGATCTCCACCGGCGTGGACGGGGTCGCGTGCTTGACACGCTCGCCGCGGCTGGAAACCATCGCGCGGATGCGGCCAAAGGCATTGCCCGCAACCACCATGTCGCCCACGTGCAGCGTACCGTTCTGCACCAGCGCCGTCGCGACAGCGCCGCGGGAATGATCCAGCTTCGCCTCGATAATGACGCCGCGCGCCTTGCGGTTCGGGTTGGCCTTCAGTTCCAGCATGTCGGCCAGCAGCAGCACGTTTTCAAGCAGATCATCGACGCCCTCGCCGGTCTTGGCGGAGACGTTCACCATGATGGTGTCGCCGCCCCACTCCTCCGGCACCAGCTCGTAGCGGGTCAGCTCCTGCTTCACCGCGTCCGGATCCGCGCCCGGCTTGTCGATCTTGTTGATCGCCACGATGATCGGGCACTTCGCCGCCTTCGCGTGGTTGATGGATTCGATGGTCTGCGGCATCACGCCGTCGTCCGCCGCAACGACCAGAATCGCGATATCGGTCGCCTGCGTGCCGCGGGCGCGCATCGCCGTAAAGGCCTCGTGACCCGGCGTATCCAGGAAGGTGATCTGGCGATCGCCCACCTTGGCGATGTACGCGCCGATGTGCTGGGTGATGCCGCCGGCCTCGCCCACGGCCACCTTCGCCTTGCGGATGTAGTCAAGCAGCGACGTTTTGCCGTGATCAACGTGACCCATGATCGTGACGACCGGCGGGCGCGTGACCAGCTCTTCCTCGCTGTCCTCCACGTTCTCGGCGGAGAGCGCGTCCTCGGCGGTCTTGTCGAGCTTCATTTCCAGCGTCACGCCGAATTCGGAAGCCACCAGAGACGCGGTATCGAAATCCAGCTCCTGATTGATCGTCGCCATGATGCCCAGCAGCATCAGCTTCTTGATGATCTCGCCCGCCGGCTTGCCGATGCGCTCGGTCAAATCGCGGACGGTGATGGTTTCGGCGGTCATGTAGGCCGTCTCGATCTTGATCGGGGCCATCATCTGCTGCGCAGAGAGCTGACGCCCCTTCTTGCGGCGGCCGCGCACCACATCGTCGTCCATGCCGTAGCCCGTGTCGCGCGCAAGCTGCTTGCGGTTCTTCACCGGCTGATGCTCCGGGTCATGCTGACGCTGGCGCATCTTCTTGTTCGGGTCGTAGTTGGAAACGCGCTCCTTCTCGACCGTTGGCATCAGCTCCGGCCCCTTCGGCCCGCGCTGCGGACGGTTGCCGCCCATCGGACGAGCGCCGCCCATGCCGCCTGCCGGACGGGCGCCGCCCTGCGGACGATCCCCACGCGGCGCGAAATTGCCGCCCTGCGGACGATCCCCGCGCGGCGCGAAATTGCCGCCCTGCGGACGATCCCCGCGCGGCGCGAAGTTGCCGCCCTGCGGACGATCCCCGCGCGGCGTGAAGCTGCCGCCCTGCGGGCGCGGCGCATTGCCGCTCTGCTGGGGGCGCGCCGCCGGAGCGGGCTTCGCTTCCGGCTTCGCTTCCGGTTTCGCTTCCGGCTGCGGCTTGGCCGCCTCAACCGGCGCTTTCTCCTCGGCCTTCTCCACCGGCACGTCATCGGGCATCGTCCATGCCTTGCTCTGCGAGCTGAGCGCCTTCTGCTGTTCCTCGCGGCGCTTCTCCTCGCGCTCGGCCTCCTGCTGCTGCGTAAAGCCGTTTTCAATCTTGCGCAGCTCGGCGAGCGTCTTCTCCGCTGCGGTACGAACTCCCGTTACGTCTCCCAGCAGCTTCGCCGCCCGGCGGCTGAGTTCCTTTGTTGCGTCTTGAACCTTCATTTTGGACATTCTGCCCTTGCACCCCCGCAAATTGCGTCACTGTCGTGTGGTTATCTTCCCTGAGACGGCGCGTCGCCCGTCTCCTCCTCCTTGGCCAAAGCCAGCAGCTTGCCGCCCAGCGAGCCCCGCGCAATCGCGGCGCTCATGCGTCCCGGCTTGCCGATGGCGCTGCCCAGTCTGTCCGGCGTCGTTTCATAAAGCGGAACCTGATAAAACGCGCAGGAATCTCGGAATTTCTTCTTCGTATTGTCGGATGCGCCCGCATCCAGAATCATAAACAAAGCCGCTCCGGATGAAATCGCCTTGAGCACGCCGCTTTCGCCGAGGCTCAGCTGCCCCGCGCGCATGGCGATGCCCAGCATCGCGTAGAAAGCGTCGCGCTCAATCTGCATCAATTTCCTCCATCAGTTGGTTCAGCACGGCCTCGTCGATCTTCGTTTCCAGCGCGCGGTCAAGCTGCCGCTGGCGAACCGCCTTCGTCAGGCAGTCCTTCGATTTGCAAATATATGCGCCGCGACCCGGAGCCTTGCCGATTCTGTCAAAGCTGATCTCGCCCTGCGCGCTGCGAACGATGCGCAGCAGCGCCTTTTTCTCCTTCATCTCGCGGCAGCCCACGCACATGCGCATGGGAATTTTGCGTGTCTTCATTGGCGCACCCCGCTTTTACTCGGCGTCGCCTTCGACCGTCGGCGCTTCGCCGGCCTCGGCCTCAACCTGCTCATCAACCTGGCTCTGGCTCTTGATGTCGATCTTCCAGCTCGTCAGGCGCGCGGCGAGGCGGGCGTTCTGGCCTTCCTTGCCGATGGCCAGCGAGAGCTGATTGTCCGGCACGACCACGCGGCAGGCCTTTTCCTGCTCGTTGATAAACACGTTCACCACGTGCGCCGGGTTCAGCGCGTTGGCGACGAACTCCGCCGGGTCGGCCGACCACTTGATGATGTCGATCTTCTCGCCGCGCAGCTCGGTCACCACGCGATCCACGCGCTGGCCGCGCGGGCCGACGCAGGAGCCTACCGGGTCGATCATCGGGTCGGTGGAGTGCACCGCCATCTTCGTGCGGCTGCCCGCCTCGCGGGAGATGGACTTGATCTGCACAATGCCGCTCTGAATCTCCGGCACCTCCAGCTCGAACAGGCGCTTCACCAAACCCGGATGGATGCGCGATACGCTCACCTGCGGGCCGTGCTTTGCGCCCGGACGCGCCAGACGGCGATCCGCGACGACCTCCAGCACGTAAACCTTAAAGCGCTCGCCCGGCGCGTACACGTCGCTGGCCATCTGCTGGCTCGGCTCGAGCACGCCCTCGGTCTTGCCCAGCTCGACGTAAACATCCTTCGTTTCGGGATCGACGCTGTGCACAATCGCGGTCAGAATCTCGTTTTCCTTCTCGATGAAGTCGTCGTAGACCTTGCCTCGCTCGGCCTCGCGGATCTTCTGCACGATGACCTGCTTGGCCGTCTGCGCGGCGACGCGGCGGAAGTTATCCGGCGTGACCTCGACCTCGACGATATCATCCTGCTGGTAGCTGGGCTGAATCGCCTGCGCTTCCTCGATGGAAATCTCGGTCGCCTCGTCGGTGGGCCAGCGCTCGACCGTCTTGCGGGCGTACAGGCGAACCGCGCCGGTCTCCCGGTTCAGCTCCACGCGCACGTTCGCGTTGGAGGGCGGCATCCCGTATTCCTTGCTGAAATTATTTTTATAAGCGCTCTTCAGTGCCTCTTCAATCGCAGAAAAGAGCAGCTCCTTGCTGATGTTTTTTTCCTTGGCCAGCGCCGCGACGGCTTCGATCATCTCACGATTCTCGTTTTTGTCCATGCCCTGACGCTTATCTTCCTTCTGAGTCGTTTTTCTCATCGTCGCTCATCTCCTCGTCCATTGCGATGTCGTCCTCGGTGATGATCACCAGGGGCTTGCACAGCGAAACGTCCTTCTGCTTGAAGCGCAGCTCGTTTTCCCCGTCGCGGATGACGATTTCGCCGTCCGTCAGGCCAACCAGCTCGCCCTCAAACTGCTTGCGCCGCTCCACTGGGCGGAACAGGTGGATTTCCACCGTTTCGCCCGCATGCTTGTCAAAATCCTTCTGCTTTTTCAGCGGACGATCAAGACCCGGCGAGCATACCTCAAGGAAATCGTAATCCACACGCTCGACCAGCGGGGTCACAGCGCGGTGATACGTTTCGCAATCGCTCAAGGTAATACCGTCGGGTTTGTCAATATAAATCCGCAGATAACGGCTCGCGCCCTCGCGCACAAGCTCCACATCCACCAGCTCAAAGCCATGCTGCTCGGCAAGCTTCTGGCAGGCCGGCTCAATCACACGGGTCAAATCGCTTTGTGCCATTCACACACTCCCAAAGTCACTCAAAAAATTCGCTCAAGCGGCCGCGGCAGATAGAAAGAGTGGGCGCTTCTCCCACTCTTTCGCATCCACCCGCAGGGTACAAAACTCCCTGCGCCGCCATCTTATGCGGTTATTATATCACCGCTTTTTCAAAAAAACAACCCTCTATACATGGTTTGTCAGCTATTCCGTCGAAATTCGCATTTATAACATAAGATTTATTCCGTTTTTGGGCGAAATCAGAACGAGAACAGCGTCGTCTGGTTGCTTTCCGGCAGGCCGCCCAGACAGCCGCCCTCGCGCAGCAGATCAATCAGCGATGCGGAAATTTTCGTGCGGTTGCGCAAATCCTCGATGGAAATGAACGGCGACTGCTCGCGCGCATCCACGATGCTCTGCGCGGCGGCCTCGCCCAGCCCGGGCAGGGCGTTGAAGGGCATGCGGATCGTCTTCTCGTCCACCACCTGAAACTTCGTCGCGTCGCTCTTATACAGATCGACCGGCGCCAGCTTGATGCCGCGGCAGAGCATTTCGATCACCAGCTCCATGATAATCATCAGATCCTTGTCCTTCTGGGTCAAATCCTTGCTGTTTTCTTCCATCTCTTTATAGCGGCCGCGGATGGCTTCCTGCGTTCCGCCGAGGATGCTCGCGTCGAAGCAGTCCGCCCGAACGGTGTAATACGCGCAGTAATACGCCGCCGGCCGGTGCACCTTGTACCACGCGATGCGCAGCGCCATCGTCACGTAGGCGACCGCGTGCCCCTTCGGGAACATGTATTTGATCTTCTTGCAGGAGTCGATGAACCACGTCGGCACATTGTGCTCGATCATGGCTTCCTCCATCTCCGGCTTGAGCCCGCGCCCCTTTCGAACGGATTCCATCGTGTCAAACGACATCTTCGGCGCAACGCCGTAGTCGATGAGCGCGTTCATAATATCGTCGCGGCAGCAGATGCACGAGGCCAGCGGCGCAATGCCCGCCTTGATGATTTCCTGCGCGTTGCCGATCCACACGTCCGTTCCGTGGGACAGACCGGAAATGCGGATCAGCTCCTCCATCGTCGTCGGGTGCGTCTCCTCCAGCATCTGGCGGACGAACTTCGTGCCGAATTCCGGCACGCCGTATGTGCCCGTCTTGGAGCCGATCTGCTCGGGCGTCACCCCCAGCGCCTGCGTGCCGGAGAACAGCGAAATCACGTCCGGGTCGGTCAGCGGCAGGGTGCGCGCGTCAACGCCCGTCAAATCCATCAGCATGCGGATCATCGTCGGGTCGTCGTGCCCCAGAACGTCCAGCTTCACCAGCACGTCGTGCATTGAGCCGAAGTCGTAATGCGTCGTGATGACCGGACTGGTCATGTCGTTGGCCGGATGCTGGATGGCGACGAATTGCTGAATCTCGTATTCCTTCGGCAGAACGACCATGCCCGCCGGGTGCTGACCCGTCGTGCGCTTCACGCCGACGCAGCCCAGCGCCAGCCGGTTCATCTCCGCCTCCGAAAGCGTCAGCTCCCGCTCCTCGCAGTATTTCTTGACGTAGCCGTAAGCCGTCTTATCCGCCAGCGTGCCGATGGTTCCCGCGCGGTAGCAGTATCCCTTGCCGAACAGCTCCTCGATGTAGGCATGCGCGCGCGGCTGGTACACGCCCGAGAAGTTCAGGTCGATATCCGGCACCTTGTCGCCCTTGAACCCGAGGAAGACCTCGAACGGGATATCGAATCCGTCGCGGTAAAGCTCCTCGCCGCACTGCGGGCACTTCATCGGCGGCAGGTCAACGCCGACCTTGTATTTGCTCTTGTCCACATCGAACGTGTACCATTTGCATTTCGGGCAGCGATAGTGCGGCGGCAGCGCGTTGACCTCCGATATGCCGACCAGATGCGCCACATAGGACGAGCCGACGCTGCCGCGCGAGCCGACCAGATAGCCGTCTGCGTTCGATTTTTTGACCAGCTTCTCCGCGATGTTGTACAGTGTGCCGTAGCCGTAGCCCAGAATGGAGGAAAGCTCCTTTTCCTTGCGCGCCACGACGATTTCCGGCGGGTTGTCGCCAAACCATTCGCGAATCCGTTCTTCGCAGAGGTTGCGGATGTTGTCCGCCGCGTCCGGCCAGAACGGCTGGAACGTCTCCTTGCCCTCCGGGTGCTTCGGGTACAGGCCGATTTCGCCGATTCGCGCGGCGATCTTCGCCGGGTTGTCGATGACGACCTCCTCCGCCTTCGCCTTGCCCAGATAGCTGAATTCCTCGAGCATCTCCTGCGTCGTCTTGAAATACAGCGGCGGCTGATTGTCCGCATCCTTAAAGCCGTGCGCCGCCTGAATGATCGCGCGGAATTTTCCGTCCTTCGGGTCGAGGAAGTGCACGTCGCCCGTCGCGCAGACCGGAATGCCCAGCTCCTCGCCCAGCCAGACGATTTTTCGGTTAAAGTCGCGAAGCTGTTCCTCGTCCTCCGCCATGCCCTCGCGCAGCATAAACGCATTGTTGCCGATCGGCTGAATTTCGAGGTAGTCGTAGAACCGCGCAATCCGCTTGAGCTCCGTGTCGTTTTTGCCGTCCGCAACGGCGCGGAACAGCTCGCCCGCCTCGCAGGCCGAGCCAACGATGATGCCCTTTCGGTATTTCTGCAAAATCTCGCGCGGCGTGTGCGGCTTGCGGCTGAAATAGTTGAGGTGGCCTTCCGAAACGATCTTGTTCAGGTTGGTCATGCCCTCCTGCTCGGCCGCCAGCAGAATGATGTGGTACGAATCGCCGATGGCGCCGCCCGTCAGCGCGGAATTGATTTCGTTCAGCCGGGTGACGCCCTTCTCTCTGGCCGTGTCGAGCATGCGGTTGAGCATGTGCGCCGTCGCGCGCGCGTCATGCACGGCTCTGTGTGCGTTTTTGAGGCTGATGCCCAGCGATTTGCAGACCGCGCCGAGCCTGTGGCTCTTGAGGCTTGGGTACATCCGGCGGGAAAATTCCAGCGTGTCGATCACCGGCATGTGGATTTCAATGCCCAGCCGGTTACATTCCTCCGTCAGGAAGGAATAATCGAATTTCGCGTTGTGCGCCGCGAACGCCGCCCCGCCGATGAATTCCAGCAGCTTCGGAATTTCGACCTCCGCCGGGCTCGCGTCAGCCACCATCGCGTCGGTGATGTGCGTCAGCTCGGAAACCTCCTGCGGAATCGGCTCCATCGGATTGACGAACCGGCTGTATTCCTCCACCACCTGTCCGTTGCGGATGCGCACCGCGCCGATCTCCATAATGCGGCATTTGCGCGGGTTGAGCCCCGTGGTTTCAAAGTCCACCACGACGATATCATCCGTCAGCGGCCGGTCGTCGCCGTCCTTGACCACGACGGTCACATCCGTCAGATAGCCCTCCATGCCCGGAATGAGCTTGATCTTGTTCTTTTTCGCCGCGCCGAAGGCCTCCGGGAACGCCTGCACCACGCCATGATCCGTGATGGCGACGGCCGGGTGTCCCCACTGCGCCGCGCGCTTAATCAGGTCGCTGGCCGAGGAAACCGCGTCCATCTCGCTCATGTTGGTGTGCATGTGCAGCTCGATGCGCTTGCGCTCGGCCGTGTCCTGACGCATGGGCTTCTCCCGCCCGTCGATGTCGTTGACCATCATCACCAGGCCGTGCTCGAAGCTGTCCATCTTCACATCGCCGCGAACGGCGAACCATTTGCCCTCCTTGACGGCGGCAATCACGTCGTCAACCGCCTTCTTTTCTTCCTCCGTCGGCGGGCGGTCGTCCTCCTCCTGCGAAGCGCCGCCAAAGCGCCCCTTTCTGGGCTTATAGCGCAAAAACGCCTTGCACTTGATGGTGTTCGTATAATCCGTCAGCGCGAAGGAGAGAAGCTGCATTTCGCCGCCGCGCAGCTCGCGCGTCTCCACCGTCAGCACCTCGCCGCAGATCGTCAGCTTGCTGGCTTCCTCCGTCAATTCGCTGATGGGCAGCGGTTCGGCGGTGATCGGCCGCCCGAAGACGGCCTTCGGCTTTTCCTTGGCGGCCTTGGCCTCCTGCGCGGCGACCTGCTCGCTCTGCGTCTTAATCATCTCTGCGACGGCCTGCTCGTCCTCGGCCTTGCGGCGGCGGCGAATCTCCTCCAGCTGCTCCTCGCGCAGCTTCACCGCCTGAAAGACGACATGCACCTTCGTCACGAACACATTCTCGATCAGCTGCTCGATGTAATGATCCACGCCGGACTGTGTGAGGAATTTCGGCGCGATGTTCTGCGGCACAAGCACGCTGAGCACATCGCCCTTACATTCCAGCTTTGCGTCGTTCATAAACGGCGCGCCGGAGGGATGGCGGCGCTTGACGCAGCGCAGAATGAACGGCGCATACTTCTGCGGGTCATTCAGAAAATCCTGCGCGAGCTGCGGCGAGCGGATGATCAGCTTCACCCGCGTCGGCGCAAAATTGCGCCGGATGGCGCGCTGCGCCGCCAGAAACGGCTTTTCCTCCACCAGCATATCCGAAGAGAAAAAGACCGCAATCTCGTCGCCCGCCTTGCTGGCCGTCACGCGCTCCAGGGTCAAATGCCCCTTCAGCTCCTGCGCCGCGCCTTCGAGCAGGCCTTCCCACTGCTGTGCCACTGTACGTCACCAACTCCTTCAGTCAGCTTCGCTGACAGCTCCCTCAAAGAGGGAGCCGGTTCGCAATCCGAAAACTTTCAAATCCATCCGTTCAAATGCGCTTCTCATACCAAAAGCCTCCCTCTGAGAGGGAGGTTGGATTATTGATAGTATGCTTGCCATTCTTCCAATTGTTCAACCCTTTGATCAAGTTTTTGAATTCGCGTTGAACACATTTTTGCATATTTCTGCATTTTCAAATCCGGAAGGCATATAACATACACAAATCCCAGAATACCAAGCAATGCGCCTGTAAAGAAGTAACCCACATATCCCTTTTTTTCAGCCAGCTTAAAGCATAGAATCCCGATAATTGTTCTTTGAATAAACCAAATCAGAAACAGCAAAAATCCACCATTAGATATTATTCTATCAATTTCTGAAATAATTTGATCATATACATACTGATTCATATGCTTCTCTCGCTTTCTCTCGCAAATCAGAGCATCTTGTGAATCTCGTCAATCAAAATCTGTGCCAGATCGCCGGTCACTTTCTGCGGCGGCTGACCCTTTTTAATCAGCAGACCCGCGCCGTTTCCGCCGCCGCAGATGCCGATATCCGCCTCGCGCCCTTCGCCCGGCCCATTGACCACGCAGCCCATGACGGCCACCTTGAACGGCACGTTTACACCCTTCAATTCCTGCTGCACACGGCGCATGATTCCGCCCACGTCGATGCAGGTACGCCCGCAGGTCGGGCAGGAGACATACTGCACGAAATCCTTGCGCAAGCCGACGTCCTGCAAAATCTCAATGCCGGCCGGCGGTTCGAGGCACGGATCGCCCGTCAGTGAAACGCGGATCGTGTCGCCGATGCCATCCAGCAGCAGCGCGCCGATGCCGATTGCGCTCTTGATTTTCCCCTGCTCCGGCAGACCCGCCTCGGTCACGCCGAGGTGCAGCGGATAATCGCACTGCGCGCTGGCCAGCCGATACGCCGCGACGGTATCCGGCACGTTGCTCGCCTTCATGGAGAGCACCATGTCGTAAAAGCCGCAGTTTTCCAGCATTTTTGCGTGCGCCAGCGCGCTTTCCACCATGCCCTGCGGGGTCGGCCCGCCGTATTTGGCGAGGATATCCTTCTCTACCGAGCCGGAGTTCACGCCGATGCGCACCGGGATATGATGCGCCTTGACGCAGTCCGCCAGGATACGCACGTTCTTCTCGCCGCCGATGTTGCCGGGGTTGATGCGCAGCTTGTGGATGCCGTTTTCCACCGCCTTGATGGCGAGCTTGTAATCAAA
>ERZ1673738.5668-NODE-5668-length-11079-cov-6.655388_pt1 | contig 11079 bp, 7 predicted proteins | sample MGYA00580198_ERZ1673738 | MGnify/ENA primary metagenome ERZ1673738 (study PRJEB41218, sample SAMN15661784) | gut metagenome | host: Homo sapiens | place: Canada: London | collected 2015-08-20/2019-03-30 | study: EMG produced TPA metagenomics assembly of... | reverse complement strand
TCCATCGCGCGGAGCTTGGCCTGCTCCTGCCGGTTGAGCTCCATCTGCTGCTGCAAATGCTGCGCCATCTGCTCGATGCTGCTGCTGAGCGCCTGCAGCGTCTCGTCCTCGGCGACGACCGGCTCCCGCGCGGCAAGATCGCCCCGGCCGATGGACTGCGCGCGTTCACGCAGAGCGTAGATCGGCTGCGTGATGCTGCGGCTGATGGCGGCGGAGCGGCGCATGAGCACGCCCACAAGCACCAGCGCACCGGCGGCGACCAGCCCCAGCTCCAGCCAGAGCCGGGCAGTCAGCGCCGCCTGCAAAGAATCCAGGTAGCCCGCCTCATGATAAAGGTACGTATAAAAATACTGCTGGATCAGCTCTGTGAGAATATAGATATTGGATTCCAGCAGCTCCATTCTGGCCTCATAGCCGTCTGTTTCGGTGATCTGCACGATGCGCTCATGCAGGTTTTCACACAGATCGATCGCGCTCGTGATGGCCTTGCGGCTCTGCCGGTCCTGCGTGCCGGACAGAAGCTCCTGCGCGAGCGCCTTTGCCTCGTCGACCTCCTGCAGCGGCAGCGTTTCGCCGTAGCTGCTGTCGATGACGTAGTAGTACATTTTGAGGTCGACCTCCTCCTTGAAGTTCTGGTTGAACTGGGAGGCGCGGACGATATTGGCCGTGACGAGGGAATACTGCTGATTGTGCAGCAGCAGGATCGCCAGCGTCGCCACCAGGATCACGCAGACGAGCAGCAGCATGCTCCACAGCAGCCGCCGCAGCCTTCCGTCCAGCGACGGATGCGGTTCACTTCGCTTCATGCCCGTCTCCGTTTCCCGCGCGGTAGCTGCTCGGCGTGCAGCCCTGCGTCTTTTTGAACAGGAAGCTGAAGTAGCGCGGGTCGCGGTAGCCGACCTCATACGCCACCTCGCTCGACCGCTTGCCGGAATAGCGCAGCAGCTCCTTCGCGCGCTCCATCCGCTTTTCCGTCAGGTATTCGACGAACGTCTGCCCCATCTCCTGGCTGAATACGCCGGAAAAATAGTTGGGGCTGATATTGGCGGCCTTCGCCACCGTGTTGAGCGAGAGCGTTTCATCGGTATAGTTCTGGTCGATATAGCGCAGCGCCCGCTTGAGCATGGATTTATACTGATTGCCGGATTCCTCTTCCCGCAGCTCAATGGCGCGGCGCAGAAGCGCGGCGCAGCTTTTTTCCAGCGTCTCGCGTCCGCCGTCCGCCGGCAGCTCCTGCCCGGAGGTAAGCGGGCGCAGGAATTCCTCCTGCGAATAGCCGAAGCTCTTGGCCGCGCGGATGGCGCTGAAGCGCAGCTCCAGCAGCACATACTGCCGGAAGAGCATCGAATCCAGTGCGTTTCCGAAGGACGCAAGATATTCCGATACAAAATCCGGGATCTCCTCGCGCATACCGGTCTGCAGGAAATTGCGGATAATGGCGGGGTCGGCCTTGCTGGCGTCGACCTCGTCGAGCGCCGGGAGCGTCCCGCGCTGCGGCTTTTGCAGCACATCCGCCGTCAGCACGTGCCGTTCCGGCAGAAGATGCCGGTAGGAAAGGATCGTGTGCGCGCTTGCATAGCAGCCGGGCAGCTCGCTCAGGCGGGCGACCGGTTCGCTGACCGCCGCATACCACGCAAGCGCTTCATCCCCGCCGCAGCGACGCTCGATGTTTTCCAGACACCGGCGCACAGCCTCATCCAGCCCGGCGGCGCTGCCCTTTACGATGACGCAGTAGGTCATGAGGTTGCAGCGGAACAGCAGATACTCGCCATAGCGCAGCAGATACGCCATCAGCTCCTCCAGCCGTTCGGCCAGCGTCTGGGAATACTCCGCCGTGCCCCTGCTTTGCAGCGTGAGCAAAATGACGGTATAGCCCTCGGCGTCAATGTCGATCTGGAGCTTTTTTGCCTGCTCGTAGATTTCCGACACGCGCAGGGTGCCGGAGGTGATCTGTTCAAAGAACTTGCGGCGGGCAAACTGCTCATATTCCGGCCCTTCCTGCTGGAAGCGGCGCAGATAGTCCTTCTGTTCTCGCTCCTCGTCGATTTTCCGGCTGACATCCTCCAGCGTCTTCAGCAGCGACGCCTTTGTCACGGGCTTGAGCAGGTACTGCTCCACGCCGATCTCAATGGCCTCCTGCGCGAACTCAAAATCGTTGTGTCCGCTGATGAGGATGATCCTTGTCTCCGGCAGCTCGGCGCAGACGAGCTTGCTGAGCGCCAGCCCGTCCATAAACGGCATTTTGATATCCGTGATCAGAATGTCCGGGCGCAGTTTGCGGATCTGCGGCAGGGCAAGCTCCCCGTCGGGCGCATCGCCGCAGAATTCAAAGCCGTACCGCTCCCAATCGATGCAGTCGCGCAGACCTTCCCGCACGACACATTCATCCTCCACCAGAAAAACCTTCAGCAATGTGATCACCTCAACCCCATTGTACCATTCTTTCCCGGCGTTTGGAAGAAGCATTTCATTTTTTCGCCTGCACCCTACGAATTGGACAGATACGAATCATCCGTGATCGGGATGAAATTGTCGATTGGGGTCAGGGTATCCAGATACTCACGAATTTCGCTGTAGGTGTAATTTTCCGAAGACATGAGCTCCTCCGACCATTCCAGCTGATGACCTGTCATGGTATAAAATTCGACGTATTCGAACCGCATGAACCCCTGGCCCCCGTCGTGTACCACGAGGCCGTTTCCGTCATACGCATACAGGCCGTTGCTGTAGTTCCAGTAGAACTTTTCGCTCGGAATGACCTGCTCACCGTCAAAGGAATAGATGTAGTAGTACGAGACGTCTTCGTGTACAATGAGCTCCGGCGTTCCATCCTGATCAATGTCATACAGGGTATATTTCGTTTTATATCCCGAGATCTCTGCCGGATACGTCAGCAGCACCGCTCTGTACTGCTCCGCAAACGACTGGCCCGCCGGGGCCGTGTCTGCTGCGGAGCTGACCGCATATGTATGCAGGTCCACGCAGAAGATCATGGGGTCGTCATAATTGGGCGTGCCGCCGTGCAGATAGACCAGCGCCTGCTCTCCCCGAAGCTCAATTTCGCTGGCCCAGTAATAATTCGGGTCAAACTGCTCGATCCTTGCCAGCGTTTCGCCCGTATAGGACACCGCGAAAAAGTCCGGGCCGTATTGTCCGCACAGATAGAGCGCCGAATCGCCGAACGCGAAGCCCGTCGCTCGTCCCGCATAGTCGCTGTTCTCCCACAGGCGCGTTCCGGTCTGCACATCCAGACACACGACTGTCGTATTTTCAACATAATAATAGCGGTCACCCCGCTGTCCAAGCTCGACGACGGATATCATTTCAGTCACCCCGAACCTTGGCGTTTCGAAGCTCCATACCGTGTTTTCCGCGGCGTCATAGCCGGTAATGACGGCGTATTCGTCCCCGCCCGACGGCACACGCGTCAGCTCAATTTTTTCAACCGCCGCCTGCTCCGGCTCTGCAGCAGCCGACGGTTCCGGTGTCGGTTCCGGCGTTTTTTCCGGCTCCGGTTCCGAATCGTCTGCGGTGCTGCCGCTTTCGGCCTCGTCATGCTTGGCCTCGTCGAGCTTGTCCCTGACCTGCCGGAGCGCGCTTTCCAGCGCGGCTGCCCCGCTGGCATCTCCGCCGTCTGCTTTTCCGCACGCCGCAAGGCTGAGCAGAACGAGCATACAGACGGCCAAAATCATCCATCTTTTTCGGTTCATTGAAACTGCCTCCCATATTCACAAAATAATTCTGATCGTATTCTCCGCCGCTTACCGCAGGCGGTACCGGTAGAGCAGTCTGGTGCTGACCAGTTTCACATTGTCGGAGGAAACTTGCGAATCGCTCCAGTATGGCTCCGAATACCTGTAGAAATAATAGGTATAGTAAATATCCCGGTAGCTGTACAGCGTCTGGGTTCCGGCCTCTACCTCTCTTGTCCACGGCCCCGGCCCTCCGTATGTGCTTCCGTCGCAGATCAGCCAATACTGGTTCTTTCCGTTTCCGGTAAATCCGTCGCCGTATTGATCCATTCCGCCGCTTTTCCTGAGCCAGGGAAGCTCGTAATCCGTCCAGCGGTCTTCATAATACGGGTGATTACCGCCAGCGAATGTCCACGGCGCGTCGTTGCTTGTTTCTCCATAGTATCTGTAATAATGATATTGTGTTTTATACAGCGTTTTCTCCTGCGTGCGCACCTCCCGTTTCTGGCGGTCGTTTTCAAAGGCTGTTACGGAGCTTGCAGAGTATTCTGTCCATTCCGTTGTCCGGCTTTCTCTTCTGTCAAATGTCCAGCCGTCCATTGATTTTTTATCGGAGGAGGTATACTCCTTCTTCTGATACTGATACTGCTTTTTCGCGTCCCCGACCTTTACCGCGTTCTGCGGGATCTCATCTTCCGGTGTGTAGTCGACCAGCGGCCCGTAAAAATACGCGGTCAGGCTGATGTTTTCCTCGACCTTGATCGTTCTGTGCGTCTGCGTGCTGCCGTCGCTCCATGCGTCAAACTGGCAGCCCTCGCCCGGCACGACCTCAAGCGTGGCCGTCTCGCCCTTTTTGAACGTGCCGTCGCCCAGAACCGTGCCATAGCTGGTGTTGGAGCTGGAAAGCGAGACGACGTACCGGTCGGCTGGCGCAATCTGGACGGTAAAGGCCGCCGTTTTCCCGCCGTAGGACACCGTCACGGTCTGCTCGCCGGTCGAGCTGAACGTGGTCGGGCTGCAGGACAGTGCGCTGTCGCCCGCATAAACATTCTTTACGCTGCCGTCAGTGTAGGTCACTTCGATCTCAAGGCCGTTCAGGCTCAGGCTCTCGCCCTCGGTCAGCGCGGTGGTCGGCAGGGTGACGATTCGGATGGAGCTGACCTCCGCGTTTTTCACCGTGACGGAATAGCTGCCGGCCAGCTCGCCGCCATAATACACGGTCACGGATGCGCTTCCCGCCGCAGACGAATCCAGCTCGCCCGTAAAGCCGGACGTCACAGTTTCCTCGTCGCCGGTATTGTATTGGAGCAGCGCCCTCAGCCCCGTTTCGTCAAACGCTTCGCCGACAAAATATTCTGTTTTCGCGCCGCTGCTGTCCAGCGTAATGCCCGTGATCTTCTGATCTCTGACCGTGACGCGGCAGACGGCGCTTTTCCCGTCCTTCTCCGCCGTGATCTCGGTCTCTCCCGCACGCTTCGCGGCGACAAGTCCGCTTTCGTCGACCTCGGCGACCGCAGGATCACTGCTGCTCCACACAGAGCCGTCAAGCGGGTATTCCTCCGGAACGGCGGACAGGGAAAGCTGCGCCTCGCGGCCAACGAAGAGCGTCAGCGCCTGCTCACTCATGGAGATCGATTCCAGCACAACCGGCTCCTCCGGGAGCGGATTTGGCTCCTCCGGGATCGGAGCCGGCTCTGGCGGAATTGCGGGGTCCACCGTCTTCGTCTGGAGGGCCTGCCTGTAGAGAAGGATTCCCAAGATGCAGCCCGCCGCGATCACAAGCACAGCCGCGCCGCAGACTGCGGGAATCAGCCAGCGCTTTTTCTTTTTTTTCGGCCTGCGCAGCTGTCTGTACGGCTCGTCCTTCCCGACGGTTTCGGCTCTTGAATAGAAGGACTGCGTCGTCTCCTCCGCCTGACGCGAGCAGGTGTATTTCCCGACCGTCGCGCCGCTCTGCTGCTCCGGCTGCCGCGCCTGCCGTCTGCTGCGGCCGAGTCCCGCCGGGACCACGCCGGGCCGCCAATGCTCCAGTCCTCCGTGCGCGATGAGCTCCAGCGCGAGCCGCAGCTCCATTGGGCTGCTGAAGCGCTCATTCGGGTTGAATGCGCAGGCCCGCAGGACGATCCGCTTCAGCTCCGGACTTCCGTGCAGCGGCGCGGGGAGCGGCTCGCCGCTCATGCGGCGCTGCAGCGCGATACTGTTGCTCTCGGCTGTCGGAACGTCCGGCGGCGCAAACGGCATACGCCGCTCATTCAGCAGCCAGTACAGCACAAGGCCGAGCGAATACTGGTCGACCTTCGCGTTGTAGCCTCTGTTCTGATAGACCTCAGGCGCCATATAGGTATACGTGCCCGCCTTTGTCGCCCGCGTCGTATGGTCGGACACGCGGCGATACCGAAATCGCCGAGCTTAAAATCGCCGTTCCGATTGACAAAAATATTCTGCGGCTTGATATCCCGGTGGATGATTTTCTTTCGCTCACAAAGCTCCAGCGCCCGGCACAGATCGACGCCGATTTTGATCACCGTCGTCTCATCGATGGCGGTTCCCGCGAAATTTGCGCGGTAGTAATCCGTCAGCGAAGCCAGCAGCTCCATGCGGATCAGGATATCCCAGCCCGGATCATGGTCGTGCTGCACGATCTGGTGATCCTCATAGCTGACGATATGGCTGTTGCCCTTCATGTCGGAAAGCAGAAGGAATTCTCTCGAAATATCGTCCACCTGCGTTTTGAAATATGCGGTAATGCTCTTGTCATCCAGTCCGTCATCGCGGAAGGCTTCGATATCCGATTTGTTTTCCGGCACGGAGATCACCTTCAGCGCGGCGTGCTCCTCCATGCCGAATTTGTCGACACGGACAATTTCATAAACCGTTGAAAATCCGCCGGTGCCGATGGGCGGCTCTAAAATCTCCCATCCCGGCAGACGGGTACGATACTGCTGTTCCATGCGCCTCACCTCAATTCATTGATCTTGATCCCGATCACGCTGACGTTATCCCGCCCGCCGTTCTGCAGCGCCGCGCGGAGCAGATGATCTGTGATCTGCCGGACGCTGGTGTGCTGCCGGATGCAGTCGGCGATCATCACGTTCGGCAGCAGATCGGTCAGACCGTCGCTGCACAGCAGATAAAAATCACCGGGCTTCAATGCGCTTTTGACCAGATGCGGCACGAGCGTCAGCTCGTCCGGGAAAACGCCCAGATACTGTGTCAGCGGCGGTTTTCCGTGCCCCGTACCCTCCGGCACAGGCTCACTGTCGTCAACGGACATCTGCGTCAGCACGCGGCCGCGCAGCCGGTAAATGCGGCTGTCGCCAAGATTGCAGGCATAGACCTCCTCCGCCGTAAACAGGAGCGCGGCCACGGTCGTTCCCATCCGGCCATACGGCAGCGCTTCACATCCCGCGCATACCGCATCGTTCATCTCGCTGCACGCCTGCTTCAAAAAGGCGCTTGGCCGCACCACATATTCCTGCAGCCGCTCCTGCCCGGCGCGCAGCGCTCTGGCCGCCGTGAACGCCGCAGCGTCTCCGGCCTGTTCGCCGCCCATGCCGTCGAAAATGGCAAAGCATTTCTCCGTGTCCAGCAGATACTTCGCCGTCAGAATCCCCTTCAATCCGCGGTTATTCTGCTCCAGCGTGCGGCCGTTCAAATAGATATTATCCTCATTTCTTGCCCGCACTCTACCAATATCGCAGCCGCAGGCAACGGATATCTGATACATACGCTTCTCTCCCGTTTTTCAATATGGTCAGGCTGTTTGCGCCTTCCGACGCTGCCAGCTGCGTTCGCTTCTTACGCGGGAGAACCGGCTGGCGGCATTGGCCCTTCTCTGACCGCTGGGGCAATCGGCAGTTGTCCAGGCAAATATTACGGTTCCCTTCTCTTGCCTTTACTTCTTTTTTGTAGTATAATCTGCTTGAAATTACATGAAGTAATGATACACGAATTTTTGTGATTTTGAAAGTGTCTGTGCATAACTCACAGCATTTTCGACATAACTTGCACGGATCGGATCATTTTATGGCTCAATATTCTCCTCTGTTTGTCGCTGTCAACGCTTTGCTCTTCGCGATGTGGGCCGCAGCCTTCTGCTGTACGCTGACGCGGCGGTTTTCCATGCCTGTCACGATTCTCGGCTTTGTCGTCCAGTACTTCATCTGGGTCATTCCGCCGTATTTTATGGCGTATGGGTCGATCCTCCGTGTCGTTTATCCGCTGATCGCGATCGTGCTGCCGCTTTTCCTGCTCTTCCGCGACAAGTGGCAGCGAATACTCTTTGTATCGCTGAGCTGCCTTGTTTTCATGTATGTCGCAGATCTTGTTCCGTGCGCAATTATCTTTACGCCGGAACAGATGCACGCGGGCCTTGCCCTGCAGCCTCTGCCGCAGCGGCTGGCCGCCTATGCGATCTGCGTCAGTCTCGACGCGTTTTTGCTGTGGATGCTGGTGCTGTTCATGAACCGCTATAAAAACCGGCTGCACGGCAGCGAATGGGCGCTGTATATGCTGTTTCCGCTCAGCCAGTATCTGCTGCTGTTCGGGTGGCTCCGGGTGTGCCTGACCGAGATGACGCTTCCGCGCACCGGATATGTCATTGCCGCAATGCTGGTCTGCATCGCGGCAGACGCGTTTTTGTATCTTGCCGTGCGCGGCATGGCGCAGCGCAGTGCGCTCAAGGCGAAAAACGACCTTCTCTCCGCGCAGATCGACCGGCAGAAGGAGCATTATGCCGCGCTCACCGCGCAATACGCGAACATCCGACGTATGCGGCACGATATTGCCAAGCATCTTGACACCATGCAGGCGCTGCTGCAGTCCGGACAGTATCAGGCTGCCGCGGCGTATTCAAACGAGGTTTCCGCGCAGGCGCAGGTGCAGGCGCATCTGGGGATCTGCGAGAATCCGATCGTTGACGCGTATCTGTTTTCCCGCTCACAGGAGCTGGAGCGGCAGGGCTTCCGCGTTCAGCTGCGCGTGCTGCTGCCGGAAGCCACCGGAATTTCAGATCCCGACCTCATTATCGCCTTTGCGAACCTGCTGGACAACGCCGCAGAGGCGTGCCAGACCGATGAAGACCGGACGATCCTCCTGACCGCCGCTGTCAGCAAGGGCTTTTTGACCATCGAGACAGAAAATTCCTGCGCGCAGCCGCAGGCAAAAAAGCGCCGCATTCCGGAGCTGGAGCGCGGCATCGGCTTTTCGATTTTTCAGGAGCTTGCCCGAAAATATGACGGCAGGTTCTCCTATCACGCGGAAAACGGCCGGTTCACAGCCAGCCTGATCCTGAAAGGAGCTTCGCTTGCGCAACATTGCGATCTGTGACGACGAACCGCTGTACCGGGAACGGCTCGCGCAGTCTGTGCGCGCCCATGGAAACGGACAGGCGGCGCAGCTGCAGCTGTTTGATTCGCCGGCGGCGCTTTTGCAGGCGGTGCATATGCACGGCTATGCGCCGGACATCGCCGTCCTCGATATCCAGATGGATGAAATGACCGGCATTGAGCTGGCAAAGCAGCTCAACGCGGCGCTGCCGCAATGTGCGATCATCTTTGTCTCCTCCTTCCTCGGCTTTGCAACCGACGTTTACGAAGCGGAGCACACCTATTTTATCCTGAAAAGCGAGCTTGAGCAGCGCATCGGAACCGCGCTGCAGAGGGCGCTGAACCGGAAAGTGCCGCCGGTCCTGCACTATCCCGTGACGCAGGGCTACCGCAGCGTTTCCTGCGCGCAGGTGCTGTGTCTGGAGCGCATTCTCCGCAGAACAAAGCTCACGCTGCTGGGCGGCATAACAGAATGGACAGCGCTGCCGCCTGCGGAGCTGCTGGATGCGGAGGCCGCGCAGCAGTTCATCCGCTGCCACCAGAGCTACTGGGTCAACTTCCGGCAGATCGAGACGATGGAAAATGATTGCTTCCTGCTGCCGGGCGGCCTGCGCGTTCCCATCAGCCGCACCTACCGCAGCACTGCGCGCGAGCAGTTCTTCTCCCGCTTGCAGATATAAACCCGCACCGCCTTAAATTGGCGGTGCGGGTCGTTTATTTTCGTTCTGCTGGCTTTCCGCAGCTCAGCCGGTCACTTTTTGCAGCGCCAGAGGAAGGTGACGATCTGGGCGCGGGTGCATTCTGCGTCGGGGCTGAAGGTGGTGCGGGTGGTGCCCGTGGTGATCGCTTCCTTTACTGCCCACAGGACCGCGTCGGCGTAGTACGCGTCGGCGGAAACATCCGTGAACGGGTTGCTGCTGCCTGCCGCCGGGGACTGCTCAGAGCGCCAGAGGAAGGTCACGATCTGGGCGCGGGTGCAGGTATCGTCCGGGCTGAACGTCGTGCTGCTCGTGCCCTTCGTGATGCCGTTCTCGACGGCCCACAGAACCGCGTCATAGTAGTAGCTGTCCGCGGGAACGTCGGTAAAGGGCATGGTGCGGGATTCGGGCGCGGGTCTTCCGGCGGCACGCCAGAGGAAGGTCACGGCCTGCGCGCGGGTGCAGATGCCGTCCGGGGAGAAGTGCGCGGCGTCCGTGCCGGTGGTAATGCCGTTTGCAACGGCCCAATCCACGGCGTCTTCATAATAGCTGCCGGACGGTACGTCGACAAAGCTGCTGCGTACCCGGAACTGCACCTCGATGGTGTGGGACGCGCTGATGTTCTCGAAGGTGTAGGACCGCACCGCGCCGATGCTCCGGCCATCAATTTTCACGTCGGAGACGGCATAGCCTCTGTTCGGCGTGATGGTGAAGGTCTGGTTCGCACCCGCCCGGACGCTGACGTCGCCGCTCGGCGTGATGGAGCCGCCTGCACCGGCAGTCGCCCGGATGATGTAATAGCCGGGAACATATCCGCCGCTGCCTCCGCTGCCGCCGGTATAGGTCCAATGGGCGTACACGATGGTATTTGCCGCGAAAACGGTACTGGTCGTGATCAGCTCACCGCCGTTTCGCTCCGTGTACCAGCCGTCGAAGCAGTAGCTGCCGCTTCGGAACGCGCCGGGCAGGAACGCCAGCCTGTGACCGATGGTCGTCATGCTGCTGACGGCGGGCGTGCCGCCGTTGCCGTCAAAGAAAACGACAAATTCATTGACGGGAACCGGCTCCCAGATGGCATAGAGCGTGATATTCGATGTCACCATGATAGCTCCGTCGGCGATCACGCTGCCGCCGGCGCTGAGCGCCCAGCCGCTGAACTGCATATTCACGGGCGGGATAAAGCCGCAGGTGGGAAGGGGATAGCGGCTGCCCTCTTCAACGGTGACCGGTTCCATGCTGCCCGTGCCGCCGTTGGCGTTGAAGGTGATCGTGAACGTGGTCGGAATCACTGTGGAATCCTTCCACAGAGCCTTGATCTCGGTGTTTCCGAGCACGACGTAGCCGTCGCCCGCATTGTATTCA
>ERZ1673738.5646-NODE-5646-length-11130-cov-5.197923_pt1 | contig 11130 bp, 8 predicted proteins | sample MGYA00580198_ERZ1673738 | MGnify/ENA primary metagenome ERZ1673738 (study PRJEB41218, sample SAMN15661784) | gut metagenome | host: Homo sapiens | place: Canada: London | collected 2015-08-20/2019-03-30 | study: EMG produced TPA metagenomics assembly of... | reverse complement strand
TAATTAAACAGGGGAGTAATAAATTGAAAAAAACAAACAGAGTAGTAACAAGTATAATAGCCGTAGCAATGATTTTGTTGAGTATTTGTTTTTGTGCAGGCAGATGCGAAGAAAAGACAGATATATTTGAAGGAAAAATTCAAGTATGTCTGGAAGTGTATTTTTTGAAGACAAACAAGAAAATAGAGAAAAACAGTACGACAGAGCTGCCGTATACCGGAGAAAACATCCTGTTCAAATATAAATTAAAAGGACAGAATACAGGAACAGATTATTCGTACAAATTAATCGATGAGCCTTGTTATGTAACAATTACTAAACAAGGAAGTAGCGAGCAAGTAGATGAAATAATTGACCGCGGGCTATATTGGATAACGGTAAGATATAATGGTTTGGCAACAAACAAAGATTTTGGATCTCCAGAATTTATATTTCGTATAAAGATAATTTAAGGAGGAATTTTTAAACAAATTTTTGTCGTTACTAAGTTTAATGGATAAATTGAAATTGGACAAATTATTTTGACGGATAAGGATATTTTCTGTATGGTTGCCGATTTTGAAAAAAACGCTGCTGCTTACGACGCGATTTGCGACAGTTGGGCTGAAACGAGAAATAAAAGCCCGATCAATCGTTGCGTCGTGCAGTTTGCCGCCCTGCTTGAAAAAGGCTGTCACGTGCTGGACATAGGCTGCGGCACGGGTTTCCCCATTGACGCGTATTTGAGCGGGCAGGGGTTTTCCGTCACGGGCATCGACGTTTCGGCAAGGATGCTGGAAAAGGCAAGAAAACTAAACCTGAAAAACGCGCGCTTTTTGCTCGCCGACGCGGCGGAGTATTTTTCCGATGAGCAATTCGGCGGCGTCATAGCCTTTGATTCGCTGTGGCATCTGTCTCGAAATAAGCAGCTTGAAGCGTATTCTCATATTGGCGCCATGCTTAAAAGGGGCGGATATTTTTTGTTTACCCACGGAAAAAGAGAGGGGGAGACGTCGGGAGAGATGTTCGGAGAAAAATTTTTTTACTGCGCGCACGACATGTCGGCTGTCACAGACGTTTTGCGGCGCAACGGGATGGAAATCGTAGCTTTGACGGAGGACTACCGCGAAGAAACGACGGGACACAGGGAGCTGTTGGTCGTTGCCCGAAAATCAGAGTGAAAATTTGTTTTTGGTTTTTTAACGATGTTTTTTAGAGCGGTTGAAGGAATAACCGCTCTTTTTTGTCCGCTGAATTGGAGTAAATTTTTTTGTCGGGCAAGGCTTGCGTTCGAGCACGTAAAAAGAAATTTGATTGCCTTTTTTTCGCCGCAGAGTTTTTTGCGGCGTTTTTTTGGCTGCAAGCCAAGCCGTTGACGCAGCGTTTAAAAACGCCCGCGAAATAAAAGCTTCATCGGACTCATAGCCCAACTATGACATACCGTTGTCTTATTTCGTTTGCTACCATGATTTTGACAAGCGCGCAATGTCAATTTTTTTCAGGAGGAAGAAATGGAAATCACCAACAATCAAAATGCGGAAAGCTTCGTCGTGCGCGAGCTGACCGAGAAAAGCAATGGGAACGCAAAATATTTTTTGCTTTCAAACGGCAATATAAGAGCGGAATTTTACGCTTCCGAATACGCGGAAACGATTTCTGCGCAAGAAACGAATACGTACAATCCGCCTGCTGCCGTTAAGGCAACCGCCGCAGCCGCAGACAGTCAAACGCTCAATCTCGGCGTAACCGTGTACGGGTTTACCGCGGATTTGACTACTCCGTTAAGCGGAAACAATACGTACACCATGTATGCGCCGAATATTACACGCAACGCGTCGGCTTTTTTGATAAAGGGCAACAGAACGGCAATGAGCAGGGTTGCCTTTGTGCAGGTTGGCGGAAGCGTGCCCCAAGGGATAGATATACAAAGCTGCAAGCTGTATCTATGCACGGGAAGCACGGCGCCCGACAATCTTTTTTATTCTTACGCCAATATAGCGGGTAACCCGATAACAGTTAATTCGGTGTCGTTTTCAACAACGCCCTCGGGCTTGTTTTCATATTCTTTGGGCGAAGACAACAGATATTGGGCGACAATCGAAGTTGCCGCAACTGCGGGCGCGAGCCTTAACAGAGGGTTCTGCCTGTTGCCGTATTCGTCTGCGATGATGGCGGTGTCTGTTTGCAGCTCTGTTGCCGAGCAAAGCGTGAGACCTAAATTGGTTGTGGAATACACTCTGCCCGTTGACGCAAGCCACGAAGATATTGCGGACGTTGCCGCAAATCTGCAATACGCCGCAGTTGAAGAAAAGGAGCAGTCCTACGTAGAGGGCGGCGCCGGCAACGCGGGAGAGTACGGCGTAAACGTAAGGACGGGGCGGCTGTTTTTCGACAAACAGCTGTTTTCGCTCGGCGGCAACAAAATGCCCGCGAGCTTTGAGCTTTGCTACAACAAAGCCAACGCCGATACGCGAAAAATCAACACCGACAACTCGACGGCTAAAACCTTTAATCTTGCCACGCATATGCCAAAGGGCTTCAAGCTCAACTGTCAGCAGTATGTGTTTCCTTCGGGAAACGATTACGTTTACGTGGACGGCGCTTACAATTATCACACGTTTGCGCTTGCGCAGAACGCGACGGACGTATATTTCGACACGGCGGGAACGGGACTTTTGCTTTACGTCAAGACGGACGGCTTTGAAATAAAGGACAACACGTTCAACCGCATGACGTTCAACGCCAAGGGGCTTTTGATTTCCGTCGAAAAGACGTTCAAAAATGCAACCGTAAGCATGACAAACGCTTACGACGCGGAGGACGCCGACAAGCTGGTTTCAGTGACGGACGGCATGGGGCGCGTGACGCAGTTTGCATATGCGGGAAGAACCGTAACCGTGACAAAGCCCGACGGCAACACGCTGACAATGACAATGAACGACGACTGGCGCCTTGCGGGGCTGTCCGAGTCGGACGGCACCTCAAACTCTTACGCTTACTACGCGGACGGAGTTTTGGAAAGCGCAGAAAACAGCGCGGGAGAAAAAGCCGTTTTCACCTTCGACGCGCAGGGGCGCGTTGCAGGCGTGAAAAACAAAGTCAAAGGCTCGACCGTGGGCAACACCCTGTTTGACTATACCTTAAGCTATCTCACCAAGACGGTGACTTACCGATACACGGACGACGAGGACGCGACGCACAAAATCAGATACGTCTACGAGTTTGACGGCGACGGCAAGACCGTCCGCACTTACGAAGCTCTCGACGACGCTTTCAACTCATACGGAAACATACAATTCAGGTCGGAGAGCGAGTTCGAGCACTTTGTGCAGACCAACACGGGCACGCCCATGCTTGCGGGTATGTTCGAGACGGCAGGCGAAATTTACAACAGCAAGGTGGTGGACGAGTTTCAGACGACGGCTTACAGCGTAAATTCCCTTTCGGAGCTGCCGAAAACCAAATCGGGCGAACACTATGTGCTTTCGGCAACTGCAAATCTTGCGGGAACCAACGCGGGTGAAGTTTACAAAATCGAGCTTGTGGAAGCGGGCACGACAGAAAGGGTAATAAAAACTCTCGAATTTACCGCGGGAGAAAACCGCCCTCAATATCGCGCAATTTCATTTACCGTACTCGGCGACGTCGGTCAGGTGGGGTTCAGGCTTGTCAGACAAGCCGTTTTCAGCTCGGGAGGCTTTTACAACGTCAAGCTGACGAAAACCTTGAAGCCAAAGACATACGACTGCACAAACATGGGGAAAAACGTGATTGACAACGTGTGCGGACAGAAATGGTCGTCCCTGACGGGAAATATGTCTGTGGAGTATACTCCTACCGCCTCCTCTGCCGTCGTGGAGCTTAACAACATAAAATTCCTTGCGGAGGACTTTGAAGTAAACAAAAAGAACGCCAACGACTCGACGGCGGGGTTTGACGTGTGGTACAACGGCTTGAAAAACTGCATACACAACGCCCATAACGTAAAGTTTTTTACAGGCTCGACAAAATACACCTTTAACTGCGTCGAGTTTGCAAGAGTCACTTTCGAGAACGGCAGAGCGATTATCGACAAGACGGTTTACTCTCCCGAAACGGGCGTATACGCCAGGGCGGTCAGGAATGTTATAGAAAATTATGACGGCGGCTCCGACAGCTATCTTATAGAGCAGTACACGGATTTGGACGAGCATATGTTTGCCGTCAGAAAAAAGGGCTTCAACGACATGATAACGGAATACTCTTACGACGACCTAGGCAACCTGACTTCGGAAAAAACCTATGATTATTGGTCGCCCGACACCTTTTTCAAAACGGAATACGTCTACGAGCAGAACGGCGGATTTTTGAAAAGCGTCACGACGCACGACCTGTCGCCCGCGGTCACGGTGCAATACTCCAACACTCTTTCCACAGGCAATGTTTCCGAGGTGACAAGCCCTCGCGGACAGACGACATCAAGCGTTTACGCCGCAAACAACGTTCAGCTCACGGAAATTTCTTCCACGGTTGACGGAACGAAAAACAAAAACGGTTTTTCATACAATTCGGGACGTCTTGCAAGTGCAAGCAACGACGGAGTGAGTTATCAATTTTACTACAACAGCTACAACGAGGTAAGTTCGGTTTACGCCGGAGGAAGCAAGCTGCTCGAAAAAACCTACGAGCACACGCCGCAAAAGGACGTGGTGGTGACAAAGCACGCCAACGGCAACGAGGTGCGCAAAACGTACGACAAATACGAGCGCCTTGTCAAGGTGGAGGAGCGTCTGTCCGCTTCGGACGAATTTGAACAGAAAACCGTCTATATTTACAGCGACAACGACGTCTCGAACATCGTCGACCCGTTTGACCAAAATCTGACAATATCTGCCGACAGTCCTTTGCGCATTGTGCTTGACAAAGAAAAAGGTACACGGTATAATTATGACAATAGCGGAAGAGTGTCGGAAATAGACGGATATCGTGTTTGGTACGACGAAAGCAACCGACTGTATATGCGCGATGTATCCACGCCGTTTGGGGTGGTGAATTCGAGCATATTCTATGCGGGCGAATTGCTGTATCCCGACGAGCCTGACAGAGTGTTGGGAAGCGGAGCGGGGCGTTATACGGAAAACTACAATCTGGACAGCCAGAAACGGGTAAGCAGGATAGACGTGGATATGACTTCCGCCGTGAGCAGCCCGAGAAAGACTTGCAGTTTGAAACGCGAGATAACGTACAACGACAGCGACGCAGAGGAAGGGAACAAGAAGTACGCCTCCGAGCTTGTGAAAAGCATCTATGTGCGTGACGGGAAAAAAGATGAAAACGAGCCTGCGCTAAGCGTGTATACGTTGGAGTACGACGGGGACGGAAACATCACAAAGCACACGTACTCAAAGCCCAGAATTGCAATTGCGCTCGGCACGGTGACAAGCTCGACATACGAGTACGACAAGCTGAACCGCCTGACGCGAGAAAACAACGAAAGACTGGGGAAGACTTGGACGTACAGTTACGACGCGGGCGGCAACATAACGGAAAGGAAGGAATACGCCTACACCACGGCGGAGCAGCTTGACAACGAAACGGCAACGGCGACGAAGGAATACGTCTACCGCACAAGCGGCTGGAAAGACCAACTATTGAGCTATGACGGAGAAAGCATAGTCTACGACGCAAGCGGCAATCCGACGACGTACAGAGGAGCTACGCTCGGATTCGAAGCAGGGAGACGACTCAAAAGTTACAAAAAAGCGGGAGACGCCAACGCATACGAGTTTACCTTTGACTACCGCGGAGTAAGAAATAGCAAAAAGACAAAGGACGCCGACGGACACGACAAGACGTGGAGCTTCTATTACGACGAGGACGGCAAGCTTTGGGGCGAGACGAAGAGCGAAAAGGTTTTGCAAGGCAACTTCGGCATAAAGCTGTGGACGGATAGGATAACCAAGATAGGATTTTTCCACCTAAACAGCGGCTTGGCGGGCTTCACCTTGTCAAGGCAGACGGGGATTGCAGATGCAGTAAAGGCGGACTACATCTACCGCAAAAACGCTTTGGGCGACATAGACGGAATATTCGACACCGACATGAATTTAATCGGTGAGTACGTCTACGACGCATGGGGCAACTGCACGATAGAGGCTACGGGAGCGGACAACATAGAGATAATGGAAACCAACCCTTTCCGCTACCGCGGGTACTATTGGGACAAGGAACTAAACCTCTATTACCTCCAAACCCGATACTACGACCCTCAGACAGGCAGATTCATAAATGCGGACAACGTCGGCTACGGAGTAATTAATTTTAATAAAATAAACGCTTTAAATCTTTATTCTTACTGTATAAACAATCCGATAAACTACAAAGACCCGACAGGAGAAGATTGGAAATCCTTTTGGAAAAAAGTCGGCAACTTTTTCAACAAAGTCGTAGATACAATAGATGCGGTAATCATGACTTTCAGTATTGAAGGCGGTGTCGGCATGGGGTTTGGTTTTGATTGGGAGTTAGGACCTGTTTCATTTGATTTTGGAGGACACGGTAATTTATTTTATTTCAAAGCCGGAGGCGATGAAGATTATCCTTTTGGTACGGAGAGAGAAGTCGGATTTGGCTTTAAATTTGGTAATATTGCTGTTGGTTTTAATTTTTCTGAAGAATATGAACCTTATGGTGGAGAAGGCTTTGAAAGCTCTACAAATGAACCTAAAGCATTTTTGGGAGTCGGTGCAGGTTTTTATTTCGTTGTTGGCTTTGAATTCAGTATGGGTTGGGATTTGATAGAGTTAAAGGATAGATTGAGGAGAATTTGGGGATGAAGAAGTTAAAAACATGGGGGCTAGTGTTTTTAATTATTGCTTTGCTTGGATTCATAGGCATGGCACTAATTGAATATTACACAGAACTGTTAAAAAACGAAATAATGCTGTTAATATTTATGAGTTTTTTTAGTATTTTATTAGCTACTTCATTGATTTTATTTTCAATTTATAATTATAAAAATGAAAGAAAACCCTTAGCAGTATTGTTGTTTTTAATTGGATTAGCGACGCTTTCCGGTGTAAGCTTTATAATAACTATTAAATTGCTCGGATTCATATAAAAAACGCCCTTTAAGGGCGTTTTTTTTATATGAATCAATTTGAAAAAAATCTATTAAGGTTAAAATAATAATAAAGTTCTAATAAATGCTTTTAAGCAAAAAAGGAATACGCCTAAACAACGGCGGAGCATCGTCAGGCGGCGTAATTAGGTTTGGATAAATGAATATTAAAGAATTCAGAGCTAGCGACTTGGATGTCATGCAAAGGCTGGTAGGCTTAAAATTAAAAAAATTTTTTAAACAATTAGATTTTTATATATTTGTTTTCGGTGATGAAACCGAATATACGCTACATACTTATTGTACTTTTAAAGTACGGAAAGACAATCGAATTTTGCTTACGGCTGCGGATGAAAATTATTATCCAAATTGCGAACCTATGCCGGTCAAAGTTTACAAAAAAGACCCGATGCATCTTAAAAGTTTGTTAAAAACAAACACAGAAAAATTAATGCAAATATTAGGGGATTCTGTCATAAAAAGCGTGAAGGTGACCGATACGGCGGATATAATCATCGAGTTTGAAAATGGAGTTGTCATGGAGTTTTTCATAGATTATACGTGGCAAAACAGCGAATATTTTAGATTTTTTAAATTAGATGATTCGGATAATCCTCATTATGTAGTAAAGTTTTATGATGGATTTATTATGATTAAGCTGGGTAAAATTGATTGAAGTCTGCTATTGAAAAACACATTGGGGAAGTTAAATAAGGAGGGAGTAAGTGAAAAGGATTGCATTGATTTTGATTTTATTATTGTGCGTCTGTTTTTTTGCGGGATGTGATTATGAACCTACCGTGTTTTCCGATGAATTTGAGATGAGCGTATTTTATGCGGCTACGTCAAAAGAATATTGGTTGACTATTACTCATTTCAATGAAGAAAAAGAAAATTATTTTATTCCCAAAAACAAAGAATACTACCCAAATGAAAGAAAATATCAGAAAAAGATTGATTCCCGAATCGGAGAAATAAAAGTTTTGGATGATTTTCTTTGTTATAGTAATCAAAATGTAAAAAGTATAACTTTTGACAATGAAATGAGAATAGGGATAGAATACGGTTGTTTCATGAATTGCCGCAATTTGACGGAAGTAAAAAACGCCGCCGTTATTCATAGTATTTCAGATTGGGCATTTATGAATTGCGTGAATTTAACTGCCATAAATTTAGACGGAATAGAGGACATTTCTAAGCTTGCTTTCAGCGGTTGTGTTAAATTAAAACAGGTTTTCATCGGAGAAAAAATCAAGTATATAGGTTATAATGCATTTGCAAATTGCAATGAAGAATTAAGTGTTACCGTTACTGCGACTGAACCGCCTGAAATTAAATACGGCGTATTTGACGGAATAGAACATTTAACAATAAAAGTGCCCGCGGATTCGATGGAGTCGTACAAAAATGCAGAAGGCTGGAATGAATATTCTGACAAAATAATAAAAATTGCTCAATGAGTTTTATAATCAAAAGAGTAAAAACAAAAACGCTCCTATGGGGCGTTTTGTTTTTATGTGCTTACGCTTCTGTTTGAAGGAAAAGAATTATTCGGGTTTGTTTGTGTCGGTCGACCGTGGCTGACTGAATACGGGGCGCAGCAAGTCTTCCGCGCTCAGTCCGAGCGCTTTTGACAATCTGACAAAATTCAAGGAGTTCGGTATGGTTTTGCCGTTGAGCCAATTTTTGAAAGAAGGAAATGTTTGGAGAAAACCGTGCTTTTTGAGGTAAAACATTTTAGGCGCGTTTTTTGATACGAATCGACGGAGGTTTGGCGTTATATTTTTGCAGTTCATGTCTTGTTCATAGCTGTCCGGAAAATCGTCGAGCCCGAGAACGAAGCTTGCCGAGCGGTCAAGACAACGTGCGACGTCAAGCATGATTTCGAGCGAGGCTCCTGTTTTCCTGAATTTTTTGAGTTTTCGCGCAAGAAGTAAAATTTCTTTGTTTTTGACGGGTTCTTTTGTTTCGTAAAACAAGTCGTCAATCAGTAATTTTATATTGTCGAAAAAATTTTTCATTGTTTTTCCTAAATCGATGAAACGGGCAGACGAAAAGTCCGCAGACGCGTAAGGTGGCGGGACGTATAATCAAAATATATATAGAATGCATTGTTTGCCGTTTATATTTTAACAAAACTCTAAACAATATTTTGTTTTTGTGCAAAACCGTCAACCGAAAGGAAAAAGTCGGACAGTTTTATTATTTTTGCTTTTCAAAGCACAGGAAAAAACCTCTGCCGACACAAAACCGTTGTAAAATTTAAGAAATTCGGCGGCTGCCGTTTGTCTGCGACTTGACGCTTCAAACGGCGGCTTGACAAGGGGCAGGTTATGTCGGTAGAAAAAGTAAAGAAATATTTTGCGGCTTTCGGTCTTTCGGAAAGGATTATGGAGTTTCCCGTTTCAAGCGCGACTGTCGAGTTGGCTGCGGCGGCGTTGAATTGCGAAAGGGGAAGGATTGCAAAGACGCTGTCTTTTTTTGCGGGAGAAAAAGTTATTGTCGTTGTTTTTGCCGGGGACGTAAGAGCGGACAATGCCAAATTCAAGGCATATTTCGGGACGAAAGCCAAAATGCTGCCTCCCGAAGAGACGGAAAAACTTGTCGGTTACGCCGTCGGAGGAGTTTGTCCTTTCGCCTTGAATGAGGGGGTGGAGGTGTATCTCGACGTTTCGTTAAGACGCTTTCGCACGGTTTTTCCCGCTTGCGGCAGCTCCAACAGCGCAATAGAACTTACCCCTTGCGAGCTGGAAAAATATTCGGGCAGTTTGGGCTGGATTGACGTAAGCAAGGTGGTAATTTAGTTTCGGTAATTACGTCGGGAAGCTTTCACTGCCAATCAAAGACGAATTTTTTTGCAGGTACATAATATAAAATATGGATATGAACGTAAAAATTTCGCTTTGCATGATAGTGAAAAACGAAGAGGACGTAATCGCCCGTTGTCTGGATTCGGTGTCCCGCTGCGTTGACGAAATAATAATAGCGGACACCGGCTCTTCCGACAGGACAAAGGAAATTTGCAGGGATTTTACCGACAAGGTTTTTGACTTTGAGTGGACGGATGATTTTGCCGCCGCAAGAAATTTCTCTTTTTCCAAGGCGACGGGGGACTATTTGATGTGGCTGGACGCCGACGACGTTGTTTCTTCCGAAAATATCGGGCTTTTAAAGGAGCTGAAAAAAACGCTGGCGCAGAAAAATCCCGATGTGGTGATGTGCAAATACGTCACTTCTTTCGACGAAAACGGAACGCCGCTTTTCAGCTTTTTCAGAGAAAGACTTCTCAAACGAACGGCAAATTTCAAATGGGAGGGGTTTATTCACGAGTGTATTTCCCCGCGCGGTAACATTATTTATTCGGATTTTACCGTCCACCACAAAAAAGAGAGAGGCGCAGGCGACCGAAATCTCAGAATCTTTCAGAAAAAAATTTCGCAGGGCGTTAAGCTTGACGCGCGCAACACCTTTTATTACGGCAGGGAGCTATGTTACAACAAAATGTACGCGGAGGGAGCGGCGGTGCTGGAAAGGGCGCTGGATATGGATTTGAAAAACAACCGCAACGAAGCGTGCCTGTTTTTATACGACTGCTACAACGCGATGGACGAAAAGCAGAAAGCGTTTCTTTCGCTGTGCAGGAGTCTGGAAAAGGGACCTCCCCGCGCGGACATTCTGTGTCGGATTGCAGGCGTTTTCAAGGCGCGGCGCGACTTCGAGACTGCGGCATTCTGGTACGACGCGGCGACGAAATGCGGCGATATGTCCGCAAGAGGCGAGTTCGACAGGGCGGAATTCAGGACGTTTATACCGTTTGTCGAGTTGTCGTGCTGTTATTTTTATCTGGGGGACAAAAAAAGGCTTTGATGTTTCATGAAAAGGCAAAAAGTCTGCGTCCCTCTCATCCGTCCGTCCTGTTCAACGAAAGGTTTTTCGGCGCTCAATAAAAAAATATAAATAATTAAAAAAAATGTTTGACATCGTTTAAAAGATATGCTAGACTAAATAAGCTGTCGCGGGGAGCGGCAGCGGAAGAAGCTTGAAAAGTGAAT
>ERZ1673738.5623-NODE-5623-length-11179-cov-6.193815_pt1 | contig 11179 bp, 11 predicted proteins | sample MGYA00580198_ERZ1673738 | MGnify/ENA primary metagenome ERZ1673738 (study PRJEB41218, sample SAMN15661784) | gut metagenome | host: Homo sapiens | place: Canada: London | collected 2015-08-20/2019-03-30 | study: EMG produced TPA metagenomics assembly of... | reverse complement strand
GCATCTGCAAGATGGATGAGCAGAACAACCTGACCGAGGTTGTGGAAACCAAGAACATCGTCAAGACTGAAGTTGGAGCTGAGGCAGATGGAGTGGCCGTTGATGTAAACTCTCTGGTATCCATGAATATGTGGGGATTGACTCCGGAGTTCTTGGATGTACTGGAAAAGGGCTTCAAAGAGTTCTTTGAGAAAGAAGTCCCGGGCAATCCGCAGAAAGCTGAGTATCTGATCCCAATCTTCATCGGTGAACTGCTGGAGCAGGGCAAGATGTCTGTGAAGGTTCTGAAGACCAACGACACCTGGTACGGCATGACCTATCACGAGGATGTTGCAGCCGTAAAGGGCAGTTTCAAGAAGATGCTGGAGAACGGCGTGTATAAGGCTGACTTGTTCAGTGATCTGTAAACAACGATGAAAGAAACGATTGATTTACTCGGAAAGATTCTCACAGACATCCTGACTGCGCTATATGAGCCGTTTGGCTTTTCGCTTCTTCTTTCCTTTTTGGCCATGTTTTTCTATCTTTATGCTTATGAGCCAATATATGCAGGCAAAGGCTGGAAGAATGCCATAGTGACCTGGTATCAGAAGTTCAAGGAGAGTGTGTTCTTTCGGAAACTGTTCTTCCTGGCCTTTGTGACTTCACTTATTCTGTTCCGAACCCTGTTAAACCGTCAGCTGTGGATGAATCCTTTATCCGATGTCATGGGTGGCTGGGGCATCTGGGAGACAGTGAATGGTGAACAGCAATTGACCACCGAGTGCATCGAGAACGTAATCATGATGATGCCATTCTCAGCAGTAGTGATGTGGACGTTCGGAGAGAAGATTGGAAACGGCTGGAAGAAGATACTGTGGCAAAGCGGAAAGATAGCGTTCATCTTCTCGATAAGCATTGAGATGCTGCAATTATTGCTTCGCTTAGGTACGTTCCAACTATCGGATATCTTTTACAACATAGTCGGCGGAGTGCTAGGCGGGTTATTGTACTGTGTGGCGATGAAGGCAAGAAAGTGTCTGTAAAACTGGATGAAATTGTGATATACTGGGAGCGGTAGCTCCCTACGCTGCTCGAATGAATCACACACCTCTCCGTGGTGAGCAGTAGGCAACGATCTTATGATCGGCGAAGATGTGAGAAAAGAATAAATGTAGAAAAGTATAGTTGGGTATTATTATGGACGATATTTTGAGACTCGCAAAGAATTATTCGAAAGAATGCCATCTGAATCTTCTTCCATGTGGTGACAATAATATTTTGGAGAATATCCATTTTCTATATGATGAAAATTGGGAAAATCAAGGCGCGTCCTACCCATATGAGATATTAACATATTTATTTGATAGCTATTATGTTTTGCCACAGAGACCGGATTTGGCGGCACTATTTTGCTGGCAAGCAATCAATCATTCATATTATGTTCAGCAGTTGAGTGATAACAGCGTAGAATTTTGCTTAGATACTAAAGGTGTTGAATTTGTTCGTGGTGCAATTTTAGCGAATTGGAATAATAAATATGAAACAATTCTAGAGCCTTTTTTGGAAAGGCTGCCGGACAAAACATTTCACTATGTGGCCTCGTATATGCTTAAAGGATATGCGATGGAAACGAATGGAATAGCAGAAAAATATAGAGCTTCTTCGTATAAATCGTTAAAAGGAAAAATTTCGCTGCTATCGGAAATTTTGGATAATGCATATGGAAAGTCATACTGCCAGATTTCCAACCCTACACTTATTGGTAATACAGTGGATCTCGGAATTTCCGATGCAAATAAAGGAAAGAGTCGAGCTATAACACACAGCTTTGGTATTAAGTTAAGAGCACTTATGTTAGGAGAAGAAGCTGAGATTACATTCTGTGATGCGCAGGGCACGAAGAAAAAATATAAATTTACAGATGAAGAAAGATTGTCATTTGTTCTATTTGGAATTCTTTATGCTTCTCGATGCAATAACTTTCATGGCAATGTTGCGGCTCGAATGAACAGCATCAATGCAAATAAAGATACTTTTAGAATGTACACAGATATGTTTTTGACAGAGTATATTATTTTGGCAATTCATATGAACAGTCAAGGTGAGTTATCTGATATGGCACTGAATAAAGTTGGAAAAAATGTTAACTTAATGTTGTGATTTAAATGCATTGCCCTCACCATTCCACAGTGCTATACTCAAACCACTAAAAAAGGAAAGAGGTTATCACCTATGCCCAGAACGAAAGGCAGCAAAAACCGTCCTAAAACCAATATCACCAAAGACTACGCAACCCAAATTGCAGAAAAGCAAGAGACTATTGCGTCTCTGAATGCTGAGATCGCATCCATCACCGCAAACATTGACACTTTGAAGGCTGACCTGAAAGAGAAGAAGACTGCTCTGAAGAAGGCCGAAAAAGAAGTGACATCCCTGGAAGCGAAGAAGGCAAAGGCAGATGCTAAGGCCGCCGAAGCTGCTAAGAAGGTCGAGGCCGAAGCTGTGCTGAAGAAGCTGTTGGCGAGCGGCATGAGTGCGGACGAGATTCTGGAAAAGCTGAAATAAACAAGAACCCAAGAAAAAATAAATGCCGTGTGGACAAACTGAACTCCAGAAGTTCACACGGTTTTTTTGAAGGTCGCTACATAGTTTATAACGGAAATAAAAGAAATGGAGTGTGACATAAAATGAATTTATCAAAAATACATCATATTGCAATCATCGTATCTGACTACGAAGCCGCAAAGGATTTCTATGTGAACAAGCTGGGCTTCTCTGTCATCAGAGAAAACTACCGTCCAGAGCGTAAGGACTGGAAGCTGGATCTGCGTGTTAACGAACACACAGAGCTGGAGATTTTCGCTGAGGAAAATCCTCCGAAGCGTGTCAACCGCCCGGAGGCCTGTGGTCTGCGTCACCTTGCATTTTGTGTGGAGAGCGTGGAGCAGACGGTGAGAGAGTTGAGAGAATTAGGTATAGAATGTGAGTCGATCCGGGTTGACGATTACACCGGCAAGAAGATGACTTTCTTTCATGACCCGGACGGACTGCCGTTGGAGCTGCATGAGTAAAATGAAGAAAACAAGAAAACCAGGCGGTGGCCGGAAGAAGTTGAAGCCAGAGTACGATGCCGGGAAAATCTGAAAGAGCAGATGGAAAGTGCTGTGGCACTTTATGATTCTGAGATGTCCTTGCAGGCCATCGGCGAAGAACTGGGATTAAATCCAATCAAAGTAAGAAAGCTGCTCATCACGGCCGGTGTGTATGAATCTGAAGTGGCGGAGAAGGTGCAAGCTACCTTTCAAGAATTGCTGATCGAAGCAAGGAAATACTAAATAGAAACAAGTGAATTTCGCCGCTCAGTGTAAGAACCGGGCGTTTTTTCTTGTCCGAACTTCAAAAATATGCTATACTACGAATGATAAAGTACCATGAGGATAGGAGAAATAAATATGCGCATTTTAATGCTTGGAAACAGCTATATTTTTACAAATGATCTGCCGAGTATGCTGGCGGAAATCACGGGTGCCGAAGTGGTACAGAACACACGCGGCGGTGCACGCTTACGTGAGCAACTGAACCCTGAAACAAGGCTCGGCGCAAAAGCATTGGAGCTGCTGCAAAATGAAAAATGGGATTACGTCGTTTTGCAGGAGATGAGCAACGGCCCTATCACAGCAAAAGAAAGCTTTATGCAGAGCGTGAAAGATTTGTGCGGTAAAATTCGTGAAAACGGTGCCGTACCGGTTCTGTATGCGACATGGGCATACCAAAAAGACGGCAAACAGCTTCAAAAATTCGGCATAGATTACGATGAGATGTACCGCAAAATGCACGAAGCCTATGCAGAAGCGGCAGAGAAAAACCACACGCTGATCGCCGATGTCGGCAGTGCATTTTATGAAAAAACCGAAACCGAAAATCTTTTCAACGACGACGGCAGCCATCCGAACGAAGCGGGCTCGAACCTTGCCGCCGAAACGATTGCCGAAGTCATTTTAAAGGATGCAAACGCATAATGTATCCCTACTGTGCATAGGCTGTATCGGAAAAATACGGCGAAACGGGGGAACGATATGTTAGAACGCATCGGAGAAATGCACGGGCGAGAGGTTATCAGTGTTTTGGATGGCTCGCGCATCGGGTATCTCGGTGATATTGAATTTGATACACAGCAGGCGGCACTGACGGCGATCGTGGTGTACGGTCGTCCGCGCTTTTTCGGATTGTTTGGCAGAGAGAATGACTGTGTGATCCCATGGAGCGCTGTGAAGACCATTGGGGAGGATGCGGTGCTGGTCGATCACATTCCCGTAAAGCGGACACCGAAGCGCAGCTTCTTACAAAATTTCTTTGAAAACGGATAGAAAACACTTGCTTTACCCGGCATGTTGTGCTATAATAGTTCAGCGATTTGCAGATTCTGCAAGCAAAAACGCACGCCGAGGCTCTCGGATTGGTGCCGCGAAAGCGGTTTTCCCCGAAAATATCAGCCCGGCGGAGGAAAAACCAAGGAGGTATTTTCAAATGGCAGTCGTATCAATGAAGCAGCTTCTGGAGGCCGGTGTTCACTTCGGTCACCAGACAAGAAGATGGAACCCGAAGATGGCACAGTACATCTTCACCGAGAGAAACGGTATCTACATCATCGACCTGCAGAAGACCGTTAAGAAGCTCGAAGAGGCTTACAATTTCGTTCGTGACCTTTCCATGGAAGGCAAGAGCGTTCTCTTCGTAGGCACAAAGAAGCAGGCTCAGGAGTCCGTTAAGGAAGAGGCTCTCCGCGCAGGCGCTTACTATGTAAACGCTCGTTGGCTGGGCGGCATGCTCACCAACTTCACGACCATCCGCCGCAGAATCCAGAGACTTGCACAGCTGCGCAAGATGCAGGAAGACGGCACTTTCGAGCTGCTCCCGAAGAAGGAAGTCAGCAAGCTTGAGCTTGAGATCGAAAAGCTCGAAAAGTATCTTGGCGGCATCAAGGACATGAAGGAGTTCCCGGGCGCACTGTTCATTGTTGACCCGAGAAAGGAAAGAATCGCTGTTTCCGAAGCTAAGAAGCTCGGTATTCCGATCGTTGCAATCGTAGATACCAACTGCGATCCGGACGAGATTGACTACGTTATCCCGGGCAACGACGACGCTATCCGCGCTGTTAAGCTCATCGCAGGTGCTATGGCTAACGCTATCATCGAAGGCCGCGAGGGCCGCATGGGCGCTGCTGCTGAGGTGACCGAAGAAGCTGCTGCAGAGACCGAGGAATAATTTAATTTCGGTTAAAAATTCCTTTCGTTTGATATAGAGTTTAAGATTCTACAAGGAATGGTGATTTGAAATGAATTTCACAGCTAAGGACGTTGCAGATCTGCGCGCTAAGACAGGCTGCGGCATGATGGATTGCAAAAAGGCTCTCACAGAGGCTGAGGGCGATGTAGAGAAGGCAACCGAGATTCTCCGCGAGAAGGGCCTTGCAGCTTCCGTTAAGAAGGCAAGCCGTATTGCAGCTGAGGGTGTTGCATACGCTATGGTCAGCGAGTGCGGTAAGGTTGGCGTTGTGATTGAAGTCAACGCTGAGACCGACTTCGTTGCAAAGAATGCTCAGTTCATCGATTTCGTTAAGACCTGTGCCGAGACTGTTATCTATGAGAACCCGGCAGACGTTAAAGCTCTCCTTGCAGCTAAGGCACACGGCTCCGATATGACCGTTGATGCTATGCTGAAGGATAAGATTCTCACCATCGGCGAGAACATCAAGATCCGTCGCTTCGTCCGTTACGAGGGCGACTGCGTTGCTTACGTACACGGCGGCGGCAGAATCGGCGTTCTCGTTCGTTTTGAGACCGAGAATGTTCCGGCAGAAGTTCTCAACGAGTGCGGCAAAGACGTCGCAATGCAGATTGCCGCTCTGAATCCGGCTTATCTCGATAAGTCCACGGTTCCGGCTGAAGCACTCGATAAGGAAAAAGAAATCCTCATGGCTCAGATCCAGAACGATCCGAAGAACTCCAAGAAGCCGCAGAACATCATCGAGAAGATGGTTACCGGCAGAATCGGCAAGTTCTATGAGAACAACTGCCTCCTGCAGCAGGCGTTCGTTAAGAACGGCGACCTCTCCGTTGAGCAGTACATTGCTGAGGAAGCAAAGAAGGCCGGCGGCACGATGAAGGTTACGGATTTCGTTCGCTTCGAGAAGGGCGAAGGCCTCGAGAAGAGAAATGACGATTTCGCAAGCGAAGTTGCCAACATGGTTAAATAATTGATTCTCTGAATCAGCACACCCCGAACGATTTTGCGTCGTTCGGGGTGTTTTTGTATCGTGTAACTTTTGGAAAATATAAAATGTGCCCCGAAAAGACATCAAAATCTTGCCGAGGCGCAGAACAACCGATTTTCAATTTGCATAGCGCGTGTAATAGGTAAGGTCGCCTTCCATGCCGAGAAGCTCGCTGCGGGTGATTTGTCGACCCCAGGAGATCTGGCAGTTTTCGTAATCTGCATTTACTTCCGTCACGGTGATGGTATCGGTATCCCAGTCGATGTCTGTCACGATCATCGAGTGTTCATACCAACCCATGCGGATGTGATCGCCGATGCGCAACTCGTCAAAGTCGTAAAACTCCGTGATCGGTGCATCGTAGCCGAACAGCAGGTCGCTGATGATGGAAGCGTAGCCGAGGCATTGCGTTTCGTCTCCGTATTGCGGGAAGAAATCATCCATCAGTCCATTATAAATGTTGCAGTTTCCATAACCGTAAACAGAATGGTTGCACGGCGTGTCTGTAACGCACATGGCAATTTCGTCTGCCGTCATTTCGCTTGTGTCCACACCGATATGGTTCCAGTACATGCCGTTTGGAAAATAATCTTCAAGCAGCTCAAGCCGTGTCTGCACGCCTTGCTCCGCAAGATTGCCGCTGGAAACAAATAATGGCACAGAGCTGTATGCATCTACAAGCTCTGCGGTGTCTTCTACTTCGCCAGCCGGCAAAATGCGCTCTTTCGCGGCATAGGAAGACGCGGCGTTCATTTCCGAAGCTTCTTCTTCGGCTTCCTCAACTTCATCGTTGCCTGCATCGTAGACGTACATTTCCACCTGCTCGTCATCTGCGCCAATCGCTGCAGTGTATGTAACGGTTTCCTCCGCGCGCTCCACTAGATCCCCTTGCAGGAACAGCAGACCAAACGCGGCGGCGGATATCGTCACGGCAGCCACCGGCAAGACGATTGGTAGGGAAGAGAGAAGATGTTCACGTCGGTTTTTCGGTTCTCTAAAGTGATTTTGCGGCATAAATACGCTCCTCAGAACAGTATCCGGCAGCAGAAGCTTGCTGCCCAAAATTACTCTATTATATAAAATACTATGTATTTGTGACGTACGTATGACGAAAATCAACAAAATTCCTGTATTTTGATAAAAAAGTGCCCGCAGCGGAAAAACTGCGAGCACCAAACGTATCTGTTAGTCTTCGATTGAGGCTTTGCGACTCAAAACGCCGTGGAAGAACGCGGGATCAAACTTCGGCTTTCTCTGATAGGTGTAAAGGCCGTTCTGTTCCTGCTCCACGTCGGTCAGCTGCGTGTAGCAAAGACCGAACATTTCACTGTTATCAAGCAGTGCGTCTGTAAGGCCCTTAAAACGCGTGAGGAATTCCTCTTCGGTCTTCGGACCGGTGCCGTAGCCCCAGCCGCTCTCGTCCTGACTCCACTGAATGCCGCCGTATTCGCTGACGAACGTCGCTTCGCCCTTGTAGGTCTGGCGGTGCGCGTGGTTGTCAAACAATGTGCTCTCGGTCATCAGCTTGTCATAGTGCTCCTTAAAGATCTCCGGGTTCTGCTCGTAATCGTGCACGCAGAAAATATCAGTTGCCACATGATAGTTGCCGCTCGTATCGATGCACGGACGGGTAGGGTCAAGTGCTTTCGTTGCTCTGTAAACGATGTCGAGTGCGTCGTCAAACTGTTTCCTGCCGTCAGTATCCCATGTCTCGTTGTACGGACACCAGCCGACAATAGCCGGGTGGTTAAAATCGCGGCGGATCTCTTCCGTCCACTCCGGCAAAATGCCGTAAACGGAATCGGCATAGGAGGAATCGAGACCCCAGTTCGGGAATTCGCCCCAAACGATGTAGCCTAAGCGGTCTGCGTAGTAGAGGAAGCGCTCTTCAAAAATCTTCTCATGCAGTCTGGCACCGTTGAAACCGACGGCAAGGGAGAGCTTAATGTCGTTTTCAAGCGCTTCGTCGCTCGGCGCAGTGTAGATGCCATCCGGATAGAAGCCTTGGTCGAGCACCAGACGCTGGAAAACAGAGCGGCCGTTGATGCGGAACTTGTGGCCGTCCAGGCGCACTTCGCGCAGACCGAAATAACTCGTGACGTTATCTTCACCGAAAGCGAATGCAACGTCATACAGATTGCCGCAGCCGACATCCCACAGATGCTTTTCGCTCAGCTTTATCGTAAATGTGTGCGTGCCGCAGGCGTTTTCAGCTGTGTAGCTGCCCATTTCTTTGCCTTCAAACGAAGCCGTTGCTGTGAGGTTTGCCGTACCGACCAGCTCTGCAGTCACCGTTACCGTGCCAGCGGTGATGTTCGGATAATACTGCACGCGGGAAATATAAGCCTTCGGGGTGAACTCCAGCCATACGGTCTGCCAAATGCCCGTGGTGCGCGTGTAGAAGCAGCCGTATGAGTTATATTGCTCGCTCTGCTTGCCGCTCGGGATGAGGCGGTCGCGCGTATTATCTTCGGCGTAAACGGCAATTTCATTTTCGCCCGCTTTTAAAAGTGCGGTCACGTCAAACTCAAACGAAACATAGCCGCCCTTGTGTGTGCCGGCAAGTTCGCCGTTTACAAAAACTTTTGCGCAATAATCCACAGCGCCGAAATGCAGCACGGCGCGGTCCTTCAGCTGTTTTTCTGTGACCGTTACAGTGCGCTTATACCACACGCCGTACATAAAATCCGTGTGCTGCACACCGGAAAGTTCGCTTTCCGGGCAGAACGGCACGGTGATCTCTCCGCTGAGCGCTGTGCCGACCTTCTGTAAGCCGCGCGCCTCACCGCTGCGGCCGTTGTCGATCTCAAACGCCCATGTGCCGTTCAGGTTCATCCAGTTTTCGCGCACAAACTGCGGGCGCGGATATTCTTTTCTCGGTATATTACTCATTTTTCGTACATCCTTTCCCCGAAAAGACGGCAAATCTCAATTTCTGCCGCGCTTTTTTGATTACGGTTTCATTGTACGCAATTACTATGCAAAATACAATGTCGTATCATGCACGAAAATTGACTTATTCTATTGCGACACGGGGAGTTTTTGCGTATAATATAAAGCAAAGGGGGCGTCAAAATGGAGATTACAGATATTCGCCACGATTGGCCGGAAAAAGCCGGGTTTACACTTGTGCGCCCAACAGGCATTGAAATCTACACGTTTTTGCACTTTATGAACAGCGTAGAGATCGAAATTAACAGGGAAAAGGTCACAGTAAGACCCGGCGCGTGTATTTTCTATGCGCCGGATGAACCACAGTGGTTTCACTCAGACAGTAACCTCACGCACAACTGGGCGCATTTTGCGCCTGGCTTTCGCGTGCAGCTTTTGCGCTATCGTATTCCCGAAAATACACTGCTTTACCCACGTGCGGCAGAGTTTATCTCCGGCCTTTTCCGAAAAACGGAAGCTGCATTTTTCTCCAATGAACCGTTTCGGGAGGACTTGTTGGAAGCATACACCACAGAATTTCTTGTGCGTTTCTCCCGCGCCATAGCGGAAGAAAACTACTCACCTACGGTCAGCCGTGCAGATAGGGAAAAGATGCAGAACCTGCGTCACACGGTGCTTTCTGATCCGGAAAAGCACTGGACTGTGCCGCAAATGGCATCGCTTGCGTCTGTCAGCGCTTCGCACCTGCATGCGTTATACCGCGCGGTTTTTGGTACATCACCCATGCGCGACCTGATTGAAGCGCGTATTCGTTATGCACAGTCTTTATTGCTCTCCGGCAGTGACTTGCCCATCACGGAAGTTGCCGAGCACAGCGGATATGCAGACCCATACCATTTCATCCGCCAGTTTAAACGCATCACCGGTGAAACACCGGCCGCGTACCGCCGTGCAAGACGATAAAGCTTCAAAAGAAAAAGCCTTATTCCGCCCCCAAAAGGGAAGAATAAAGCTTTTGTTTTTCTTTTAAATTTGCTTGTCTGTTGTTAACAAAACAAAATAATTCCATAAAGAAACAGCGCCAATCTGTAATTTGACGCTGTTTTCGACTATATTCAGTTCAGCACAAAGAACTGCTCATACCAAAGGATAAACGTATAGAACGACCAGATCTTCTGCATGTTCAGCGCCTTGCCGCTCTTGTGGTCATCGAGCAGCTTCATCAGCTCGCTTGTCACGAAGAATTTCTCCGCAATATCGCTCTGGAACGCCGCCTTGACCTTGTTGTAGTACTTATCTTCACGCAGCCAATCGTTCAGCGGAACAGGGAAGCCGAGCTTCTTTTTGTTTGCCGTGCGCTCCGGCAGCTGCTTGATGGCCGCGCCGCGCAGGGCGATCTTCGTCGTTTCGTTTGCTGCACGGTAGCGGGAAGGAATGCGTGTGGAAAGCTCCAGCATCTTTTTATCGAGGAACGGCACGCGCAGCTCAAGGGAGTTTGCCATACTCATACGGTCGGCTTTCAGTAGGATGTCATAGATCATCCACGTGTGCATGTCCACATACTGAAGCTGGGTCGGCTCGTCGAGATTCGATACTTCGTTGAAATAGCGCTTGCTGTATTCCTCCGGCACCTTGCTCGCGATGGGGCGCTTCAAGAATTTTTGACGTTCTGCGCTCTGGAAAACGTAGTTTGCGCGCATAAAGCGCTGATACGGCTCCATGGCGCCGCGCACGAGGAAGTTTTTGCCCTTGAAGTTCGGGCAGTGCTTTGCGACCGTGCCGAGGGCTTTACGCACCGGGCGCGGTACCTTATGCGAATAGTGGTCAAAGTGTCCGCCTGCAAGATACATCGGGTAGCCGCCGAACAGCTCGTCCGCACCTTCGCCGGAAAGCACGACCTTCACATAGCGGCGGGCATTTTTGGCGAGGAAGTAGAGCGGAATCTCCGAGGGGTTCGGCAGCGGCTCGTCCATGTAATACTGAATCTCCGGCACCGCGTCGAAGAACTCATCTGCGGAAACCTTATTCGCG
>ERZ1673738.5607-NODE-5607-length-11214-cov-9.815754_pt1 | contig 11214 bp, 8 predicted proteins | sample MGYA00580198_ERZ1673738 | MGnify/ENA primary metagenome ERZ1673738 (study PRJEB41218, sample SAMN15661784) | gut metagenome | host: Homo sapiens | place: Canada: London | collected 2015-08-20/2019-03-30 | study: EMG produced TPA metagenomics assembly of... | reverse complement strand
TTTGGAAACGGATTGCCACGCCAGTGTGAGCACTGGCTCGCAATGACAGACTTTTTGACAGCCTGCCCGCCCGGCTGCTGTAGTGGCCGGACATGCCTTCCAGTTTTTGACATGACGACTAAAAATCGTCAAAAAAGGGCTTGCCTTATAGATGAAAATGAGGTACAATGTATCCGTGTATGGAAAGCACATCCGGCTGAATTTTATTATGGCACGGCGAAAGGCGGCGGGGGAGCGTCCTCGCGGCGCGGTTGTTGTGCCGAGATTTAACGAGAGAGGGAGTGCAAATGAGGAGAGTTATCACATTATTGCTTACTGTTGCCATGGCCCTGTCGCTGGTGGTCGTGGCGAACGCAACAAGCACGGAAAAGCAGTCCGTGTACTTGAAGACCAAGAAAGTGGAAAGCGGCGATACCGTCACTTATACTTTTACCCTTGATGCGTCCAAGTGCGACGGCGTCGCCGCGATGGAGTTCATCGTGGAGACGACGGGCCTGACGTATGATAAGGAGAAAGAATACTACCCTGAGGGCGAAGAGCTTAAAAGAGTGTTTCAGCCTGAGAACTTTAATGGCGGAGGAAACAAGCCGCTTGGCTTTTATCCGGATACAAACAAGTTCCTGGCATTCGGCGGCAGTGCGGCTGAGGGGCGTATCCTGAAGGGCGAGGTTAAAGTGGTTGCCCTGACGTATAATATCAATGACAGCAATTACGACCTGAAGGTCACGAGCTTTAAGGCTTGCTACAGCGGTGATCAGGCGGCATTGGAAACCACCCGGTATAACTGCGTGATCGGCGACGACGTGTTGTGGGGCGATATTAACGGCGATAAAGTTGTGAATTTTACAGATTTGCAAAGACTGTTTCAGCATTTGAATGGGTCTGCGAAACTTCCGGATTCTAAATTATCTATAGCTGATACTAACGGTGATAATGTTGTAAATTTCACAGACTTGCAGAGGTTATTCCAGCATTTGAATGGTAGTAATCCGCATAAGTAATGTATTTTATAGCAATAGGAGGAAAAGCAAATGAAAAAAAGATTGGTAGCGCTGGTGCTTTGCATTGTTATGATGTTTAGCCTAGTGTCTGTGCAGGCTTTTGCCGACACAGGTTCGGACGGCTCCGTCAGCGTTACAACAACAGCTAAAAAAGTTGAGGTAGGAAAGACTTTTGATGTTACGATTAAGGTTACGCCTAATGGTGTTGCCGCTGGCGCTGTAAACTTTACGGTTGCGCTTAGTGCCGGTTTGGAGTATGTTTCTCATCAGATTTTGGTCAGCACGAGTGATTACATGATGAGTAACTATGATGTGGCAACTGGTGTATTTGGTTGCGCTGTTACCACGAATGGAAAGAGTGTTGCTTTCAATGTCTTGAAATTGACATTAAAGGCCAAGGACACGAATGTTGGCGAAAATTCTATCTCTTTGACGAATGTAACAATTAGTAATGTGGCTGGCGATGCTAATCTGAATTATGCGACCACAGTTGCTCCTGTTACTGTTACCACGAGTGTTCCTGTTGTTGCTGTCACTTCCGTTACCGTCTCTTCCAAGACCCTGAATCTGGAAGTGGGCCAGACCCGCACGCTGACCGCGACTGTCAAGCCTGACAACGCCACCGACAAGACCGTGACTTGGACGTCCAGCAACGATAAGGTTGCCACTGTCGTGGACGGCACTGTTGCTGCTGTGGGCGAGGGTACTGCTACGATCACCGCTACCGCCGCTAACGGCAAGAAAGACACCTGCAAGGTGACTGTGAAGGTGCCTGTCTGCAATCATAGTGAGGATAAGCTGACCCATGTTGACGGCAAAGCGGCGACCTGTACCGAGGCCGGTGTGAAGGAGCATTACCTGTGCAAATGCGGCACCAAGCTGGATCTGGATAAGAAGACCGTTCTGGCTACTACTGTGATCCCCGCTACCGGCCACAAGACTGAAAAGGAAGAGAACAAGGCCACCTGCGCGAAGCTGGCTGTCTGCGATGTCTGCGGTGAGAGCTACGGCAGTCTGAAAAAGCACACTGTTGTCAAGGTTGATAAGGTTGATCCTACCTGCAATACCCCTGGTGTGAAGGCACACTATGAGTGCTCTGTTTGCGGCAAGTGGTTCAGCGACAAGAACGGTACCAAGGAGATCGCTGAAGCTGATAAGGCTTCCTATGTGATCCCTGCGGATCCCGATATGCACGTATATGACATTGTTAAGGACTCTTACAAGGAATATGATGAGGGTTACTATGTAGAGCAGTTCCAGTGCACTAAGTGCGGTGATTCCTACTGGCTGGCATCTGTTGACCTCAGAAATGTAGATGTGAAGTTGGTTCAGGACGGCAAGGGCGACCTTAAGAATGCCAAGGTCGAGGTTGCTTCCACTTCCGTGAAAACGAAAGAAGTGATGAGCCTCTATTATAATGATACGGCTAATGCTGGCGATACTTTGAGTCTCCCTGTGTTCTTCAATTATAGCAAGAGCGCAACTGAGGCTGAGGCGATTGCTGCACTGAAGAAGGATATTGCTGAGAATTCTACCTTCACCGTTAAGGCTGCTGCAACGAAGTCTGGCTGGAAGTTCACTACCGATAAGACGTATACCGTTACTGTTGAGTTAGATGATGCCGGCAAGGTTGTGACCAAGTGGGTTGGCAGCGACAATACTGAGGTTAGCGCTGAGGATACTCCGACTTTCACCATCACCGGTAAGAAGACCACTGGCGGCGGCAACGGCGGCAGCGGCAACGGTGGCAGCACGACCACCGACACCACCAAGAACGATGGCAAGAAGGTGGAGTCCGGCAAGACATTCGATGCTGGTATTGCTATGTACGTTGGCCTGTCCGTCCTGTCTGTGACCGGCGGCGCGCTGGTGATCGGCAAGAAGAAGGAGCGCTTCTAAGCTTCAGCTTCCCGTTGACACACTGATTTGAATCAAAAAAAGAACACCCCACCGGGGTGTTCTTTTTTTGCCCAGACTGACGAAAAGGTCTGTCATTGCGAGCCAGTGCTCACACTGGCTCGGCAATCCGTTTTCCTGCTGTATGACCGGCCATCAGCAGGAAATATCTTCCAACGTTTACACACCGCTAAAACGGTGAAAACTACGGTATGGCGGGGGTTGACAAGCCCCCGGCGGGTCAGTATAATATAATATTTGGATAGATCACCTGCATAGAAAGGAAGCAATATGAGAAACATTACCTGCAGCATCGCCGACACCCGCAAGCGCGTGTTCGCGGAAGTGGCCAAAATGGCATATGACGAGGATTACTCCCGCATGGAGAAGCTGCCCTATGAGATCATGCCCGGCGAAAAGGCCACCGTGCGCGAATCCATCTTTCTGGAGCGCGCCATCGTGGGCGAGCGCATCCGCCTCGCCATGGGTCTGCCGCTGCGGTCGGTGTCCGAGCACAATCTGCTCAGCGACGGCGTGGAGGAAAGCGCCATCGCCGAGAAATATTACGATCCTCCCCTCATCAACATCATCAAGTACGCCTGCAACGCCTGTCCCCCCACCCACTACGAGGTGTCCAACATGTGTCAGGGCTGCCTTGCCCACCACTGCTACCACGCCTGCCCCAAGAACGCCATTTCCTTCGTCAAGGGCAAGGCCGTCATCGATCAGGAGAAGTGCATCAAGTGCGGCCGCTGCAAGCAGAGCTGCTCCTATCAGGCCATCATCAAGTTCGAGCGTCCCTGTACCGAGGCCTGCGGCATGAACGCCATCACCAGCGACGAGCTGGGTCGCGCCCAGATCGATCAGGATAAGTGCGTCAGCTGCGGCATGTGTCTGGTGAACTGCCCCTTCGGCGCCATCGTGGACAAGGGCCAGCTCTTCCAGCTGATCCACGCCATCAATCAGGGGCAGAAGGTGGTGGCCATCATCGCGCCGGCCTTCTGGGGCCAGTTCGGTGACAAGGTAACGGCGGGCCAGATCAAGGAAGCCATGAAGCAGCTGGGCTTCGCCGCGCTGGAGGAGGTCGCCATCGGTGCCGACCTGTGCGCCATCGAGGAAGCGGAGGAATTCATGGAGAACGTGCCGGAGAAGCAGCCCTTTATGGCTACCTCCTGCTGCCCCGCCTGGGCCATGATGGCGAAAAAGGAGTTCCCCGGCATGGCGCCCTATATCTCCATGACCATGACGCCCATGGTGCTGACCGCCCGCCTGATGAAACGGAAAGACCCCAACTGCCGCGTGGCGTTCATCGGCCCTTGCGCCGCCAAAAAGCTGGAGGCCAGCCGCCGCAGCGTCCGCAGCGAGGTGGACTTCGTGCTGACCTTCGAGGAGCTGCGGGGCATGTTCGAGGCCAAGAATATCGATTTCGACCAGATTCCCGATGTGCCCTCCCACTTTGAGGCCAGCGCCCCCGGCGTGGGCTTTGCCGCCAGCGGCGGCGTGGCCAAGGCGGTGGAGGACGTGATCCACCGTGAGCGCCCGAATATGGAGGTCAAAACCGTGTATGCCGAGGGCCTGCGGGAGTGCCGCCAGATGCTGCGGGTGGCCCGCACCGGCAAGTACGACGGCTATCTGCTGGAGGGCATGGCCTGTCCCGGCGGCTGCATCGCAGGCGCCGGCACCGTCCGGCCGCCGGAGAAATCCAAGGCGTGGCTGGAGAAGTACAAGGCCGCCGCACCGCTGAGCAATCCGCTGGAAACAGCATATATCAAAGACTTGTCCCTGCTGCACGAGGACAGCGAGGAATGGGAACGGGTCAGCCACCACTAATCAATAAAAAAACCTGTCTTAGGCCGCTTGGCCTAAGACAGGTTTTTTCTTTATGGCGGGAGTTTACTGGATGCCCTTCACGGTATAGCCCGCGTCGGTGACGGCGGCGCGGATAGCCTCGTCGGTCACGTCGCCCTCCACCACGGCGGTGCCGGAGGTCAGGTCAACGGTGGCCTTCACGCCGGGCAGGGCGGTCAGGGCCTTCTCCACATGAGCCACGCAGTGGGCGCACATCATGCCCTCGATGGTAACGGTCTTTTTCATAGTCGGTTCCTCCTCATTGTCAGCAATATGTTCTGCCGCCGTGCCGGCGGCGCTGGGGACGGGTTTGGTTTTCGGCTTCCACAGCCGCAGGCGCAGGGCGTTGGACACCACGCACACGCTGCTGAGGGACATGCAGGCGGCGGCAATCATGGGGTTCAGCAGCAGGCCCAGCGCCGGATACAGCACGCCTGCCGCCACGGGAATGCCCACGCTGTTATAGAAGAAGGCCCAGAACAGGTTCTGCCGGATATTTCGCAGCACGGCGCGGCTCAGCTCTGCGGCAGAGGCCACGTCGGCAAGGCTGCTTTTCATCAGCACGATATCCGCCGATTCGATGGCGATATCGGTGCCAGCGCCGATGGCAAGGCCCACATCCGCCTGCACCAGCGCCGGGGCATCGTTGATGCCGTCGCCCACCATGGCCACCAGCTGACCCTCCTTTTGCAGCTTCTCCACACAGGCGGCCTTGTCCTGGGGCAGCACCTGCGCGATCACCTGATCCACGCCCACCTGACGGGCGATGGCGTTGGCGGTCTGGGTATTGTCGCCGGTCAGCAGCACCACCCGGCAGCCGGAGCGCTTCAGAGCGGCGATGGCCGCCGCGCTGTCAGGCTTCACGGTGTCGGCCACCGCCAGCATGCCCAGCGCCCGGCCCTGCTGGGCGAAGTACAGCACCGTCTTGCCGTCGTTGGCCCAGGTCTCCGCCTGAGCGGAAAACGCGTCGATAGGGACGCCGTTCTGCCGCATATAATCGGCGTTTCCGGCAAAGACAGTCTCGCCGTGGAGCGCCGCGTGAACACCGCCGCCGGGAACGGCGGCGAAGTCCTCTACGTCGCACAGGGGGATGCTCCGCTCCTGCGCCGCCTCGGTGACGGCGCGGCTGAGGGGATGCTCGCTGGGCTGCTCCACGCTGGCCGCCACGCACAGCAGCTCCTCCTCCGTAACGCCTTCCGCCGCCAGACAGTCGGTGAGACGGGGCTTGCCCTGGGTGACGGTGCCGGTCTTATCCAGCACCACGGTGTCGACCCGGCCCATCAGCTCCAGCGACTGGGCGGATTTGATGAGGATGCCGTTCTCCGCCGCCTTGCCTGTGCCCACCATGATGGCCACGGGGGTGGCAAGACCCAGTGCGCAGGGGCAGGAGATCACCAGCACGGCGATACCCACCGACAGGCAGAACTGCACGCTCTGGCCGCCTACGAAGGCCCACAGCAGCGCCGCGATCAGGGCGATGGACATGACCACCGGCACGAACACGCCGCTGATTTTGTCCGCCAGACGGGAGATGGGCGCTTTACTGGAGGAAGCCTCCTCCATCAGCTTCACGATCTGGGACAGGGTGGTGTCCGCGCCTACGCGGGTGGCCTCCAGCTCCAGATAGCCGCTCTGGTTCACGGTGGCGGAGGTAACGGTGTCGCCTACGGACTTCTCCACCGGCAGGCTCTCGCCGGTGATGGCGGACTCGTCCACCGAGCCGCTGCCGGACACCACCACGCCGTCCACGGGGATCTTGCCGCCCTGACGCACCACCACGATATCGCCCTTCTGGATATCCTCCGCCGGGACGGTGACCTCCACGCCGCCCCGCTTCACCACGGCGCTGTCAGGAGCCAGCGCCAGCAGGGCGGAGATGGCATCGGTGGTCTTGCCCTTGCTGCGCTCCTCCAGGTATTTGCCCACCGTCACCAGCGCGCAGATCATGCCCGCCGACTCGAAGTACAGCTCCGGCATGCCGGATGCCTGTCCCGCCGCCAAGCGCACCATTTCGATCAGGCTGTACACCAGCCCGGCGCTGGCGCCCAGCGCCACCAGCGTGTCCATGTTGGGGCTGCGGCGGAACAGTTGGGAGAAGCCCACGGTGAAATAGCTGCGGTTCAGGATCAGAATGGGCACGCAGAACACCAACTGGGAGATGGCGTGGGTCAGGTGGCTGGCCGTCAGGAAGCCGGGCAGCGGCAGCCCCATCATATGGCCCATGCTGATATAGAACAGGGGCACCAGACACACGATGGACCACACCAGACGGCGGCGCATTTTCGCCAGCGCCGCGTCCTGCTCCTTATGGACGTTCTGCTTCACGTCGGACGCCCGCTTCGCGCCGTAGCCGCCGCTCTCCACCGCGGAGATGATCTGCTCCGGCGTCACCTGCTGCGGGTCGTAGTCCACCATCATGGTGCCCAGCATCAGGTTCACCACCGCGCTGTTGACGCCGGGCAGAGAGCCCGCCGCCTTTTCCACATGGGCCGAGCAGGCCGCGCAGGTCATGCCTGTTACCACAAATTTTTCTTTCATTACGCCGCCTCCTTATTTCATCAGCTTTTGCAGCGTAGTCACCAGCTCGTCGATGACCGCGTCGTCCCCCTGACGGATGCCGTCCGCCACGCAGGTGCGGATGTGGGTGGCCAACAGCTCCTTGCTGAAGCTGTTCAGCGCCGCGCTGACGGCGGACACCTGAATGAGAATATCGGGGCAATAGGCGTCTTTTTGCAGCATGTCCTTCAGTCCCCGTACCTGCCCCTCGATCCGGTTCAGGCGGTGGGTCAGGCGCTTCTGCTCCTCGTCAGAGTGGTGCTTCGTCTTTTGACAATGGCAGCAATCCATAGAGCATACCTCCTGGGGGTATATTTTGATGGTGGCATTATATACCCCTGCGGGGTATTTGTCAACGCTTTTCTTTCGGCTTACACAAAAGTGCCATAATAAGGGCGAACACCACCGCCGCGGCGATGCCGCCGGCGGTGGCGGTCAGCCCGCCGGCGAGAACGCCCAGCAGTCCTTTTTCCTCCACCGCTTTTGCCACGCCCCTGGCCAGCGAGTAGCCGAACCCCGTCAGGGGCACGGTAGCGCCAGCCCCGGCCCAGTCCACCAGCGGCTGATATACGCCCACCGCCTGTAGGATCACGCCCGCCACCACGTAGCCTGACAGGATACGGGCGGGGGTCAGCTTCGTCAGGTCGATGAGCACCTGTCCCACGGCGCACAGCAGCCCGCCGCAGAGAAAACACCACAGATAGTCCATAGTACCTCCTTATCGCTCCGCCGACAGCACCACCGCGTGGCACACCGCCGGCATGGTCTCCTTTTGAAACACGGTAGTGGGGCTTTGCAGCGCCCCGGTAGGGGCGAAGATCATCCGCTTCCACCGGCGGCTTTTCAGCCCCGGCAGCAGGTAGGCGCACAGCACCGAGGCGCTGCATCCTGCGCCGGAGCCGCCGGCATGCATGTCCTGCTTCTCCCGGTCGAACAGCAGCAATCCGCAGTCGGTATAGCGGCTGTCCATGTTGAAGCCGTCCCGGGCCATCAGATCCTTTACCACGCTGTGGCCGATGGCGCCCAGATCGCCGGTGACGATCAGGTCATAGTCCTGGGGCGTGGTGCGGGTATCCCGGAACAGGGTCTCCAGCGTGTCGATGGCCGCCGGGGCCATGGCCCCGCCCATGTTGCACTCGTCGTTGACGCCCATGTCCACCACCCGGCCCATGGTGGCGTGGGTAAGATACGGCCCGTCGCCGCTGCGGCCCAGAATGCAGCAGCCCGAGGCGGTAGCCGTCCACTGGGCGGTGGGGCACCGCTGGGAGCCGTAGGGGAGTGGCATGCGGTACTGCCGCTCGGCGGTGCAGTAATGAGAGGAGGTCACGGCCGCTGCCACGTGGGCCGCGCCGCCCTGTAACAGCATGGCTGCCAGCGCCAGCCCCTCGCCCATGGTGGCGCAGGCGGCGTACAGTCCGGCCACGCTGAAGGGCTGGTTCCGCAGGGCAAAATTGCTGGCGGCGCATTGGTTCAGCAGGTCGCCCGCCAGCACCAGCTCCACGTCCTCCGGCCCCATGCCGCCCCGCTCCAGCGCGTGGCCCAGCGCCCGCTGCTGGAAGATGGATTCCGCCTTTTCCCAGCTGGCCTGTCCGCAGAAGGAGTCCGTCTCGATCTCGTCAAAATAGCTGCCCAGCGGGCCTTGCCCCTCCAGCTTGCCGCCGATGCTGCCCCATGACAGTACGCTGATGCCGCCGGAAAAGGCCACCGTCCGCCCGGTTCGATGCATTTCCATTTGCTTCACCTCACAGTTTTCCGGTAGTATGTGGAGACGTGGGGAGAATATGTATCCGGCGGCAGTCCGCAGCGCGTTTTCTTGCGCATACCCTTGCACGGGGGAAAAATCTATCGTATAATAAAGTCAATCAAAAACGGAGGATGGCTATATGTACGAAAACGGCAAGATCTATATGGGTCTGGCGGACGGACAGCGGGTGGAGCTGGCCCTGAACATGTGCAACCGTCACGGCCTGATCGCCGGTGCCAGCGGCACCGGCAAGACCATCACCATGAAGGTGATGGCCGAGTCCTTTTCCGATGCGGGCGTGCCCGTGTTCCTGTGCGACGTAAAGGGCGACGTGGCGGGTATCTGCGCGCCCGGCGTCAGCAACGAGGGCATGGAAAAGCGCATCGACAAATTCGGTGTCCGCGATACCTTTACCTATAAAGCATACCCCACCACCTTCTGGGACATCTATCAGGAGGGCGGACACGCCGTCCGCGCCACCGTCAGCGACATGGGCCCGGAGCTTTTGAGCCGCATTCTGGGGCTGACTCCGGCGCAGGAGGGGATCCTGCACATCGTGTTCCGCATTGCTGACGACAAGGGTCTGCTGCTGATCGACCTGAAGGATCTGCGGGCCATGCTGACCTACGTGAACGAGCACCGCTCGGAGTACATGATGACCTACGGCAACATCACCTCCCAGTCCGTGGCGGCGATCCTCCGGGCGCTGCTGCCGCTGGAGCAGCAGGGCGGCGACCTGTTCTTCGGCGAACCGGCGCTGGACATCCGGGACTGGATGCGCACCGACGCCGACGGACATGGCATGATCAACGTGCTGGACTGCGTCAAGCTGGTGCAGAACCCCACCCTGTACGCCGGTTTCCTGCTGTGGATGCTGTCGGAGCTGTTCGAGAATCTGCCGGAGGCCGGCGATCTGGACAAGCCCAAGCTGGTGTTCTTCTTCGATGAGGCTCATATGCTGTTCCGGGACGCGCCTGCCGTGCTGCTGCAAAAGATCGAGCAGACGGTGAAGCTGATCCGCTCTCGCGGCGTGGGTGTGTTCTTCGTCACCCAGAGTCCCAGCGATATTTCCAACGCCGTGCTGGCCCAGCTCTCCAATCGGGTGCAGCATGCTCTGCGGGCCTATACCCCCGCCGAGCTGAAGGCCGTCCGGGTGGCGGCGCAGGCCTTCCGGGCCAACCCGGCCTTCCAGGCGGAGGACGCCATCATGGAGTTGGGCGTGGGCGAGGCGCTGACCTCCTTCCTGGACGAGGGCGGCGTACCCGCCATGGTGCAGCGTACCAAGATCATCTGTCCCCAGAGCCTGATGGCCGCACCGGAGCCCATGATCCGCGCCAAGGTGCTGATGCGGGACGGCATGGAGAAATATGACGACTACGTGGACAATCTGTCCGCCTATGAGGTGCTGACGGAGGAGGCCAAAAAGGCGGAGACCGCCAAGCAGGAGGAGGCCGACCGCAAGGCCCGTGAGAAGGCGGAGGCCGAGGCGGAAAAAAAGCGTCTGAAGGAGGAAGAAGCCGACAAGAAGCGGCAGCAGAAGTTGGAGGACGAGGCGCGCAAGCGCCAGCAGAAGCTGGACGATGAAGCACGCCGCCGCCAGCAAAAGCTGGAGGATGAGGAGCGCCGCAAGGCCGAGCGCCAGCAGGAAAAGGCGGAAGCCGAGGCCAAGCGTAAGGCGGAGCGCCGTGCAGCCAAGATTGAAACGCAGCTGATCTCCGCCGGAGGGCAGATCCTCAAGCGGGGTCTGCTGGGCGTGTTGAAAAAGAGATAACAAAGGGCCGCCTGACATAAGAAAACATACGGCAAAGGGTCGGCCTGTGGCCGACCCTTTGCCAACTTTTGCTTGCATCTGTTGGGGAAGTCTGGTAAAATAGACGGGTATCCGGGTGTAGCGAAGTTGGTATCGCGCCTGGTTTGGGAGTGCCGTGGCGGTATCCGGGATAGGGTGAGGCGAAACGCCGCAAAGCCTTGTGACACCTGCATTTGCGGGATTTCCCCCGATTGCCGAAAGCGGTATAAAATCGGCTTTGACCACATAAATGACCACAGACAGAAAAATCTTTATTTTTACCGTTCGCCGTGGTATCATGGAGAAAAGTGAATATCCGGGTGTAGCTCAACTGGTAGGGCGCGACATTTGGGATGTCGAGGTTGGGTGTTCAAGTCACC
>ERZ1673738.5589-NODE-5589-length-11253-cov-34.503661_pt1 | contig 11253 bp, 11 predicted proteins | sample MGYA00580198_ERZ1673738 | MGnify/ENA primary metagenome ERZ1673738 (study PRJEB41218, sample SAMN15661784) | gut metagenome | host: Homo sapiens | place: Canada: London | collected 2015-08-20/2019-03-30 | study: EMG produced TPA metagenomics assembly of... | reverse complement strand
ACATCTGGCCCGACTACCCCTCCAAGGACGATTTCTTCTTCAACGAGGAGGAATACTAAAAAGCGATTTTGAGGCCGGCGGCCTCAAAATAAATCAATGCGAAGCGGCACGATTCCCGGAATGTGCCGCTTCGCATTTTACATACCCGGCCAGGTCAGGGAATCCACAGGACCTCGTCGACGGCATAATGGGCCGTGAGGGTGCGCCCCAGCAGGTAGAAATAGTCCGAAAGCCGGTTCAGCCAGACCAGCGCCGTGGAGTCGACGCCGTATCTGGCGTCGGCACGGAGCGCGGCGCGTTCGGCGCGCCGGCAGACGGTGCGGCACACGTGGCACATCGACACCACGGCGTTTCCGCCCGGAATCGTGAATTTATCAATCGGTTTCAGAACCTCCTGCATGGCGTCGATGCGCCCTTCGAGCCATGCAACGGTCTCCGGGTCCAGCGGAGCGACCTTGTCGCTCCCCGACTGCCCCGTGGCCAGCAGCGCCTCGACCGACATCAGCCGCGAAAGAATGCGGTTCAGGTCGCCGACCGACGACGCCAACGCAGCGTCGCCGCGCATGTTGTCGGCCAGCAGAGCCGTGAAAGCAGCCAGTTCGTCGACCGTACCGTAAGCCTCGACCCGTTCGTCGGTCTTGAAGACCCGCTCGCCGCCGATCAGCGAGGTCATTCCCTTGTCGCCCGTTTTCGTGTATACCTTCATATCCTGAAATGTTGTTTCGGCAAATGGTTGTTGAAAATCAGCAGGTAACCGCGGTTATCCACCGTCGTCGAAGCGTGTCCCGCGATAATCTGCCCGCACAGCGCCTGCCGTTCGCAGCCGTCGTAGGGCGACATCAGCGCCACGGTATGCCCCGCTTCGGCCGCCGCACGCACCAGCGCGAGCGTCGCAGGGCGCGGCAGGCCGCACGTGGCGACGCAGAACTCCGCATCCGCACGATTCAGGCCAAAGGTCGTATAGCCGCAATGAATCATCAGATTCTGCAACTGCACCGCCCGACGGCGGGAAACGCCCGCCGTGAGCAGGGCTTCGTACAGGTCCCGGCGCCCCGGCAGCAGGTCGTCGCGCATGAAGACGCTGCGCACAATGTCGTAGACGAACGGCGAATGGACTCCGTGACCGCGGAAATAACGGGCGCGTGAGAGCCGGTTGCGCAGTTCGGAAACCCGCCCGGGCAACCGGAAAGAAATGGGATGGCCGACGATCTTCATAACGTCTATTTTTTCAGCGACCCGGCCAGGCGGCCCGTCGAAAAGGCGATCTGGAGGTTGTAACCGCCCGTATTGGCGTCGATGTCGAGCACCTCGCCGGCAAAATACAACCCTTTGACTTTCAGCGACTCCATCGTATAGGGATTCACTTCGTCACAGCGCACGCCGCCGGCCGTCACCACGGCGTATTCGAACGGCGCATAGTCCGTGATCGGGAAAGTCAGCCCCTTGAGCGTACGCACCAGACGCGTGATCTGTTCCTCGGTGATTTTGCCGACGTAACAGTTCGCACGGATGTCCACCTCCTGCGCCAGCGGCATCACCAGCGGCTTGGGAACCAGCTTGCGCAGCAGTTCGCCGAAGAACTCGTTGGGTTGCAGCCCGGCGATTTCACGGGCGATGCGTTCGTACAGCACCTCCTCCGTGAGCGCGGGTTTCAGGTCGAGGACCAGCTTCACGCGCTTCTCTTCGATCAGGGCGTCCACCGCGTCGCGGCTCATGCGCAGCGCCACGGCGCCCTCGATGCCGCGGTCGGAAAATCCGATCTCGCCGAACTCCTCGCGCACGGGTTCGTTATCGACATAAAGCGTCGCGCGCACGTTGCGCAGCAGCACCTTGTCGAGGTATCTCATCTGGGCGTGCGACGACAAGAGCGGCGTCAGCGACGGACGCAGCGGCTCGATCGTATGGCCCAGGTCGGCGGCGAAGGCATAGCCGTCGCCCGTCGATCCGGTCGCGGGATAGGAGACGCCGCCCGTGGCGAGGATCACCTGCGCGCACTCCTCCTTGCGTTCGAAACCGCGCCGGTTGATGTATTTCACACCGAAGACCCGGTCCCCGAGGGTCAGAATCTCCGTAACACGCGTATTGTAGATGATCTTGACGCCGTTTTCGACGCAGAACTCCAGCAGGGCGTTGGCGATGTCCCACGCCTTGCCGCTCTGCGGAAAGACCCGGTCGCCGCGTTCGATGTCGAGTTTCACGCCTGCGCGTTCGAAAAACTTGATCGCCGCCCGGTTGTTGAACTCCGAGAACGCGACCTTGAAAAATTCGGCGTTGGTGCGCACCTGATCGGCGAATTCCTCGGCCGGACGCGCGTTGGTGACGTTGCATCGTCCCTTGCCGGTGATGCGGACCTTGCGGCCCGACTTCTCCATCTTTTCGATCAGCAGCACGCGCCTGCCGCTGCGCGCCGCCGTACCCGCGGCCATCATGCCCGCAGCGCCCGCCCCGATGACGATCACGTCGAAAGGCTGTTTTTCTTCCAATTGTTCCATACGGGTGCAAAGATAGGCAAAAGCAAATTAAAAATTAAGAATTAAAAATTAAAAATCAGGATGCAAAGAGCCCCGCAGGCGGTCGGCAGAGTATATTTCTTTCGCAATTCAGTATATTTTTTTCTATTTATCCGTTCTCCGTTCGCCTCTTTTATTTCAAAATCCAATGTCCTAAATTAGGACCAATATAAAACGCCATTGCTATTATTTCGGAGGCGAGGCCGAAGAGGGAATTTAAAATGAATCTGCCATGAACAAAACCGAGCTGAAAGTGTTTCTCAAAGGATTGGCTAATTTCTACGTCGTTCTGATGATTATAGCGTTTCTGCCCACACCCGGAAAAGATTGCTCTCCGGGACGCCTCGTGCGGTGCATCGCCATTTATACGATCGTAAGCATCGTGATCTTTTCGGCCGTCTATTTTTGGAACCGAATCAGAAAGGGTCCGGATAAACGTCCCGATACGTGTCCGGTTCCCGATGCAAAAGAGACGAAAGACGACGATTTGAGTATTTCCCGGTTCCTCACCTTGCGAAACATGGGCGCCTGCTTCATCTATTTTCTTTGTGTCTTCGCGCTTCTCTATCCGGAAATGTCTCTCGAAAGCATGCTCAAAGCCAGCGCCCGAAGCACCGGCTATTGCATCCTTGTCCTGCTCGTGGCCGGAATCGTTTATTGTGTCTATCAAAGTCATGTAGGCAAGAAAAAGTCGATCCGGGAAAAGTAGTTGCAGCATCGGGAGGCCATCGCGCCTCCCGTTTTTTCGGATACCCCGGAATCCGCCGCGACGGCCGCGCGGAAATCGCCCGGAGAAAGAATTCTCCCGGCTTAATTTTTTATTCTTGATTTTTAGTTGTATTTTTGCGGCCGTTAAAAATCGTTCTAAAAAAATGTTGAGCAGAAGATTACTCCGTATAAAGGTCGTCAAGGCGCTGTTCGCCCATCTCAAATCGGGCGCGGATAACATGATGGCGTCGGAAAAAACGCTGATGGCGTCCGTCGACAAGGCCTATGACCTCTATTTCCAGATACTGATCCTCCCCGTGGAGATCGCGCGTTACGCCGAACAGCGTCAGGAGCTGGCCAAACAGAAGAAACTGCCGACATTCGAAGACCTCAACCCCAACACCAAGTTCGTGGACAACGCCGTGATCCGCACCATCGCCAACAGCGACGCGGTGAACGATCACGTGGCGGCCCGCAAACTGGGATGGGAACGCTATCCCGAACTGATCCGCACGCTCTACGCGCAGTTGACCGAGAGCGACTACTACAAGGACTACATGCAGCGCGAGGAGCGCTCGTTCGACGACGACAAAAAACTGCTCGAGGACTTCTTCAAGGAGTTGCAGAGCTGCGAGGCGCTGGACGACGTGCTGGAGGAGATGTCGATCCTCTGGACCGACGACCTTCCCTACATCGTGATCATGGTCCTGCGCACGCTTTCGAACCTGCGCGTCTCGCACACCGAACTGAAGGTTCCCGCGAAGTTCAAAAGCAGCGAGGACCCCGAATTCGTCAAGACGCTGTTCGAAAAGTCGCTGGTCAACTACTCCGCCTTCCAGGACTACATCGAGAAGTTCACGGCCAACTGGGACGTGGAGCGCATCGTCTTCATGGACAACCTGATCATCGGCACGGCGATGGCCGAGCTGACTTCGTTCCCGTCGGTTCCCGTCAAGGTGACGCTCGACGAGTGGATCGAAATTTCGAAATACTACTCCACCCCGGGCAGCAGCACCTTCATCAACGGCGTGCTGGACAAGATCGTCGAGTCGCTGACCGCGGAAGGACGCATCAAAAAGGCCGGGCGCGGCCTGATCTGACCCCTGCCGGCCATGACCCGCATGCTCGCGATCCTCGCCCTGGCGGCACTCGCCGCTGGCTGCGGCACATCTCCCCGTGCGGTCGAACGCAAGGGCCGGATTATCTCGCTAACGGATTCGATTCTCACCACGGGAGGCACGGACACCGTGCGTTTCGGACGCCTCGGGTCCGGCGAAATCGCCGTGCTGCGCCTCTGGCTGGCCAACGACGCAAGCCGTCCCGTGGCCATCGCCTCCTACCGGCGCAGCTGCGGATGCACGACGCTCGAATTTGACGCACAACCGATTGCACCGGGCGACGCACGGCAGGTGACGCTCACCTTCGATTCGCGCGGCGAACGGGGCTGGCAACTCAAGGCGCTGGACATCACGCTGGCGGGAGGGCAGCGGCCCCTGCGGCTGTTCGTGGAAGCGGACATAAAATAAATCCTTGTTTATTCGGCAATAATTTGTACCTTTGCTTCGTTCAATGGAATAAACACTTAAAATGAATACAATTATGATTAATTTTCTTCAGACGGTCCCCATAGAGCCTCAACCGGGATTCATGCAGCAGTACAGTTTCATTATTATGATCGGCCTCATGGTGCTGGTTCTCTGGTTGTTCATGTGGCGTCCCGAGGCCAAGCGCCGCAAACAGATGCAGGAGTTCCGCAACGGTCTGAAAAAAGGCGACAAAGTCATCACCGCCGGCGGCATCTACAGCGTCGTGAAGGAGATCAAGGAGACCACCCTGCTGATCGAGGTCGACGGCAATGTGACGCTGCGCATCGACAAAAACATGGTCGTAGCCGACAATTCGGACCTCCAGCGTCAGTAGAGATAACCCGCGCATAAAAAAGAGCTGCAAGAATTTGCAGCTCTTTTTTCACACACCTATCCGAACAGGTGCAAGGCCCCGACGTCGATGATCCGCTGGTTGGAACTCCCCCGGAAATCGAGCGACAGATCGCGCAGCGCCTCGACGTAGCGTCCGTCGACCAGCGTGTCGATCCACCGAAGGCACTCCCGGCGGGCCGGGTCGGCGAGACACTCTTCGAGCGTATAGCCCGTATAGCACCAGACGTTCTGTCCCGTGCGCTCCTTCACCAGCCGCAGAAAGGCTGCCATGGCTTCGGGCTGCAACAGCGGATCGCCGCCGCTGAGCGTCACCCCGTCGAGAATCGGATTCGCGGCGATTGCAGCGCAGATGGTTTCGGCACGCTCCACGGTCAGCGGCTCGCCCCGCCGGGGATCGTGGCTCTCGGGGTTGTGGCAGCCGGGACAACGGTGCGCGCACCCCGCGAAATAGATCGCATAGCGCAGCCCGTAACCGTCGGAGATGGTTTCGGGATAGATGCCGATGATTCTTAATAATTCCATTGCGTTTTCATAACATGAATACAACTCCGTCGGTCTCGATTCACGGCGGAACGCCGTGTTTACAAATCTGATCCACCTCTAAACTTTAGGCGGGGACTTGCCGCACGCGACCGGAGACGGCGGCAAAAAGGAATTCTTCCGCCGGGTGAATTTTGATTTTAGGCGGGCGGACAGGGGGCCGCCAATTTCGATTATCGCAAAGCGGTTTTCGGGCTTCGTGAAGTGGGGCGAAGCAGGAGCATACGAACGTATGTAACTGTTTCGCCCCGCAAGGGAAGTGCAAAAGATGCCGGTGAGAATCGAAATTACCGGTGCTTTACCCGGTCGCGCTCCTCGGCCTGCTTGGCCGAGTTCCACGATTCGAGGCTGCCCGTCAGGTAACCCGTGATGCGGCGCATGCGCAGGATGTCGTCCGAACCGCAGACGGGACATTTCGAGTAGATCACCCCGCGGTGGCCGCACTTGCGGCAGGTGTCGATCGGATGGTTGATCGAGCCGTAGCCGATCCCCTCGTCCTGCATCACCTTGACGATCTTGAGGATCGCCACGGGATTCTTCCGGGCCTCGCCGTCGAGTTCGACGTAGGTGATGTGCCCGCCGCGCGTGATGGCGTGGAACGGCGCTTCGAGGCGGATTTTCTCGACGATGGAAACCGGCTCGCGCACGTCGACGTGGAACGAGTTGACGTAGTAGTCGCGGTCGGTGACGCCCGGAATCTCCCCGTAACGCTTGCGGTCCATGCGCGTGAAGCGTCCGCTCAACCCCTCGGCCGGGGTCGCCAGCACCGAATAGTTCAGCCCGTATTTGGCCTTGTACTCCTCGACCACGCGGTTCATCACCGTCACGGCGTCGTAGAGCGTCTGCCACGCCTCCTTCGAGGTCGCATGGCCTTCGCCGTAAATCGCCACCATCGCGTTGTGTCCGCCGATGAAGCCGATGCCCAGCGTGCCGTGCTTGAGCACGTCGCCCACCTCGTCGTTGGGCTGCAACCGGCCGCCGCCCTTCCAGACATCGTTCGACATCATAAACGGGAACTGCCGCGCGAGGGCCGTGCGCTGGAAGCAGTAACGTTCGTAGAGCTGCTCGGCCATCATCGTGGCGGTCTTGCGCACCGATTCGAGGAAAATTTCGCGCGCCTCCTTGCGGATCGCGTGTTTGTTGCCGTCGGGAATCATGTCCCCGGCCTCGCGCATCGCCTCGATGGCCAGCCGCGGCAGGTTCATCGACGTGAAGGAGAGGTTGCCGCGCCCCCACGACGACTTTTCGCCGTGCAGATTCTCGAAGACGCGCGTACGGCACCCCATCGTCGCCACCTCGTAGCGGAAGCGGTCGGGGTCGTCGATGCGCCACTTCTCGTGGCGGTTGAACGGTGCGTCGAGAAACATGAAGTTGGGGAACAGCGCCACCGACGTGGTGCGGCACGCCTCGATCAGCAGGTCAAAGTTCGGAGTTTTGAACTTGATCTCCCCGGCCAGCGCCTTGTCGAAGTCCTTCACCGCTGCGGCATAGTCCTCTTCGGACCACGAAACACCCTCCTTGACCTTGAAAATCTGGATCGGGAAGACCGGCACTTCGCCGTGCCCCAGCCCCTCGATCGTGGCGGAAAGCAGTTCGCGGATGACCATGCGGCCCTCGGGCGAAAAGTCCGTGCCGTAGTTCACCGAGCTGAACACCACCTGGTTGCCGCCGCGCGAGTGCATCGTATTGAGGTTGTGGATGAATCCCTCCATCGCCTGATGGGTCTCGCGGCGCGTCGTGTCGTATGCCTGCCGCCAGATGCGTCGGATGTCCTCGTCGGCGACCTCCACGCCCGACTGGCGCAGGGCGGCGAACAGACGCCCCACCGCCGTCTCGCAGGGTTCGATCGTCGGCACGTGTTCGGCGACCAGGGCCTTCAGCTCGGCGCGCTCCAGCGTCACGCCGCCCCGCACGCCGCACAGGAACAGCGTCATGTCGGTCAGGTGACGGCGGAAGGTTTTCAGCACGCCCGGAGCCATGAAATGGTCGAACGCCGGGATCGACTGCCCGCCGTGCTGCTCGTTCTGGTTGGTCTGGAAGACGATCGTGGCCAGCGTGGCGTAGCTCTGGATCGACTGCGGCGTGCGCACCGAGCCGTTCTTCGTCGAGAATCCCCGTTCGTAGATGTCACCCAGATCGTACTGAATGCACGTCGTGGTCTTGGTGGGATAGTAGTCCAGGTCGTGAATGTGGATGTCCCCGTCGCGGTGGGCGCGGCCGTGGCGCACGCCCACCAGATATTTCAGGGCGTAGTCCTTGGTGATCTCCGAGGCGAAGGTCATCATCTGCCCCGCGGGCGTGTGCGACGACATGTTGGCGTTCGAAAGGTTGATGTCGTTCTTCTCGACGGTCACGATGCCGTCCATGACGCTCTTGATCGACGAGCGGCGGTCGCGTTCGACGTTGCGCCACTCGCGGTAGATGATATAACGTTTGGCGATCGAGGGGTTGCGTTTCATCAGCCGCTCCTCGACCATGTCCTGAATCTCCTCGACCGAAATCTCGGCCTTCGTAATTGCCGCCGCCACGTCGGATGCGATCTGCTCGATGGCCTGCCCCTCGTCCGTTATGCCGCCCGCGCGAAAGGCCTTCGTGATGGCGCGGACGATTTTATCCAGAGAAAAAGGCTCGGTTTTACCATCACGTTTGATGATGGAAATCTGCGTGTAATCCATTGTAATATGAGTATATACGTTTCACAACAGGCCCCGTTTCCCCGCAGGGCCGACATTGCATGCGCAAAGGCAGGTCTTCTGACTCGCACCGACCCGCAGGCGGCCTTCCCGTCCCCCGCGGGACAGTGGCTCGACGATTCGCCTGCGGCATTGAAGTGCATACAGCAGCGGGAACTGTCCGGGATTCGCACCCGATTCCCTCTTATCCTCCGCCCCGGCGGGACGAAGGATACCTTTGCGGGTCACAAAAGTCTCCATTATTCCCCGACTTTCAAAATTCCGGAGCAGGAAGTTTTCAACATTTTGTGAAAGGCTCCGAATTTCGTATCTTCGCCCCCGCAAACCGGAAAATCGTAACTCCATGACACAGAAAATAACACACGTCTGCCAGGGAACCTGCTCCCGGCAAATCGACGTCGAACTCGAAAACGGCGTCGTCCGAAGCGTCTCCTTCACGGGCGGCTGCCACGGCAACCAGCAGGGAATCGCGGCGCTCGTGCGCGGGATGACGGCAGCGGAAGCCGTCGCCCGGCTCGAAGGCATCGACTGCCGCGGACGGGGCACGTCGTGTCCCGATCAGCTGGCAAAAGCGCTGAAAAAGGCGTTATAAAACGCCCCGGCCCGGCCGGGTACGGATTTTGCACTCCGAAAAGCGTTCCAAAATGCAAGACTATGTATTTTCTATGGTATCTGCTGATCGGACTGGCCGCCGGATGGATCGCCAACCTGATCGTCAAGGGAGGAGGTTCGGGACTCTTCGTCAACCTGATCGTCGGGCTTATCGGAGGCGTACTGGGCGGCTGGCTCTTTTCGCTCTTCGGATGGGTTCCCGTCGGCACGCTGGGCAGTCTGGCGACGGCCGTCATCGGCTCGGTCATCCTGCTGTGGATCGCCGCGCTCATCTCACACCGCAAGATCCGCTAAACAAACGTATGCACGAAAAAGGCGGTCGCATGACCGCCTTTTCGTGTTGAGCTGCCGGGATTCGAACCCAGAACGACAGAACCAAAATCTGCTGTGTTACCATTACACCACAGCTCAAACATTCGCTCGAAAGCGACTGCAAAGATAAACAAAAAATCGCAAAAACCAACCCCCGGATGCAAAATTGGCAGAGACAAAACCGGACCTCTGCCGGATTTTTCGTATCTTTGCTTCAGTTACCCTGTAAATAAACGCAAACGATATGATTCCGACAATGATTCTGCTCTTCGTGGTGGGCTATCTGTTCATCGCGCTGGAGTACAAAACCAGGATCGACAAATCGGCCGTCGCCCTGCTGATGGCCGGAGCGATCTGGACCGTGTTCAGCCTCCTGGGCAACGACCCGCACATTCAGCACGAGCTGGTGGACCAGCTGGGCGACACGTGCGAAATCCTGGTCTTCCTGATCGGGGCCATGACCATCGTGGACCTGATCGACAGCTACGGCGGCTTCAACGTCATCACCGACCACATCACCACGCGCAACAAGCGCAAACTGATGTGGCTGCTGGCGATCATCACCTTCTTCATGTCGGCCGCACTGGACAACATGACCACCACGATCATCATGGTCATGCTGCTGCGGCGGTTGATCGCCAACAAGAAGGAACGGTGGATTTTCGCCAGCGTGATCGTCATCGCCGCGAACAGCGGCGGCGCCTGGTCGCCCATCGGCGACGTGACGACCATCATGCTGTGGATGCGCGGCAACGTCACGGCCGCCAACCTGATCGCCAACCTCTTCCTGCCGTGCCTCGTGTCGGTCGTGATCCCTGCGGCCATCGCCAGCCGCTACGTCGCCGACCGCCCCGCCGCCGCGGTCAGCGCCAAGGCCCTCGCATCGGGATGCCCCGAATGCATCGGTCCGCGCCTGCGGCTATTCATCCTTATCGTGGGCGTCGTAAGTCTGCTGTTCGTGCCGGTGTTCAAGAGCCTCACCGGACTGCCGCCCTACATGGGCATGATGGTGTCGCTGGGATTCATGTGGATTCTGACCGAAATCATCTACGACCGCAAACGCAGCATCCGCAACATGGAGGAGTCGATCCAGCCGCGCGTATCCAAAGTCCTCAAGCACATCGACATGCCGACGATTCTCTTTTTCCTCGGCATCCTGATGGCCGTGGGCGCGTTGCAGACCGGCGGCGTGCTGACCGACATGGCCGACTGGCTGGACAAGAATGTCCACGAAGTGTTCACCATCGCGGGCGCCATCGGCATCCTCTCGTCGGTGGTCGACAACGTGCCGCTGGTGGCGGCCTGCATGGGCATGTACCCGGTGGCCGACGTCGCAACGGCTGCGGCGAGCGCCGACCCGGCTTTCGCACAGAGTTTCGTGGCGGACGGGCTGTTCTGGCACCTGCTGACCTACTGCGCCGGCGTGGGCGGCAGTCTGCTGATCATCGGCTCGGCGGCCGGCGTCGTGGCGATGGGACTCGAAAAGATCAATTTCGGCTGGTACCTCAAACGCATCTCGCTGCTGGCCCTGTCCGGCTATCTGGCGGGCATCGCGGTGATCTGGCTCGAACACGTCCTGATCGGGCTTTGACCGAAAAGTTCCGGATGCGTCGTGCGCCCAGAATATTGCCGATCACGGGTTTGCCCCATAACAGTATAATCAGAGGTTGGATAAAATATTTTTATCCAACCTCTGATTTACAGCCAAATTATCAGCAGTTTGTAAGTCAGGAACTCCAATATCAATTTAGTAAGAGTACCCTTGCGGAATCAATGCCAGATGTACCCCGGAAGATGTGGATAGACCATTTTTCAACACCCGACATTCGATATCGTGAAGTACGGGTATCGGTATCCGACGCAAAATCAGCGGTGGGAGCGGACCCCGAAACCGCTGATACAGCTGCATAGGCATTTACCAGACCATAACCCACAAAT
>ERZ1673738.5581-NODE-5581-length-11264-cov-12.429119_pt1 | contig 11264 bp, 6 predicted proteins | sample MGYA00580198_ERZ1673738 | MGnify/ENA primary metagenome ERZ1673738 (study PRJEB41218, sample SAMN15661784) | gut metagenome | host: Homo sapiens | place: Canada: London | collected 2015-08-20/2019-03-30 | study: EMG produced TPA metagenomics assembly of... | reverse complement strand
TGTCGGTGGCCACGGGAACCAGATCCACGATGGTCTGCATCAGCATGTCAACGCCTATACCGGTGACGGCGGAGCCGCACAGCACGGGGCAGACAGTACCCTCGCGGACGCCGATCTTCAGACCCTTGGTCATATCCTCGGCGGACAGCTCCATGGTCTCGAAGAACTTCTCCATCAGCTCCTCGTCGGCGCCGGCGGCAGCCTCCATCAGCTCGGCGCGCAGGGCCTCCACCTCGTCGGCCATGTCGCCGGGGATGGCGCACTCGCCCTTGGCGTCGTAAGCCTTGTTGTGCAGCAGGTCAACGATAACGGTAACGGCCTTGTTGGCATCGGCCTTGGTGGCAACGATGGGGGCGATGGCGGTGCCGTACTTGCCCTTGATGGTCTCGATGCAGGAAACGTAGTCGGCGTTGGCCTCCTCCACGCGGTTGATGAACATCATGCGGGGCTTCTTGCCCAGCATCTTCCAGGTACGCTCCATACCGACGGACAGGCCGTCCTTGGCGTTACCCACGATGACGGAGCACTCGGCGGCGCGGATGGCGCACACGGCCTCACCGGCGAAATCGAAGTTGCCGGGGGCGTCCATCACGTTGATCTTCTTACCCTTATACATGACGGGAGCAAAGGCCAGAGAGATAGAGATCTGGCGCTTGATCTCCTCGGCGTCGTAGTCACAGGTGGTGTTGCCGTCAGCGGTCTTGCCCAGACGGTCAATACCCTTGGTCATGTACAGCATCTGCTCCACCAGAGAGGTCTTGCCGGAGCCGCCGTGGCCCAACAGGGCAATATTGCGAATGTCGTTTGCAGTCATAATGGTGTGTTCTCCCTTCAATTTGATCCAGCGCACGGGCGCTGCCGCGCGCAATACGCTCAACATGACGATTATAGCTCACTTTTGCAAGTCTGACAACCTTTATTTTTAATATTTGTAGGAAAAATCCCCTGTCTTACGGGAGATTTCGTCAACTTATACAACAAGCTTTCCCTTTTTCTGGTCAGGTCGACCAGAGTCGAAAAGCCACGGCGGAAAATCCACCGTGGCCTTCTCGTTTTATAAACCTTAGTAGTGCTTCACCAGTCCGCTCAGCAGCAGCGTCGGCAGCAGCCACAGCGCCAGAAAGCCCAGCATGTACAGTGGCGACAGCGTGCCGTAGCTGCCCACGGAGGTCAGGTAATAGGTCAGCAGCAAACCCACCACCGCACCCAGATAGCACAGCCACGTTCCCGTCCGGGTGGCACTGCGCAGGCGGCGGGAGCCGATGGCAGCCTCGGCCAATGGCATCAGCCCCTCCCGGTAGATCACGGCGTTGGGGGCCTCGCCCCGCTGCTCCATAGCGTCGGACAGGGCCAGCCGTGCGGAGACATTGGGATAGACCGGCTTGCAGTCCAGTCCGAACTTCCGCTTCAGAAGTCCCGGCGTCACATTGCCGCTGCGCACCGCCAGCACAGGCCGCATGCCCGCCCGGTGCAGTGCCCGCAGCGCCCAGTCCACATTGCGGGAGGGCTGGTACTTGATGACGAAGATGGCGCCCAGCACGCCGTCGATTGCCAGGAACACACCGGTTTGCAGCTTCAGGTCGTGGGGCAGCGTCACCTTCTGCTTGCGCATGAAATACGCGCTGCCCATGGCGACGGTCTCGCCCCGGATCATGCCGGTCACGCCGCCCTCCTCACAGAAGCGCAGGTCATCCACGCGGGCGGAGAACCCGCCCTCCGCCGCCAATTGCTGGCGAAACAGGGGCGACAGCTGGCTGTGCGCCGCCTGCGCCATTCCGGCGGCGTAGGAGAGCATCTTGATGCGCTCCTCGCCATAGACCTTGTAGCCGTTGAACGCCACCGTGCCGGTGGGGAACAGGTCGTTCTCCGTCACCAGCAGCTGGCGGCTGCGGCTCAGAGGCAGCGCCCCGGCATAGCCCGCCAGCGCGCTGCCGCCCCGTGTGAGACGGTGCTGTAAGCGGTGCAGCGGCAGCGCCGCCGTCAGCGGCAGCGACAGGGGCAGCGACACCGTCAGGTGGGCCGACCAGACCCGTAGGAAGCTCTCCATGCCCTGCCCGGACAGGCACACCACGGCGGAAAGCACCGTGGCGGCGCTCAGCAGCAGCGGCGTCAGATACCACTGCCAGCGACAGGCGGGATCGGGCTTGTCCGTCATGCGGTAAAAGCCCTCCAGCCGTCCCTTCTGCTTGCAGATACCCATGTCCAGCTGGGACGCCACATAGGGCGGCTCGCCGCCCACATTGGCCAGCTGGAACGCCTCGCGCCGTGTCTCGGAGCGCAGCAGCAGCGCCCACTGCTCCATCCACATCAGCAGCGCCGTGGTGGCGGCAAATGGCATGTGACCGTCCTGGGTAATAGCGGCGGACACGATGCCGTCAAACGCCACCGCAAAAACCAGCAGCAGCGCACCGAAGGCGCTGGTGACATGGCCCTTTTTCAGCTCCTGAAAGGCGTATTTCCACACGTCCATCGCGAAGATGGCCGCCAGCATCATCACGCCTACCGGCAGATGGCCCCGCAGCATGGCGCTCTCCTGCCACGCGGCAGGCATATAGCCCAGCCCGTCCAGCACCGCCAGCGCGATCAGCGCGGCCACGGAAAAGCTCAATATGGTCAGCGACCGGTTCAGGTGCTTGGCCCGGCGCTTTTCCGCCCGGAACGCCTCGTCGCTGTCCGGCTCCGGCGCAAGCGGCTCCGGCTCCGGTTCCGGGCGCTCCGGCTCCACCCACAGCTGCTCGGTATCGTGCCGCCGGGGCTTTTTCCGGGTATGGAGGCGGGCCGTCAGCTCACGCAGCCGCTCCCGCAGAGTAAGCGGCTCCTCCAAGATCCCGTCGTCATTCTCCGCCAGCACCGCGTCCACCGTGTCGTACATGACGTTTTTCAGCGACACCCGATCCGGCGGCAGCTCCTCCTCCAGCTCCGGTGCAGGCGGCACGTAGGGCTTCGGCGGCTGGCCGGTGCGGATCACCGGAAGCTCCGTGGTGTCGCCCTTTTCCGCCTTTTTGCGGCGCTCCCGCTTCTTCTCCCGCTTTTCCGTTTTGGGCAGGCGGGTGGTGATTTTCTCTTCCTGCTCCGGTTCAGGCTCGGGAGCAGGCTCCGGTTCCGGAATGGGTTCGGGTTCTGGCTCCGGCTCCGAAATAGGCTCCGGCGCGGGTGTGGGCGCAGGCTTCTCTATCGGGGCAGGCTGACGCCCACCCTTGCCGTATTCGGCCAGGATGGATTCCAGCGTAAACGCCTCGTCCTCAGGGACGGCGGGGGTATGCAGTTGTTCCTCGTCTTGCCTGCGCATGGATATCCTTTTTCTCAGCTCCGCTGGCGCACCGCCTCATACAGCAGGATAGCCGCTGCGGCGGAGGCATTCAGGGAGGAGATCTGTCCTTTCATGGGGATGCTGACCAGAAAATCGCAGTTTTCCGCCACAAGGCGGGTCATGCCGTCGCCCTCGGAGCCGATGACGATGGCGGCAGGGCCTTTCAGGTCGGCGTTATACAGGGTGGTGTTGCCGTCGGCGGCGGTGCCGAACACCCAGACGCCCTGCTTTTTCAGGTCTTTCAGCAGCGAGGGGATGTTGGCCACCCGCGCCACCGGCATATAGCTGACCGCACCGGCGGAGGTCTTTGCCACGATGGCAGTCAGTCCCGCGCTGCGGCGCTTGGGGATGATGACGCCGTGGGCCCCGGCGCACTCGGCGGTACGGAGGATGGCGCCCAAATTGTGGGGATCGGAGATCTCGTCGCAGATCACCAGCAGCGGCGCTTCGCCCCTGTCGGCGGCGGTCTGCAAAATGCTCTCCACCGTCACATATTCCCGGACGGCGGCCAGCGCGATAACGCCCTGATGGGCGTGGGTGCGAGACATGGCGTCCAGCTTGCGGCGGTCGGCCTCCACCACCACAACACCCGCCGCGCGGGCCTTGGAAGCGATGTGGCCCAGCGTCTTGTCCGTCTTGTCCGTCTCGCCCTTGGCAAGATAGATCTTGTCGATGGCCGTTCCGGCCCGCAGCGCCTCGATCACCGCGTTGCGTCCCTCGATCATGCCGTCGGCCTCCGCCTCCGCCACAGGGCGGCGCTTCGGCGCGGTCGTCTGCTCTTTCATAGAAACAATTCCTTTCCAGATATATCGATTCAGTATTAATTATACCATACCCCCACCGCAAGATAAAGTCCGATTCATAGAAATTTTACAGAAAATCCGCCAATGTGCCGCTTGTGGCGTACCGCCCTTTGTGGTATACTGTCATTTATACTTTATGATACCCGGATATCTCTTTAAGGAGGGTTCCATGGCAGATAACAACAATAACCGCGACAACCGGAACAATAACAACAAAAACAACAACCGCATGCGGGGCATCCTGACGCTGGTGCTGTGGGCCGTGGTGCTGACGGTGGCGATGAACTACATCAGCGCCTACTCCGGCAACACCGCCAACAAGACCTCCAGCCACGAGATCAAGTACAGCGAAATGGTGGACATGGTGGAGAAGGATCAGGTCAAGGAGATCCTGTTCAGGGACAGCACCATTTACATCACACCGGTGGACGGCTATACCTACACCGAGGAGGTGGAGGAGGGCAGCACCGCGCAGCCCAAGAGCTACACCCAGTCCAAGGAGACCCAGCTGACGCTGTTCACCAAGCAGCTGTCCGACAGTCAGCTGCTGCCCCTGCTGGAAGAACACAATGTGGCGTACACCGGCTACTATAAGGCGCAGCTGAGCCCGGTGCTGGCCTTCATGGCCAGCTACGTGCTGCCCATCATCATTATGGTGAGCCTGTTCATGCTGGTGATGCGGATCCTCAGCAAGTCCGGCGGCGGCTTCGGCGGCATCGGCAGCGTGGGCAAGTCCAACGCCAAGGTGTACATGGAAAAATCCACCGGCGTCACCTTCAAGGACGTGGCCGGTCAGGACGAGGCCAAGGAATCCCTGGAGGAGATCATCGACTTCCTACACAACCCCGGCAGATACACCGCCATCGGCGCCAAGCTCCCCAAGGGCGCGCTGCTGGTGGGCTCTCCCGGTACCGGTAAGACTCTGCTGGCCAAGGCGGTAGCCGGCGAGGCCGGCGTCCCCTTCTTCTCCATTTCCGGTTCCGGCTTTGTGGAGATGTTCGTGGGTGTGGGTGCCAGCCGTGTCCGCGACCTGTTCAAGGAGGCCGCCAAGGTCGCGCCCTGCATCATTTTCATCGACGAGATCGACGCCATCGGCAAGACCCGCGACAGCCGCTTCGGCGGCGGCAACGACGAGCGGGAGCAGACCCTGAACCAACTGCTGGCGGAGATGGACGGCTTCGACCCCAGCAAGGGTATCATCGTGCTGGCCGCCACCAACCGTCCGGAGGTGCTGGACAAGGCGCTGCTGCGTCCCGGCCGCTTCGACCGCCGCATCACCGTGGATCGTCCCAATCTGGCGGGCCGTCTGGCGACCCTGCAGGTTCACACCCGCAACATCAAGCTGGCGGAGGACGTCAATCTGGAGAAGATCGCCCAGGCGACCGCCGGCTGCGTGGGTGCCGACCTTGCCAATCTGGTGAACGAGGCCGCTCTGCGGGCCGTCCGCAAGGGCCGCCGCGCCGTGAATCAGAACGATCTGCTGGTGTCCTTTGAGCTGGTCATCGCCGGCAGCGAGAAAAAGGGCACTGTCATCACCGAGCAGGAAAAGCGCATCATCGCCTATCACGAGGTGGGTCACGCGCTGGTGGCCGCCAAGCAGAAGAACGCCCAGCCTGTCAGCAAGATCACCATCGTGCCCCACACGCAGGGTGCGCTGGGCTACACGCTGCATTTGCCGGAGGAGGAGAAGTTCCTCATGTCCAGGGAGGACATTCTGGCGGAGATCCGTACCCTGCTGGCAGGCCGTTCCAGCGAGGAGGTGGTGTGCAACACCATGACCTCCGGTGCCGCCAACGACATTGAGCGGGCCACGGAGATGGCCCGGAATCTGGTGGCCCGGTTCGGTATGTGCGACGAGTTCGACATGGTGGCGCTGGGCACGGTGCAGAGCCAGTATCTGGACGGTGGCTACTCCATGACCTGCGCGCAGGAGACCTACGCCGCCGCTGACCGCGAAACCATCAAGATCATCCGCCAGTGCCACAAGGAAGCCAAGGAGATCCTGATGGAGAATCGGGAACTGCTGGACAAGATCGCCGCGTACCTGCTGAAGAAGGAGACCATCACCGGTCAGGAGATGATGGCCATTATCGAGGGCCGCGACCCCGAGACCGTGGACAACTACGGCGCCACACGGGAGCCGGAGCAGCCCCTGTTCCGTCCCAGCGTGCCGGAGACCATCGAGGCGCCCGCCAAGCACATCAACATCGTCTCCCAGCCCATCCCCATGCCGGACTTCGACGCGAAGCCGGAAGAGGGAAAGGCGGAAGATCAGCCGGAGAATACCTCTGAGGGCGAATCCACGGAGGATAAGCCGGAAGACAAGCCGGAATAAATAAATACCCTACAGGGGCGGACAGTTCGTCCGCCCCTGTCATAAAACAAAAGACGTCGGTGATGATTGATTATGAGCAGATTGCAAGACCTCCGCAAAGAACGGGGCTTTACCCAGATCAAAATGCAGATGCTGACCGGCATCGACCAAAGCGCCTATTCCAAGATCGAACGGGGTGAGCGGTATCTCAGCTTTGAGCAGTGCCGCCGCGTGGCGCTGGCCTTGAACACCAGCATGGACTATCTGGCGGGCCTGACCGACGAGAAAAAGCCCTATCCCAGAGCAGAGCAGTGAGCGATACAGGGCGCTCACTGCTTTATTTCGTCCGTGCCGCCTTGCAAAATGGTTCGATACATATAGCGTAGGGGCGGGGTTCTACCCCGCCCCTACGGCTTACGATGGCGTTTCCGGTAAATGATGGGAGGGGCAGAGCCCTTCCCCTACAAAAGCTCTTTTCCGCCTTATCCTTCCACTGAAAAAAAGCGTCACGCGGCAGCCGCGTGACGCTTTTTGTTGGTCTCTCAGCCCCACAATGTGGTCAGCATGGGAATGACCTGCTTCTTCCGGGACATGACGCCCGGCAGGAACACCGTGTTGTCCTTGGGCTCCACGGCAAAGGCGTTGCGGATGGCGTCGTCGCTGCCGATGAACAGCAGCTGCGTGCCCTCCTGCAAAACGTCCGTCAGCATCAGGATCACCATGTCGTAGCCGTGTTCGTTCTGCATCTGCTCCATGGCCTTCAGCAGATCCTCCTTGCGCTCCATCAGGTGCTCGGAGTTGATGCACGTCACCTGACCCACGCCCAGATTCTGCTCGGCAATGTGGAACTCCTTGAAGTCGCTGCGCAGCAGCTCCTCCGCCGACTTGCCGTCCACTGCGCCGGCGGCGAACAGCTCGCGGCCCAGCTCGTCCAGCGACACACGGGCCATGCGGGCCAGACGCTCCGCCATGGCGATATCCCGCTTGGTGCAGGTGGGAGACTTGAACATGACCGTATCCGACAGGATAGCCGCCGCCATCAACCCCGCCATATGGGGCGAGGGCATGACGCCGTGCTCCTGATACATGGAGGTGATGATGGTGTTGGTGCTGCCTACCGGCTCGTTGCGGACATTGATAGGCTGCCGGGTCTGGATATCCGCCAGACGGTGGTGATCTACGATAGCCAGAATTTCCGCCTGCTCGATGCCCGGCACGGTCTGGGACAGCTCGTTGTGATCCACCAGCACCACCTGCTTGCGGCGAGGACGCAGCAAGTGGTAACGGGACAGCGTGCCCACCACCTTCTCCTCCTCGTCCAGCACGGGGTAGCAGCGGTAGCGGCTTTTCAGCACCACTTCACGCACGTCATCGATATAGTCGTCCAGATGGAAGCAGATCAAATCGCCGGTGGCGCAGGGTCGGGAGATAGGGATGGCCTGATAGATCAGGCGGTGGACGCGGCTGGCGTCAAAGGGCGTGGAAATGATGCAGGTCTTGCCCGCGTCCTTGATCCACTCCGGATCCACGTCGGTCTGGCACAGGATCAGGCAGGACACCTGCATGTCCAGCGCCCGGCGGATCATGTCCGGCTGGCTGCCGCACAGCACGATGCTGTCGGAGCTGTCGAACAGCAGATTCTCGCAGTTCTGGGGCAGGGCGATGGACACGCTGCCGGACAGGGTATCCACCAGATCGCCGCCCTCGCCCACGATGCGGCCCTCGATAACGCTGAGGAGGTTGAACATGGGCACCTCCTCCACCACCGGGTTGGCGATGGTGTTCAGGCTGAAGGTGGCGATATCACCGGCGGACAGCATGCCGTACAGCGTGCCGTCCTCGTTGGTGACGGGGATGGCGGAGATCTTCTGGTTGCGCATCAGCTGCCACGCACGATCCATGGTGACGGAGGAATCCAGACAGGGCGGCCGGTCAAAGTCCAGGTCGCGCACCTGGGTACGGACGTTCTGGATCAGCCGGGGCGGCTTGAAGCCAAAGCGTTTCAGCATGCGGTTGGTCTCGTCGCTGATGGTGCCCATATGCACCGCCACATACTCCTTCTCCCCCAGCGCGTTTTTCAGTGCCGCGTAGGACAGGGCGGCCACAATGGAGTCGGTATCAGGGTTGCGGTGTCCGGTCACATAGATCTCGTTCATACCTTTCAAGCTCCTTTGCGGAAAAGTGTTTTCTTGCCTGCTATTATAGAACAGGCCGCGGCGCTGGTCAATGGTCTTGATTTACAGAAAAAACCATGTTATCATTAAATTTAAGTAAAGAAATCACAGAAATAAGGTGTTCTATGTATCACAATCATCATCTACACGAAACAAAGCATCTGAAGGAGGCCAATCTCTTACAGGAGGAGAAATACCGCCACCTGACCAACGATCCCGTGGGAAAGCTGGTGTGTGAAATGGCCGTGCCCACTATCATCTCCATGCTGGTGACGGCGGTGTACAATCTGGCGGATACCTTCTTCGTGGGATTGATGCGCTCCAACGCGGCCACCGGCGCGGTGGGTGTGGTCTTTTCGCTGATGGCCATTATTCAGGCCACCGGCTTTTTCTTCGGTCAGGGCAGCGGCAACTACATCTCCCGCCAGCTGGGCCGCCACCAGACGGAGGACGCCGAGACCATGGCCATCACCGCCGTCACGCTGGCCTTTTCCGCCGGTGTGGTGCTGCTGGTGCTGGGACAGATCTTTCTGGAGCCGCTGGCGCTGCTGCTGGGCTCTACAGAGACCATCCTGCCCTACGCCTGCGACTATCTGCGGATCATTCTGCTGGGCGCGCCGTATATGACCGCCTCCTTCGTGCTGAACAACCAGCTGCGCTTTCAGGGCAGCGCCATGTACAGCATGATCGGCATTGTGGCCGGTGCGGTCATCAACGTGGGGCTTGACCCGCTGCTGATCTTCACCTTTCACATGGGCATCAAGGGCGCGGCGCTGGCCACCATTATCGGGCAGCTGTTCTCCTTCGCCCTGCTGCTGTTCGGCTGCACACGGGGCGGCAATCTGCGGCTCCACCCCCGCAAGATCCAGTTCTCCCGCCACATTTTCAAGGAAATTCTCCGGGGCGGCTTCCCCAGTCTGTGCCGCCAGAGCCTGATGGCCATTTCCACCATCTGCCTGAACAACGCCTCCGGCCTGTACGGTGACGCGGCCATCGCCGCCATGAGCGTGGTGAGCCGTGTCATGACCATGGCCAACTCCGCGCTGATCGGCTTCGGTCAGGGCTTTCAGCCGGTCTGCGGCTTCAACTACGGCGCCAAGCTCTATGACCGGGTGCAGCAGGGCTTCCGCTTCTGCGTCAAGTGGGGCACGCTGTTTCTGGTGGTGGCCTCCATCGTGGGCTACGCCTTCGCGCCCCAGCTGGTGGCGGTTTTCCGGAACGATCCGGAGGTGGTGGCCTTCGGCACTGTCGCCATGCGGTGCCAGTGCATCACCTTCCCGCTGGCGGCCTACGCGCTGGTCAGCAACATGATGACCCAGACCATGGGCAAGACCCTGCCCGCCACCATTCTGGCGGTGGCCCGTCAGGGATTGTTCTTCATCCCCGCCGTGCTGCTGATGCCCCTATGGCTGGATCAGTGGGGCGTGCAGCTGGCCCAGTCGGTGGCAGACGTGCTGTCCTTTGCCCTGACGGTGGTGATGATGCGCCGGGTGTTCCAGAACCTGCAAGCCGAGGAGCACGCCGCCATGCTGCTGCAACACCACCGGGCATCCGAGCCTTATATGGCGGAAAATGTCCCGGAAAACCCGGAAACCACCTGATTTCCCCCTTTACAGACGCCGCTTTTCCGGATATAATAGTTTAGTTACTGAAATCTACCGACAAGGAGACTGACACATATGGCAGTGATCGAATACGACGATTATAAACAGAAGCTTCTGGCGCTGGAGCCCACGCTGGGCGAGCTGGAAAAGGCGCTGGGCATCCCCAAGGCCCGCGAGGAGCTGTCCGCCCTCCAGAAAGAGACGGAGCAGGACGGCTTCTGGAATGATCTGGAGCGCAGCCAGAAGGTGAGCCAGCAGATCAAGCGTCTGGAGAACAAGATCAAGAAGCATGACCGTCTGGTCAGCGAGTGGGAGGACACCCTGACCCTGTGCGAGATGGCACAGGAGGAGGACGACGCCTCTCAGTTGCCTGACGTGATGGAGGGCTACGAAAAGCTCCAGAAGGAGATCAGCGAGCGCCGTCTGGCCGCCCTGCTCTCCGGCGAGTATGACGCCAACAACGCCATCCTCACCTTCCACGCCGGCGCCGGCGGCACCGAGGCCCAGGACTGGACGGAGATGCTCTACCGCATGTACACCCGCTGGGCCGAGCGCCACGGCTACACCTATCAGCTGATGGACTACGAAGCCGGTGAAGAAGCGGGCATCAAGTCCGCCACCATCCTCATCGAGGGTGAGAACGCCTACGGCTACCTGAAAAGTGAGAACGGCGTTCACCGGCTGGTGCGCGTCAGCCCCTTTGATGCTAACGCCCGCCGCCAGACCAGCTTCGCCGCGCTGGAGGTCATGCCCGAGCTGGCGGACGACAGCGAGATCGAGATTCGTCCCGAGGAGATCGAAATGCAGGCCTGCCGTTCCTCCGGCGCAGGCGGCCAGCACATCAACAAGACCTCCTCCGCCGTCCGCCTGACCCACCTGCCCACCGGCATCGTGGTGTTCTGCCAGACGGAGCGCAGCCAGTTCCAGAACCGCGACAACGCCATGAAGATGCTGAAGGCTAAGCTGGCGGAGCTGAAGCTCCAGCAGCACGCTGAGAAGATCAGCGACATCAAGGGCGTACAGATGAAGATCGAGTGGGGCAGCCAGATCCGCTCCTAC
>ERZ1673738.5573-NODE-5573-length-11286-cov-4.565043_pt1 | contig 11286 bp, 9 predicted proteins | sample MGYA00580198_ERZ1673738 | MGnify/ENA primary metagenome ERZ1673738 (study PRJEB41218, sample SAMN15661784) | gut metagenome | host: Homo sapiens | place: Canada: London | collected 2015-08-20/2019-03-30 | study: EMG produced TPA metagenomics assembly of... | reverse complement strand
TGCCTGATGGGTGATTCGACAGCGCTTGCCTCAGCAATTGTGCGGTGCTGCCATAATTATTTTTGTTTGCTGCGAAATTAACACCGTCACAAAAGTGTTCTGACTCATTTGGGGGTATCATCTTCTTCGTTATTCATCGTCAAAGAGAAAAATCTGGATTTAGTCTTAATAGCTAAGTCCAGATTTTTGTTGCTTCCATCCAAGGCAGCGGTAAGAGTGGGAAACTGCTTTTGATCAAGGATTCCTACGGCAATACCTTTGCCCAGTTCCCGGCGGAGGACTACGTTGAAGTCCATGTGATCGATCTGCGATTCTTCCTGAACGATGTGACGGAGTATGCCAAGGCAAACGGTATTACGGACGCGCTGGTTCTCTACGGTGTGCAGAACTTCGTGAAGGATGCCAATACAGCAAATGCTATTTCTTTGATAACAGCGTACTAAAAATATCTCAAATATATTAAGGCGGAGCGCTTTGATGCGCCCCGCCTTAAACAATTGTGTCGTTTGAAGGGTCTGATTTGGATGCGAAACCTTTTGAGTTTATTGTGTGATTAACACACTGTCACAAAATGAATGGAATAAGCAGGGAGTACATCGACCGGCTAGAATCGCCCCATCTATGCCCGTAGAAAGTCGGTGTGTGTTCTGACATCGAGGTATCACAGGAGGAGAGCGAGGCTAGCAGGGTCGAAGCTCTTGACCATCGAGGTACCCCCGCGTGCGCGGGGAAAAGTTACTTCGGCGTGACAGCCGCGACGCTTTCAAAGGATCATCCCCGCGTGTGCGGGGAAAAGCGGCTGGACGGCCTGGGGCAACGGAACGGCGTGGGATCACCCCCGCGTGTGCGGGGAAAAGTGGGCAACTCATTTTCTCCCGGCCATGCAAGAAGGATCACCCCCGCGTGTGCGGGGAAAAGTAGTCTGGCTGCCATCATCACCGCCCCGATTAAGGATCACCCCCGCGTGTGCGGGGAAAAGTACGGGTTTCGCCTCCAAGAACGCAGCAAGAAGGGATCACCCCCGCGTGTGCGGGGAAAAGTTTGGCGTTGACGGATTCCAGACGCTCTTCCAGGGATCACCCCCGCGTGTGCGGGGAAAAGGCCGCCGAAGCCGGTCGTACATCTCCCGGTGAGGGATCACCCCCGCGTGTGCGGGGAAAAGTGTCATAGATGTCCAAAAAGACGCAGGGGTTCGGGATCACCCCCGCGTGTGCGGGGAAAAGACTAAAAAGATCCCAATATAAAGCCATTTTCTCAATTCAACATCGCGTTATTCCTTTAGTTTTGAATAAAGTTGAAGCTCCATAACACAATCGGCTTCCGCTCTGTGGACGAGACGATCAGAAAGACAAAAATGCCGGAGCAATGTTTCCAGTTTATAGTTGGGTACGCCATACACTTTCCGTCTGGCCAGGTTCAGCAAATCCAGACAACGGTTGGAAGGGATGGGTTTCTGCAAACGAGAACAGGCGGTCTGAATAAAATCCATATCAAAACCGATATGGTAACCAGCAAGTTTTTCTTGTCCGATAAAGTCAAGAAACTCCTTTAGTGCCTGTTCCGGCGGGACACCGGATGCCTGCAGCATGGAATCAGTGATTCTGGTCAGCGAAACAATACTCTCGGGAAGCTTACCCTCAATCCGCACGAGCCGGGAGAAGGTTTTGAGCGGCTGAAAACCTTCTGCCAGCACAGCGCCATACTCAACGATCTGATCCTTTGCTGGATTCAGCCCTGTTGTCTCCACGTCGATCAGAACGATTCTTTCCGCGCATCTTCCGCCTGCTTCTGCTTTCCTTCTCACCATCTGTCGTTTAGCAGCATTGCTGTAACCCGGCTTCAAACTTTCCTCTTCGGAAACATTCCCTGGCAACGGACGCTTCATCAGCGTAACACCGTCAAAATCCACCGGAATCCAGTTCGTATTATGCACACGAAACGTCATTTTCTGTTCCCCGTTTGAGGAATAGACCATCGTGGCACGTCCATTTTTCAAGTGGTCACAGACGCGGCTCCACAATGCATCTCTGACGCGTCCCGAGACAGTTCCAACATAAACACCCGCATTGATCTCACACAGCCATTTGGATAGATCGCCGCGCAATTTCGGCGGACAATCTGTAAGACAAATTACAACAATCGCTCATTCCTCCTCTGTCCAGCCGTAATTAACCGCGTTTTCCACCGTACCCACGCGATTATCCCACAAATAAACAGCTTCCTCTTGCTCTGTCGTTTCCTCCGGTGTTAAAAGCCAGCGAATATCGTGAACCATTCGCTCCAAGATTCGGCTGTTCACCATTGCATCTCTGACTCGCCGCCGGATAACGGATGTCAGATCCTCCGGATTTGCGGCAGCCACTTGAAACGCAATTGGAATGGTAACCTCAGCTTTATACAGATCCGCAATATCATAAACAAAGGAACATTCATGACCAACATGGACAAACCCAAGCCCCGGCGAACATCCCAACGCGACAATCACGGCATGAGCCAGCCCATACAGGCACGCATGCGCCGCCGACAGCGCCTGATTCACACTGTCTCCCGATGCAAAATCATCCGGCCTGTAAACACGCCCGTTCCACTGTACGCCGGTCTCTTTTGCGGCCTTTTGGTAAGCGCTGCGCACTCGGCTTCCCTCACGTCCGCGCAGCTGCTGCATGGTCAGATGAGAGACATCCTCCGTTGGAAATCGAAGCTGGTACATCCGCCGTACAACATCCAAGTGCTTTCGTGTATTGCTGACAAGCTCTGCCTGCCGCTGCAGCAGTCCCGAACGTGTTGTCAATGGTCTGCCGTGAGCGTAATATCGGACACCATGCTCTCCCACCCATACCGCACCTACACCGGCATCCCCCATCAGTTCCATTGCCCGGTGCGTCACACGGGTTCCCGGACCAAGAAGAAGAACAGAAATGGCAGCCGCCGGAACGTGAACAATGCCGGTGTCGTCCGTTACAGTAATCGCTCCGTCCTGCCGCCCAAGCGTACAGTGTTCCAGATATAAAAACGTCATACGATCCTTGATCTGGGGAAGCGCTTGCAGATCTGGCCGGATCATTCCGGGCTGGTTGTCCATCATCCCACCGCCTTTGGACGAACGATGGTCAAAAGGCCAAGACCATATGCCTTTCCCCGCCCAATTCCATTCGTCAGCGCTTGACGGAACAACAGGGGATTGATCACGCGCAGTGTGCCCTCATACGTCACCGCCAAAAGGGAAACATGCTGCCTGTCGGCGCCTTTCCGGAAGCTGAGCCATTGAGACGAGACAACGGAAAAGCCATCGGATTCCAAAGAAAAGCCATGCTTTTCGGCGCGTTCAAACAGCCAGTTTTCCTGATGCTCCGTTGTAATATGAGCGAACACCTTTCCGCGCTCCCCCTGTGTACCATTTCGGGATCGGCTCACCGTTGGGTTCGCAGTCAGTCGGAAATGCCATATACCTCCCTCTGTAATACACTGCAAAAACGGATCATAGTCTCTTGTTTCCATTGTGGGCTGCCGGTTTCGCGGGCCAAACTGGGCAGCAATGGAATTGAGGGCCGGGATTTCCTCACTCACGATCAGCAAATAGAGCTTTCCACCCAGCCGATCAAGGCGCCACAAAGAGCGGCGTCGTTCTCCCGAAAACGCGCTTTCGACCGCTCCATGCAGCTTTTGTGGGCAGACAAGTGCCTGCATCGTGCTGCGCAGGGAATCATCCAGCTCTACTCTCGAAAGAAACATCCCCTCACCTCCATTCTGAAAACGGATCGTGCTCTGTCTCCTCTTGTTTTCCTGCCGGATCAGGCGCTATCAGTTCCCGCACAGAGCGGAATCCATACTGGTGGCGAACCGGACTGAAGGAAAGCGGCAGATCCCGGACAGGAACACCGGATTCCTGCGGTCTTGCATCGATCACAATCCGACATTGGGTGCTGTCTCGTTTTTTCCATGGCGGGACAAGCGATGGCTCACTTTGCAAAGCTTCGAGCAGCTCCCTCTGCCGCACTCCGAGACAGACTGGCTGCGTGGGCGGGCAGGAGCGTCTGCCCAGAAACAACGGAAACGCCGGACTGCGCAGAGCGGTTTCGAGTTGGTGCAAAAGGGTTTCATCCTCACTTTCCAGCCCCACAAGGAACATCGCGTCCGTGAGATAGTGCCGTCGCGTCACATAGGGGGACGGCGGCGCTTTTCCCGCGGCTCTCGCCTTCGCGGTTTGCTGAGGAGTCGGATTGTTCGCCGTGTGAAAATCCACCAGAAGACCGCCCTCCTGATCCACACGCACACCGAAACGAAGGGTCTTGAGCTCTTGCAGCCCCTCGTCATCGTCGCGTCGTACACCGAGCGCGGCAGCCAGCAAGCCGAGGACGCCGCTCTTTGTCGGCTCGCGGTTTGTTTTTCGTATCTCAAACTTAGAGTCAGCTCCCCAGGATTGCAGGGGAGCTGCCAAACGCAGAAGCAGCGTGGCCATCAGCTCACCTCTCCGACAGGAAGTCTGCGGCGCACCGCATCCTCCAAAGCGTCCAGCAGGCTGTTCATTGTCATGGATGCGCCAGAGAGCTCCTCCATTCCTTCCCCAATAACAAAAGCCTCCTCCGGCTCACCCGTAAAGTTCGTGTAAATCTGTTTCGCATACGACGCCAATCTCATGATGGAAGGCTCCGCGAAACCATTGGCTGAGGGCGGAACCGCTTTCTCGAACGCGCCGCAGAGATTCACAGGCTGATCCTCACGGACGGTGAGATAGACGGCATCCGGCAGCGTTCGGTTCGCAAAAGTATTCTGTTTGCCTGTAGGCATTGAACAAATAAACGCCTGCGCAAACGCGCGCAAAATAGCAGGCGATTGCTCCGTATCAAGAGTGGCAGCAAGTTCCGTCACATTTACGGTCGCATACCGATACAGCGTGGAGGAATTGAATTCCACTGTGCCGAGATGACCTGCTCCCACATTGTCCTCCGGCGCGCAGTCATCCACCGCGGTAAAGTAATCATACTCATTTTGCACTCCATGGGTGGAAATGCTGTGCGCTACCTGTGCTGCGGCATCATAATTCAGGGAAGGATCGCTTGCCACCATACGCCCAAACAATGCCATATCCACGGACGGTGCTTCCTTCAGCGCATTTTTATACGCCTTTTTGTCCTTGCAGCCCTCCACCGCAAGCTGCGCAAGCGCCGCCGCCTGCGCTTTGCTCATGAAGAACAGCGCCTCTGTCCCCTTGTCCTCAGACTTGATGTTGAGTCCCGCTTCCGCGAGCGCCTTGACCGCGAGTGCGGAAGCATCCGCCTCCGGCGCGAGGGCCGCAATCTCACCGGCAACAAGCGCGACAATCTTTTTGGTCCGCACACCAAGCTGCTCCTCTTTCAGCAGGCTGCCAAACATCAGCCGCATCGCGCGCTTCCACGCCTGAGAGGACACGCGCGCCCGGGTCACGCCGCCATACACCGCTGTTTTCGGGCTGCCGGTATCATCACGGTTGACACAGCTCGGCGGCACTGTTTGCAGCACATGAAAATCAACATACAATCTTTTGTTCTCCATCATTGCTTCCCTTCCTCTTCCTGATGTTTCAATTGTTCGGCATCCGTCGGCATCCGGTAATAGTCCTGTCCCCAGCGAAGACGCACACGCTGAGACGCTTCCGGAAACTGTAGATCGTACAGATCCGCCGCAAGGCGTACATAATCGAGAGCGATTCCCTCGCTGCGCAGGATTTGAATGATCCCTCGCAGATGCTGTGAAACCTCCCGCATCGACGCGGCGCTTGTCAGCGCCTGAAAGCGTCGCAAAACCGCTGCATCCTGCGGATCCTCTCCCGGTTTCACTAGGCGGCGTACCGCCTGTCCAAGAGTCTGATCCTTACGGTGCATAGGCTCCCGGCGCACATCGCGCCCCTGCTGGTGCAGAGCGTACAGGGTGAGCGCGAGATAAACAGCCCATTCCGCCCTTGGCGGCGTACCGGTCTTACTCTCAAGCTCTTGCGGAAAATCCAGAAGAAATTCTCCCCACAGTTCCGGCAGATCCCCCGGCACGCGCCCCACACCGTGGCGCAGATTAGCCAGAGCCGCCTTCTGCGGGTGCTCCGGCAGATTGTAAAGCCGGAAAAGGCGCTTTTGGGTGTCGCGTTCCACCAGCTCCCGAGCTGACGATCCTGTCATATTGTTCCTCCTTCCTGAACGATCACGGCGATCCGGTACAGAAACGCATTGTACGCTTCCGGTGCGGAATAGTGCCGTTTGGTACTTGTCTCACTTTTTTCTTTTTTATTTTTGTCCTCGATAGAACGCCCAATGAGAGCAGCTGTCCCAGCCTCCCGCACCAGTTCCTGTCCATAGCGGCGGGCAAGCTGCGCAGCATGGTTTCTCCACAAGAGGACAGCGTTCTCCTTTTCCTCTTCTCCGCATGTGGGATCAATGGCGCACAGCCATTCGCGGAACGGCTGGTCAAGTCGGAAATAGAATTGTTCCTTCGCTTTTCCTGCTGAGGCCTTCTGGCCGCCATCCTTATCCCGTCCCGCCGCTATTGCAAGGTCACAAGCCAGCCATCCAACGGCGTCTGCCAGCTTCTCGCAGCGCCCAATCTCATCCTTGACAGTATTTCTCCAAGCTCTTCCCAACTCGCCAAGCAGCTCCATATGGAAGGAAAGCTCGTCGGAAAAGGTATCCGCGATAAAAAAGTCCTTATCGCCATACTCCACTCCCATAATTCGAAAACGAATGAGAGAACCACTTCCGAGAAGCCGGAACCGCGGGTTTTGCAAAAGAGCAAGCCACTGCACCACACCGGGCAAATGCGCGTTCTTTTCCGCCATAAACATGCTGGAAAATTCCCGCCATAGCTGCTTTGCCGGATCATGGCGTTTCGGCTGGAAAACAATCGGTGCATTTTTGCTCGGCTGTGCACCTCTCCAAACGGTCATCTGCTCACAATATGCATATTCTTTTTGGAAAAAATCACCGCCCAGAAGAAAGTAGCCTGTCACGCGATCGTTTTCCCTGCGCAGAAGGATCCTCCTTGACTGCAGCGTGAGGAGCCCTGCCGGACTGTTTGGCTGCGGGATCTCCGTGCGTTCGCCGCTCCGTGGGGTTTCCAGTTCCCAGCACGGGAGACCTTCCCCCCACAGCTCCGTGCCGTCCTTGAGCAGCGTAAGGTTAAGCATCAGCGTTTCAAAAAGATTGCTGCCAACCGCTTGAATCAGCCCCAGCTTTCCCAGCCATCCGGCCCCCACCGACGGTGCTCCCTTGGTCTTGGGCTTGGAGGAAGTATCGTCGTATCCGTTTACATAGAGGAGCCAGCGCGCGGCCTGAGCATACCCCATCCCGTTCTTTTCTTCGCCGGAGCAAGGTGGAAACAGCCGAATTTTATTGCCGCTCTCGGAAAGCTCTCCATTGAGCTTCGCCGCCGTGTACTCCGTCCCGATCTTTGCCTGCGGCACCTGCCAGAACGGGCGATCCGGATGAAAGAGCCAAAATCTCTCTCTCCATGTCTCCAGATACCGGCGCAGGGGTTCTTCCGGAAAACGTCCCATACGCCAGAGCATTCCCCACCGGGCGACGGCATCCTCCTCCGACTGAAACGGTGCGGGAATCACCTGCTCATCCACACGCGAAAAAACGGTGTGCAGGACAGCAAGCAGCAGACGAAGCACCGCCGCATCCTGCGCGGGCAGCTCACCCGCCAGATCGGTTACCTCGTGTGCATGCAGAAGAGCGTCTGTCAGCGAAACTTCGCGCACCGCGCAATCAGGGGATCTCACGCGGATCCACGGCTCCTCCAACAGATTAAATTCCTTTTCTCTCATTGCCTTCCTCCCTTTCTACCGTCAAGCCGTTCTCACGGCTGTACCGCAAGGTTGTGTCCGCCAAAGAAGCGGTCAGGTTTTCGCCTAGCAGCAGCACGAGCTCTCCCCTGAGCAGCGGAGCCTCCTGCCATCGCGGCAGGAAGCGCCTGTTGGCCTCCTCCAGTTCACGAATTACGCCGTCGATGCGCCATCTGCGGCTGAATGCGGCGGGAAGGCGAAGTTTCTGCCGCGCAATTCTCCGCGCCTCCTCCTGTGAAGGCGGCACATCCGCCGCCACTGCCGCTCCTCCCTCCTGCCAAGGCAGGAACCGGACAGCTCCATCCGCTCCACGCATCATCACCAGCACATCGATCGAGGGATCCCCATCACGGACGGCTGCCTGCGCGGTGGTATCTGAAACAGCTGCCGTTTCATGCATCCAATCATCCAGCGTATCCGGCCCAAAAAGAGAACGTCCGGAACGCGGAGGCAGGATTACGAACGCATTGGCCCTTGCTTCTTTTTCCTTTTGCTTCAACTCAAACTCCTGCTTTGCCCGCAGGCTTTCCGCGCTCTCCGGAAGGCAATCCTCCGTCTCCCACCCGTAGACATCCTGTACAAGTCGGGGAATATCTCCCGGCAGCTGTACTGTTTCCGGCAGCAATAATGCTGTACGGCGCAAAAGCCATTCACCATAAACGGCAAGGCTTCCCTCATCCATTCGGTCGTCGGAAGCGCCCAATACCGTGCAGACTGCCTTCTGCAAAGAGATGGGGCGATTGGTTCTCAGATGCCGGTGCAGACGGCCCATGCGCTGCAGCAGCAAATCCATCGGGCAAAGCTCTGTGACTAAACAATCGAAATCCAAATCCAGCGACTGCTCCATCACTTGTGTACCAACAACAATCAGCCTGTCTCTCTGCTCTGCTGTGGATTTTTTGCCGATCCGCGTCAGAAGCATATTTTCAATGGAAGCACGATCGGGCTGCACAAACTGCGCATGAAACAGCACAACCTCCATCTCCGGGAGATGGGAGCGCAAAAGAGAGGCCATGCTCTGCGCTTTTCTGACAGTGTTGACCATGACACCAGCACAGCCGCCATCCTGCAAACATATGCGGAGCAGCTTGGGAACATCCGCTTCCGCGACCCGTCGGATCTGCACGGTGCGCGTACGGCTCCTGTCAGGAATCCCGCTCTGTTCCACATGGACGCCGCTTGTCCAGGTGAGCAGAGGATACGAACGGCAGGACTTCCATGGCGCGTCCGGCTGCGGACACCCGAGATATGCCTCCATGAGCTCACTGCGCCGCCGTGCCGGAAGCGTAGCGGAAAGGAGAATCACCGGTACATGATACCTTCCCAGCCAGGCAAGCGCCCTGTCGAGATACCGGTTCATGTACGCATCATAGGCGTGGCACTCATCCACCACGACAACCTTTCCCGCGAGGCCGAGATGGCGCAGCATCAGATGTTTCTGCCGGAGCGCGGACAGCAGAATCTGATCTACCGTACCAACGACAAAATTTGCCAGAAGAGCCTGCTTATTTCCCTGAAACCAGCTGTGGACCAGCAGCCCGCCATCCCCCTCATCCTGCGTTGCAGCACTTCCCTCCATCAGCTGGCTGTACGCTTCGTTCAAATCGGCCATTCCGTGCGCAAGCCGAATGGAGTGAACCGTTTCCTCCGACTGCGCCCGTGACCACGCTTCCAGCCGGGGAAAAATCCCGTTTGCCGTTGCCTGAGTGGGAAGGCCGAACATCAATCCGCCAGATCCAAATTTTGCGGAGAAAATTTCCGCAGCAGCAAGAGCAGCCTCCGTTTTTCCGACACCCATCTGCGCTTCCAAGATCAGGAGGCCGGGCGCATCCATCTGTGAAGCTGTGTCAAGTACGGCACGTTGTACATCGTTAGGCGCAAAGCCGAAGCGAAACCGGAAATCTTCATCCCGCATTGCCCGCACTTGCCCCTCCCACGGGAAAGTCATATGGAGAAGTTCCCAGGCGCGAAGAGCACGCTCGGGATACAGGGACTCTTCTCCCATCTCCGCAGTCGGCAAAAGCGGAAAATAAAACGAATTGCTCGCAATCCAGTCTGCCATGATGAGCAGCCCTGTCAAAATCAGCAGCGACGGCAGCGGCAAATCCGGCAGTTTCTCCGCAGCCAAGCCGCTCCTTTGCAGAGCATCTTCATACAATTCTTCCCAAATGCTGTGCCAGAGTGAGGAGGGGCCTTTCCCCCAATAGTTCGCGGGAAAATCCTCGATCTGATCGGCTATATAGTCGTCAAGCGTATTTTCCTGCGGTTTTCCGTGATGCGCTCCCACTACGGAAGCCAAGCCCGCGGGACAGCCAAGCGAAAGCAGAATCGCTTCCCCTGCGCGGGCGTGGGGCGTCTTTTCCGGATGAAGAAAGTGAGAGGGAAGCCCGCACACCGCCTCAAGGCGACTGTGCGCCTCGGGGAGTTGAAGCAAGATTCTGCTTTGAAAGACGGCGCTCGCTTTCCCGATGTCATGTACGCTCCCCAGAAAAATGGCGAGAGAGGAAAGCTCGTCTTCATCCAGCCCCACCCCTGCTTTTACAGAAGCAGGCAACCACCGCTGTACCAGCAGACACATCATTTCGGCCGTATCCCGCAGATGCATCCACAGAGGAAGCCACTGTTCTCCTCCCTCAGGGGCGCTTTTTCCGGCAAACATTTTTTTCCGATCGCACTCCCTCCAAAGCACAACCAATTCCCCATTTCTGACTTATTTTTCTAAATTATACCACAGTAACTACCGTTTGTCTAAAACTAATATAGATAAAGCAATTCAGACTTTATAAATATGAAAAACGCCATTTCAGCACCCCCATGAACTTACTGCAAACAGCTGCCATCTCATGCTATGCTTTCTGGATTGCATTCTCATATTCTTTCTGCTGCAAATGAGTTTATCACAACACCTGTCCCATAATCAGGACTGTTAATTTAAGAAATGGGCCCATCAAAAATACTTGAGAACTTCAGTCTGATGCATTACAATAAACACAACCTCAATCGGAAGCGGATGATTTTCGATATGTACAACCTCATCATAAACCGCAAAACCATTTCCATTTTCTCGAGCACCAAATCAGTAGCCCCTATCTTCTATCTCAACACCTTCTCAAGCGAGGGCCAAAAGGTTTTCGAGGCGGCACGGACTATCGGCTGCCCGCCGTTTACGCTGGCGGCAATCAGCGATCTGAACTGGAACCGCGACATGGCGCCCTGGAACAGCCCGCCTGTTTTCAAAAATGCCGAGTCCTTCACCGGCGGTGCGGACGAGTATCTGCGACTTCTGGCGGAGGAAATTGTTCCGGCGGCAGAAAAGGAACTCTCTGCTGCTCCACGTTGGCGTGGGATTGTTGGGTATTCGATGGGAGGACTGTTTGCTTTGTATGCCGCATATCGAACCGATCTCTTCTCCCGCGTGGGCAGCGTGTCCGGCTCCCTCTGGTTTCCCGGATTTCGGGAATATGTGTTCTCCCATG
>ERZ1673738.5571-NODE-5571-length-11291-cov-10.592916_pt1 | contig 11291 bp, 12 predicted proteins | sample MGYA00580198_ERZ1673738 | MGnify/ENA primary metagenome ERZ1673738 (study PRJEB41218, sample SAMN15661784) | gut metagenome | host: Homo sapiens | place: Canada: London | collected 2015-08-20/2019-03-30 | study: EMG produced TPA metagenomics assembly of... | reverse complement strand
TGATCGAAAAGCGGGACTACCTGCCCGGCCTGATGCGGGAGATGGTGGCCCTGACGCGGGAGCGGGAGATTCCGTGGGTCACCTTTGGCAAGCGCAGCAAAAAGGGACACCCGCACCACCCGCTGTATCTGCGCAAGGATTCCACCCCGGAGCCCTTTGATGTGGAAAACTATCTGGACACCTGTTTCTGATGTCCGCCCCGACAGGAGGAGAGCTGCTTTGACCGCAGAACAGTATAAGCCCATCTATCACTGGTTCAGCGACCATCCGGCCGTAAAGCGGCTGGTCGTTTTTCTGGACCGGTGGCTGCCGCTGGTGCCCTTTGTGTGCTATCCGGTGCTGCTGTGCCTGCTGAACATCCGGCTCTCGCGGCTGTTCCTCACCCAGAAGCAGGCCGCACTGGACTTTATGGTGCTCATCGCCCGCTCCGTCTTTGTGCCGGGGCTGGTGTTCTGGGGCGGCACGCTGCTGCGCAGTCGGCTGCACTTTCCCCGCCCCTACGAGCAGCCCGGCTTTACCCCGCTGGTGGCAAAGGAGAGCCGTGGACACTCCATGCCCTCCCGCCACGCGCTGAGCGCCGCCGTGCTGGCGGCGGTGTGGCTGTATTTCTACCCCGCTGCGGGCTGCGTGATGGTGGGCATTGCCCTGCTCATCTGCTGCCTGCGGGTGCTCACCGGGGTGCATCATGTGCGGGACGTGGTGTGCGGCTTTGCACTGGGCTTTGCGCTGGGCTGTGCCGGAATGTGGCTGCTGTAAGTCCGTTCCTACACGCTGGAACGGCCATTTTTGCCCGCAGCGCAAAAAAGTTGAAACTTTTTTCAGATTTTCCTTGACAGAATGCGATGGGTATGGTATTATTTCTCTCGCAGCCTGTGCCGACACAGAGCTGCCGCCATAAAGGAACCCAATGGGATAACAACGTGCGCCCGTAGCTCAGGTGGATAGAGCAACTGCCTTCTAAGCAGTGGGCCGGGGGTTCGAGTCCCTTCGGGCGCATTGATGTGGTGCCCATAGCGTAGTCGGTTAACGCGCCAGATTGTGGATCTGGAGACCGTGGGTTCGAATCCCACTGGGCACCCCACCAAAAAGTCCGCTGTTTTGAACAGCGGACTTTTTCTTTTGGTGGAATACTACAAAAGTACGGCACCCCGGCAAAGCAGCTGCTTTGCCGGGGTGCCTTTTCTCTTATTTATTCATCTCCTGCAGGATCTTTGCGATCTGGGCGGGGGTATAGCCCTCCTGCCGCAGGGCAGAGGTGATAGCCACATCGCTCTTGCCCTGACTGCGCAGCAGCGCTGCCGTGTAGGGCACTCCGGCGCTGACGGCGCTGCGGCTTCCGCCGGAAGCAGAACCGCTGCTGCCGGAAGCAGAGTCGCTACTGCCGGTGGCCTTTCCGCTGCCGGTGGTTTTTCCGCTGCCGGACTTTGTGCCCGCAGCCGCTGCTCTTCTGGCGGCCTGTGCGGCCTTCTGCTGGGCGTTAGCCTGCTTCAGTGCCCACTCGCCCTTGGCGATGTTCAGCTTCTGGGTGGTCACATTGTTGTTGAATGCCTGCTGCTTCAGCGCATCCTGATAGGCGCGCTCGCTGGCGGTGTTGTCGTACTGCTGCTGGGTCAGTGCGTCCTGCCGCTGCTTCTCCTGCATCTGCTGGCTCCACTGGGTGTCGGCGCGCTCGGCCTCGTAGGCGCGGTTGCCGGAGTAGATGTTGTACCCGGTGTTCAGCAGGCTGCCCGCCAGCGTGCCCAGACCGGTGGTGCCGGTAATGGCCAGCTGCACCACGTCCCCGATGACCCCCAGCACCGTCATGATGTTATTGAAGGTCTGCTGGCGCTGGCTGATTTCCGCCTGCTCCTGCGCGGTGTAGTAACCGTGCAGGGTGTCCAGCCGGTTCAGGTGCTCCTGATACTGGCCGTAGTCCTTGGCGTAGGCGTCGTTGTACGCTTCGCCCTTCTGCTGCAGCTGGGTGTAATAGTCCTGCAGCTGACGGTCGTACAGGGTCTGAGCGTTCTGCTCCTGTCCGTTCAGCTGGTCCAGCCGGTTCACCAGCTCCTCGCCGCCGCTCTGGTAGGTATCCAGCGCCAGATTGTACAGGGTGGGGATGGCGCTGGCCAGCCCGCCGATCTGCTGCTGATAGGCCTGCTGCGCCTCACTGGTGGCATAGCTGGAGCCGTAACCGCCGGTCAGGGCAGCAGCCTGCGCCGCCGCGTCCGCGCTGGCGTTGTGGGCGTTCTGGGTATACAGCTGCTCGTACTGGCGGTAAAGCGGGTCGCGGGTGTAGCTGTACTGAAAATTCTCCCGCTCCAGCAGCTGCCCCAGCAGGCTGTTGATCTTATCCTGATAGCTGCTCTGGTAGTCTGCGGGGCGGTTCTGCTGCCACTGCTTCAGGGCGTCGGCCGCATCGGTCACCTGCTGACCGGGGCGGTAGCTGACGTTTGCCATGGCCTTTTCCACATCGGCGCGGCTGTTCAGTCCCTCGGCGCTGTAAGTGGACTGCGCAGCGGGCTGTGCCTGCGTTTGCACCTCCGGCTGCAGCAGTTCCTCCTTCTTTTTGGATGCCATATAATTCTCCTTTCGTTCTTATAATCCCTGCAGCTTGCTGCGCAGGGTGTCGGACATATTTTCCGTATCCAGATTGGTCAGTACATACTGCAGCTGCTCCTGCATCTGGTACAGATAGCTGCGCAGTGCCCGGGCATCCTCCGGGTCCATGTTATCGCTGAACTTGGGCACGCCCAGCTTGCTCAGGCCGTTCATGCTTGCCATGAGGCATCCTCCTCCCATAATTTTCCCTTTGCCGGGGCGATGGTGCGCACAAGTCCGCGCAGGGTGATCTGCCCTTTGCCGCGCAGCCGCAGCCGCAGCGACCCGCACCGCCGGGGTACAAAGGGCAGGTCATAGCTGCGGCGGCTGCCTTGGGCGGCAAGGGAGGCCACTGTCTCCCACGCGCCGCCGTCATAGCTCACCGCCACTTCTACTGTGCTGGTGCACTCAGCGTCCAGCCGCAAAGTCAGCCGGGAGAGATACCGCTGCTCGGTGCCGTCCAGCCCCACATCGCCGGTGACCAGCTCAAAGGGGATGTCCGTTTCCACGCCGTCGGTGCTCTGCCAGTCCGGCTCGCGGGTGGGGTCTGCTGCCCACAGCGCCTGTCCGTCCCACAGATAAAGCTGCCCGCCGGTGCTGGTCATATCACAGGAGCAGACGTCCTCCTCGCTCCACAGCCCCTTCTCGGTATCATAGACCAGCAGCCGGGCACTCTCCCGGGAGATGTGCAGGTAGTACCGGCCATCCAGCGCGCCGCCCACAGCGCTTTGCACGTTGGAAAGCTTTGCGGCGTCCAGCGCACCGGACACCTTGGTGGGCAGACTGCCGTCCCACGCCATGACGCCGTCCGGCGAGAGATAATACAGCGTCTCGTTCAGCACGCACAGACTGCGGGCGGCGTTTTTTGCTACGCCCCGGCAGCGCAGGCTGGAAAGCTGAAAATCCGAAGGCTTGGAGCCGTACAGCTTGTGCAGGGTGTTCTCCTTAAAAAACAGTGCATAGCCCATGCAGGAGGCTGCCCCGGTAAAGGCTCCGTCGCTACCCACGGTGACGGCGTAGCTGTCTGCGGCGATGCCCCGGTAGCTGAACCAGTTGGTGGGGTCGCCCAGCTTGCAGCCGTAGATAACGTTCTCCCTGCTGTTGCAGCCCCACACCCGGTTGTCACACTCGGTCACAAAATCCAGTTCCGGCACCCGGCGCTCCATGGATACCGTCTGGGCGGCTTCCACGCTGCGGTGCTGTTTGCCGTCCATGCTCTGCCACTGGGCGGCGGCGGCGTTCTGCACCAGTGTACCGTAGAAATACTCGCCCTGCGGGGTGCAGCGCACCCGCAGCCAGTCCTCGCCCACGTCATATACGATTTGGTCTCCGTTCAGCTCCGGGCTCTGCCCTGCCGCTTCGGCGGCTGCGCCCTGCACGGTCACGGTGTCCCACTGCCGGAACAGCTTGCCCAGCCCTGCCGCCGTGATGCGGCAGTATTCCAGCGGGATGGCCGCCCAGCTGCCGGAGTTTTTGCTGTACATCTCCAGCGTGCTGTCGTACCGCCACGGATGGTCGGCATCCTCTACCTTTAAAAACAGCTGTCCGTCTGCGGGTTCGGCGGGCTCCTCCCGGCCAAAGGCCTCCACCTGATAGGTCTTGCCTGCGGCATCACAGGGGGCAAAGGTCACGCTTTTGCCCGCCGCCGTCCACAGTGCTCCCAGTGCGGTCACGCTGCCGTCTGCCGTATCAAAGGCCAGCTTGTCCGGGGGAAGATCAGGATCTTTGTACCGATGCCCACCAGCGCCTTGCGGCCGTCGGTCACGGCGTCCAGCTTCGTCATCGCCGGGGCGGCGGCATCGTCCGGGGTATAAACGACATCCCGTCCGCAGACGGTCAGCAGACCATTCAGGTGGTACATCCCGTTCAGCCCGGTCAGTGCCCGCAGTCTGCGGCGCGGGGTGCGGGTGCTCAGTGCGGGGAAATCCCGGGTGGAAAAGTTCACTCCGGCGCTGTACTCTGCTTCCGAGCAGCCGTAGGTCTCGTTCAGGCCGCCAAAAGCCCGCAGCAGCTGCCGGGTGTTGGCAAGCCGTATTCTGTCTGCCAGTACCATCACCTCACCTCCTTACCAGCGCCACTGCGCCCGGCTGCGGGGTGGGTAGTTCTGCCGCAGCCAGACCGCCAACTCTGCATACAGGGCGTTGTACTGCGCCTGCTCCCCGGCGTAGCGGTCGGTCTCGCCCAAGGCGGCATCCATCTGCGCACACAGCAGGTGCGGGTACAGGGCATCAAAGGGCGGCGGTGCCAGCAGCGTCTGGTCGTCCTGCACCGGCTGCTCCCACGGACGGTCTGCACCCACGGCGTCAAACGCCCCGGCGGCGGTGCGGTCAAACAGCTTTGTGCGCAGCAGGGCGTCCGCCTCCCGCAGCCATTGCAGCCGGGTCTCGGTTTCAATGCGGCAGTTTGGGCGCAGCTGCTCGGCACGCTCCAAAGCCTCTCCTATGGTCATCTCATCACATCCTTTTTATAAAAAGCCCGGCCGGGGGCATTTCTCCCAGCCGGGCAGCGTTGATATTGCAGATTTTACTGCGCCGCGTTCTCCGCAGCGGCAATGCGGGCAGCGGTCAGTTCGTCCTGACGCTGGCTGTGCTCCAGCACCTCGGCCACAGCAGGCGGCACCTCCACTTCCACGCCACGGCGGATCTTGTAGTTCACGCCGTTGACACTGACGAACAGGTCGCCCTTGTAGCGGCTGTTGTCCTTGAACAGCCGGATGCGCACGTTCTTTTCAGCCATGGGCACCTCCTTAGTTGGCGGCAGCGGTGGCGGAGTAGCTGGACACGCTCTCGATGCGCACCATGTACTGCTCCACCAGACGCTCGGCGGCGCGCATCCCCTTCCAGCCCACAGAGGCGCGCTGGTTCAGCGGGTCGTCGCCGTAGCCCAGCTGCTTGACGATGTGTTCCAGACCGCCGCCCTCCAGCTCGGTCACGCCGTAGGCGTGGGCACCCAGCACCAGCGTGCCGAACACCGCAAGACCCGCCGGACAGGTATCATCCTTCCAGATCTTGGCCTCGCTGGTCTCGATAAAGCGGATGTTGCCCAGCTTGCCGATCTCGCCGCGGAACATGGTGTCGGGGTCGGCGTACTTGTGCACCTCCATGAACTCCTTGCAGGTCTTGAGGTCATAGGCCGCATAGGGGTGGATGATGGCAACGTAGCTGTCACCGATGGGGTCGGCGTTCATTGCGCCCAGCTGCGCCGCTGCCTGAAAGAACAGCTTCGGGGTCAGGGTGCAGCTCTTGTCCAGCGCCTTGCGGCTGGTAACGGCGGTCTCGGCACCGTCTGCGCCCAGCTTCGGGGCGTAGATGACGTTGGTGCCGCCCGCCAGCACATCGCGGGTGATGCTGTCCATGGTGCGGCCGGCCTGACTTGCCAGCACGCGGGTGGCCTGCACCACGTTGTTGTCGATGGCAGTCATCTGCAGCACATCGGTCAGCGGGGTCCAGCCGCCGTACTGGTGCAGGTCGCTGGTGATGCTGGTCACGTTCAGGGCCTGACCGTTGGGGGTAACGCCCTCGGTCAGCGGGGTGCTGGCCTTGGGCAGGCTGTCGTACTTGCGGAACTCGATGGTCTTACCGCCGTTCTGGGGCACAGGGTAGTAATCCGCAAACTGGTCGTGCACAAGGCGCGGCTCTGCCTGATCGATCAGGCGCTTCTCGTAAAAGGTCTTCATCTCCACCGACATGGTGCCGGTGGTGTTGGTCTGCGCGTCCGCAAACAGCTGGATGTTAAAATTCATCATGCTTTTTTCCTTTCTCCTGTCAGGTTAAAGTTCGATCTGTGCACCGTGCAGCACACGGCGCTCCAAGGCCTCCCGCTGGGCGCGGGTCATGGCGGCTACGTCCGGCCGTACCGAGGCGGCTGCGCCGGGGCGCAGGCCGTTTTCCAGCGGACGCGCAGCGCGCTGCTGCACCCGCTCCACTACCCCCTGCTCCACGGTCTGTGCCGTGGTGCGCAGGGCATCCTCGTAGTGGGCAAGGCGGTAGGCGTCCTGCACCCGCATGCCGGGCAGCTGCATCAGGCGGCGCATTTCCGGGTTCTTCAGCTCTGCCTTCAGGTCAAAGCCCGGCTGGCTGCGGCGCATGGCGGCTTCCTCTGCCGCCCAGCGGGCGTGCAGGCTGTGCACCGTGTTTTCCACCGGCAGCGGCAGGGGCGGCAATACCGGGCGCTCCGGCTGTGCGGGTGTTTCCGGCTGCGGCTCCGGCTCTGCCGGGGTCTGCTGAGGCGCTTCCGGCTGCGCGGCTGGGGCTTCCGGCTTCAGGGTGCCCGCAGCCACCGCCTGTCGGCTCTGTGCCGGGCTCAACGCAGGTGCGGCTTCCCCCTCCGCAAACAGCTGCAAGTCCATCATGCTCTGCTGTCCGCTGCGGCTCACATCCGCAAAGCGCAGATTGTCCGGGTAGCGCTCTGCCAGCAGGGTAAAGCCCGCCTTGGCCAGTTCAAATGCACCCTGCACCCACGGTGCTACCGGGGCCTGCACCGCCACGGCAAGGCGCGGGCCCTCCGGCTCTTCCCAGGCATCGCTGCGGGCGCTCTCCTCCCCTGCCAGCAGGTACACCAGCGCCTGCATCAGGGTGCTTGCGCCAGCGCATACGATGTCCTGCCCGGCGGGCGCGTAGCCCGCGTGACCTGCGGCTTCCAGCCGCAGGCTCAAGCCCTTGGGGCCGTCCAGTTCACTGTAACATACCTTGATCATCTCACTTCACCTCCTTTCCGTTCCAGTTCATGGCGCGGGCAGCCGCCGCCACCGGCAGCTGTGCTGTCAGGCCGGCAGTGTCCTGCGCCGTTTGGGTGCCGCCGGGCTGCTGCGCAAGAGCGGCAGACAGTCTTGCCATCTGCCCTTGTAGCTGCAACAGCTGCTGCGCCAACGTGCCGTTCTGCCGCACCCGGGCGCGCACCTTTTCCACCCCTTCAAAGTCCATCATCTCCAGCGCCGCAAGGGCAGCATCCGCGTTAGCGGGGTCGAAGAAGCCCAGCTTGTAGCACTCCTTGGCGGTCTCGTTCTGGGACAGGCGGCTGAAGGTGCTCTTTTTGGCGGCGCTGACCACGATGTCAAAGACAGGCTCCCGGCTGCCCAGCTCCACCCCGCCCACGGCGGGCACGGGCTTTGCGCGCAGCCCCTGCGCCGAGAAGGGCACGAACTCGCTCTCGCCGCGCTGCCCGGTGATACGGAACACCCGCTGCTCGTCGTAGAACTGCCGCATCAGCTCAATGATAAGGTAGCACTGCTTTGCAAAGGCGCGGTAAGCGCTCTTGAGCATATCCCGGCTCAGCTTGCTGCCCGCCTCCTGCAGGGCGGCGATGGCACTGGCAGCGGTCACGCCGCCGGTGGTGCCGCCCTGCGTCAGGTCGCGGTTGCCGCTGATCTCCTTCAGCTCCTCAATGCGGCTGTTGCGGTAGCTCAGGCTGTTGCCCTGCAAGCCCGCCGTTTGCAGCGGACGAAAACTGTCTTCGTTCAGGCGGCCCACAACGTGCACGATGTCCCGGCTCAGGTCGGCCAGTTCTTCCTCGTTCACCCCGGCGGTATCGCTGAGCACATACCGCTGGCGGGAGGCCAGCAGCACGTTCTCGTCCATGGCGTGGTTCATCTTATCAATGGCATTCTGGCAGTCCTTCATCACGTCGATGTAGCCGAACCCGGCAGGGGAATCCTCCTCCACGAACAACGGGTCGAACACAAAGGGGTACTTGCCGTGGTCGTACAAGCCGCGCGCCGCCGGGTCCCAGAAGATGCCAGTAACGCCAGTGCCCTGCTTGAGCTTGCGCCACCAGACATCGCTGTACACCTGCTCGTAATCCGCCTGCTCCAGCACCACCGGCAGCACGCTGGAAAGTGCCTGCGCTGTGGCCTGATCGTCTGCCGCCCGGGGCAGCACCATGGGCTCGGGGTAGTTGTCCATGGCATCGGCGTGCTTGTTGGCGATGCTGTTGAACAGCCACCCGCTGGAAGGCTGCGCCTTGCCGGGCATCAGCGGGTCACGGTAGTTTTTCCAGTGTCCCATGCGGAACCACAGCTCGTTATCGATCAGGCGCTTGTCCAGCGCCGCCTTGCCTGCCTTGTAGCGCTGCAGCGTCTGCAATGCAGCCGCCGCCTCTGCCGCGCCGATGGGCAGGCTCTCTGCTCTTGTATCTTCCATAGTCTTTCCTTTCTGTCCTGTTTTTCAGATGCGGTAGAACCGCGCCTGCCGGTGCAGCTCCAGCGGGTCGTCCGGCCTTGGCGGCGCGGCAGAAGTCTCGGGCGGGCTGATGGGATGCTCCATCAGCACATAGCGGCACTCGTCGTAGATGTGATCTTCCTGCCGGGTGTCGATATCCTCCACATTGCTCTCGTCGTACACAAGGTTCGGCAGGGTGCGGATGAAGTGCTTGCAGCTGCTGAACACCTGCAGCATCGGCCGTCCGTCCGGCGCAAACCGCAGCCGGTAGTGAAACTGCATCTTACCGGCCAGCCGGGTGTGGTCCCCGGGCTGCCAGTGCAGAAAATGCGGGCTGCGCTCCATCATGGCCGCAATGCTCTCGCCCCGGCTCTCGTCAAAGATGGCGGGGTCTGCCACTCCGTGGATCACCCTGCCCCGCAGCAGCGGGTCGTTCTGCTCGGCTTCCCGGATGCGCTTGGCCTGCTCCACCGGGTCGATGCGCAGTCCCTCGTTGGGACGTCCGGTGCAGCCGTACAGCTCCTTGATGCGGTACAGCCGCCCCTCCTCGTCCACCGCATACCACCCCACCGAAAAGGGCTTGGAAAAGCCAAAGTCGTACCCACGCCAGATGGGCCAGTGCTTGGGGATGGCAAAGGGCGCGATGACGTGGGTCCAGCGCTGATCCTGATAATGCGCCGGGTCGTTACGCCATTCGGTGAACACCTGCCCGGAAAAGCTGTCCCAGCTGCCGTAGAGCAGCGCCTGCTTTTCCGCCTCCGGCAGGCTGGCAAGGCTTGCCAGATACCCGGGGTCGTTGGCCAGCAGGGCGGGGTTATCGAACACGCTGGACGGGATGAATACCCGCGCCCGCTCCATCTGCTGGTCGGTGCCGTCCGGCAGACGCACCGTGACGGTTTCCACAATGGGGGTACCGGGCGGGGCGGGGGTGATGAACCGCGCCTTCACCCAGCCGTGACCGATGCCGCCGGGGTTGGTGGTGGCACGCATATACACCCGGGTACCCGGCCCGGTGGGGCGGTTGCGGCTCATCATGTAGCTGTACTCGTCCCACTCAAAGTGGGTCAGCTCGTCAAAGCCGATAAAATCGTAGGCTTTGCCCTGATAGTTGGTGCGGTCCTTGGTGTACTGCATGGAGCCAAACCAGATCTTTGCCCCGCTGGGAAAGACCCATACATGGGAAGTAGCGTTGTACTGTGCCTCCGGGAAAGCCCGACGGTAGTACAACTGGCTCTTATCCACAAGGTCGGAAAGCTGCGGATAGGTCTTGCGCAGGATCAGCGCCCGGTAATGCGGGATGTGCACCTGCCGCAGCGCTTCGATCAGCAGTGCGTCGCTCTTGCCGCCGCCCGCCGCGCCGCCGTACAGTGCCTCCGGCTCCGGTCTGCGCATAAATTCCAGCTGCCGGGGCTGCGGCTTCCACACAATGACTGCCCGCTCGGTTCTGTTCATTCCTTCTCCTCCTGTTCCACCGGCGGCAGCAGCACCACGCCGCACTCTGTCCCTTCTAGTTCCGTGCCCTGATCGTTCAGGGTCTTTACCACACCCGCCAGATCCTTGAGCACGGCGGTAGCCTCCTTCAGCCCCTTCATCATCCCGGGGTCGGGGGTGTTCTCCCGCCGGGCGGCCTTCTGCCGCTCGTTCAGCTCCTTCACCTCCTGCGCCAGCAGGGTGCTCAGGGTGTCGGCGGCGCGGTTCAGGCTCTTCAGCCCGGCGGCGGGCTTTGTCTGCCCCATGATGTTTTTCCTCCTTTCGTCCGGTGTCCCGGGCTCTGTACACAGGATATCACCCGCCCGCCGTGCCCGACAGTGTGCACTTTTGTGGGGCCAGCGAGTATTTTTGTGCAGTTATTTTCCTTGTTGTATATTTTATGCTTTCAAGGCACAACGCAGTTCCGTCAGTTTTATCTTCCCGGTCGGCGTAGCACGCAGAAAACGGCCGCTCGTATTTCGGGCACTGCCGCCAAAAACGTTCGCTGCGCCCTGACCGCCCTGTTACTATAAAGGTACAGTGCCGCCCCACCCGGGGAGTAAACATTTTTCTCGACCCGTGTTGTTTTTCTTGCCCGGTAAGAGTGTATAAAAGGCGTTTTCTTTCCGCTGTGTAGTATCCCTGAAAATATCTTTCAAAAAATGTATCGTCCCTTTTCGCGGTTTTTTAGCAGCCATGCAACATTCAGTCATGTTTAAGCATGTTTTTTTACATACCTTCATCATATTTGTATGTTGGTTGCATCGGCATGAAAAGTTGTGATAATTCGCGAAAAGATTTTGTAACCTTTGGTCCGCTTTTGTAGAAACGTAATAAAACATTTGCACCAATATTGTGAACTTATTCTCTTGCGGAACACCCCCATACAAGGGTATGATACTGTCAGGGATTACGGACACATGCGACAAATGCGTCTGTGAATATGCTGTGACACACAAATGAAGGAGATTACTATTATGAAAATGATTTCTCGTCGCGACTTCCTGAAGGCTTCCGCTGTTGTGGGCGCTACCGCTGCTATGACCGCTTGCGGCGGCTCTTCCTCCACCAGCACCGCTGCTTCCAGCG